>Ga0310811_10000517_pt1 | contig 49887 bp, 38 predicted proteins | sample YCmetagenome_FD_207642 | JGI IMG/M metagenome (GOLD analysis project Ga0310811, IMG submission 207642) | Soil microbial communities from experimental microcosm in Duke University, North Carolina, United States - YC | ecosystem: Engineered > Artificial ecosystem > Soil microcosm > Unclassified ... | reverse complement strand
CTGTCCCACCAAACGCCAAATTTTTTTTTTTTTTTTTTTTTTTTCGAAAAAAAAAAAATCGTACCCCAAAGTGGATCCCGGATACCTGAGTTACACTAAGATAAATTTGGACTTAGGGCTTGGACTCGGATTTGAAAATATATTTGTATTATCTTTTTTTTTATTTATTCTTTATTTTCAAACAAAATTGATCTTGTATACATGAAATCTCTATTAATTTTTTTTTATTAATATAAATAAAATATACATTATTAAAACAATATGTAAAAAATCTTATTTGTTAATCATACTTTTTTTTTCTATAAAGAATCAATAATAAAAAAAAAAAGTATGAAGAAAGAAGAAGAAAATATAGGCATTTCATTTAATATTATTAAAGAAGGGGTTGTATTTTTGATTCTTTTAGGATGGGGCATATTTTCAATAATTGCTCTTAGTAGAAGTTTAGATAAATCAATTAACACTGAAGAATTTTATACATATTGGAATTTTTGTTTAACTATAATATTTTGCTTATTGTTAGGTTTATCAAAATTAGATTTCACTAAAAATATGCAATGTTTCGTTTATAATATTCTTGGATTAGCAGTATTAAATAGTAATACTCAAGTCTTCTTCTTTATAGTGTTAATTTTATATGAAAATCCTTATGTCCTTTTATTTGATACAACTTTATTTGGAGGAAGATGGTATATCGGCACAGTGTTTGTTGGATCATATATTTTCCATGTTTTCCCTTACATTATACTTTTATATATTATAATATTTGATATGAATGGTATTTTTACAGCAATTGAAAAGGGGTGGAATTTATTTAATAATGTTTCATACAAATTTATGTATCTATTGTTTCAAGTGATTATGTCTGTATTTCTTCTTCTCATTTACATTTGTATTTTTAACCCAAAAACAATCTATGGTCTTAGTTCTTCTATGGGACAATTGGCTGGATATTTTATTTTGATTTTTATCATAGGAACAATATTACCATTTGCAATAACTTTATTATATATCGATTATAAAAAAATGAACAAGAAAACGATAAAAAGAAAAAGATTAAAATCTAAATTATATAATCATTAGCACTCCATTCAATTTGTTTAAAACCATCCTCTACATTAAATTTAAAATGAGTGGCTTGAGTGTTAAGTAATAATTTCAAATTTGAAATATTTTTAGGAACATCAAATGTAGGAAAACCAATAAAATTTTTTTCGATAAAATCATCAATATATTCGTTTGGACAAATAATATTGTTTTCTAAATAAAGAGATTTTAAATCATTTTGCGAAATCTCATTTTTTGTATTTTTTTTTTCTGCGTTTTCACTTTTATTTAGTTTAGATCTAAGTAAATCAATCCTTCTTATTTTAGTAGGATCTTTTTCAGATACTTGAATCATTTCGAACATGTTACTTGGAACATAAGGATTTCCATATTCATCTATTTTATCCACATCTTCAGTATTTAAACGGTCTAGAAAAAAAAGAGAAAGTAATTCATCATTCAATTCAACTAATTCACTTTGAGTTTTAGTACTATTTTTACTTTGTGTTTTAGTAATCATTCTTTGGTAACATGCCTTTTTATCCTTCCATATGAGAAACCATGATCTAAGTGTAGGTGCATTATATCTTTCCAAAAATGATTTAACTTTTTTTAATTTTAAACAAGGTAAAATCATTTTTGAATGTATAATCTCTTTAACTTCAGGATTGTTAATAACTACGTTTTTTGACGACATTTTTTTTTTCTTCCGTCTCTCTCTCCCTCTCTTTTTTTTTTTTTTTTTTTTTTAAATAATATTATTTATGGATAAAAAAAAAATAAAAAATTTATTTTTTTTTCTAAAATAAATAAAAATTTAATTTTTTTCAAAAATAAAAAAAATTCAAAAGATTTTGTGAAAAATTAAATTTCCTAATCGGGAAAGATAAACTTTTAGTTTATCCAAGAAAAAAAATTCAATTTAATATTCTTGGATAAATAAAAGAAAAGAAAAATATGAATCAAAAGGGACAAATTATTAAAACACCTAATAGTCCTAATAAATCTAATAGTCCTATTAGACCTAATAGTCCTGTATTTGCCTGGAAAAAAAAGTTGGATATTGATTATTTAAATAAAATTGCTCATAATTGTAATGAAGAATGTAAAGAAAGTATTGAAATTATTGATAAAAAAAACATGATCTATGGTTGTAAAAAAAGTGGTGTTACTCATAAATGTAAAAATCAAGATTGTAATAAATTTTATTATAATGTTAACGATGATGAGTTTAGGTGTATTTTTTCTGATGTTGTAATCTCGAATGAATTTACAAAAATAGAAAAATGGAAAATGTCTGTAGATTTACTTTTTCCACAAGGATTTGATAAGATAGCAGTTTGTGGGAGTGAATGTGTTGAAGAAAATTTATTCTTAGATGTTACAGAGATTAAAAAAATGTATGGTTGTATACGATGTAAAACTATACATAAATGTAACGCAAACGAAGATTGTAGAAAATACTTTGTTTTGATTCGGGATAGTATTACAGAAGATTATTTATTTATTTGTGGGGTATCAAAAATTCGAATTAATTGTCAATATCTAATAGAAGAAGATTTAGAAAAAATATGTATGAAATGGAGAGAAGATTATAAAGAAAAAATTACAGTTAACCTTTCAAATCATACTTGTAATTATAATAGTTGTGTTGTAAATGGTAACATAATGACAATAAGTCGTTTTTACAATTTGTTTGGATGCGGGAATTCTGGTTACTTTCATATTTGTGAAAATAGCAAAGGGGCTAAATGCGATAAAACTTTTCTATCGGAAAACGGGATATGGATTTGTATTTTTTCTAAAGCTATCCAAGAGATGTTTCTTAGTCGAAATCCATTTCAGAATCTTAACGAACAAATTAATTCTAATTCCATTAGCCAATCTATTAATGAAGACGATGAAGGGATAATAGGTGATTTTTTGCACGACGAAGGAGAAGAATACATGGAGATTGAAGAAGAAGAAGTTCAAGAAGAAAAAAATATATTAGAAGAAAATATTAAAGATATTACTTTTGAAAATGACTTAGACAGTAATGATTCTATAGTTTCAAATGAAAACGCAAACGAGGTTAAAATAGTTTATTTCTCCACAAGAAAAAGAGGTCACGAAAACCATTTAGAGGAATTAAAAGATTTTGATAGAAATAAGAAAAAGTTGAAAACTTCGGAAAAGAACCTGGAAAACAGAATTAATGGGGTACTTAGCAAAAACGAAGAAAGAGAAAAAAAAATCGAAGAGCTTTTCAATTCAGAATGTAAAAAGACCATTAATATTGAATGTAAAAGGAATCGTTCAAAGAATAGAATGTCCAAAATAATTAAACAAAGAGATAAACTTGAAAAGGAAGCTGAATCCATTCTTAAATTATTACTATGGAAAGAAGATAATAAAGTATTCTATAAAAAAAATCAAGAAATAGCATTAGAACAAGAAGCTAGAAAAAAAATAAAAAAATATTATAATAAATGCTTCAAAGATAAAAAATTGCCAGTTGTTCCTTTCATTGACAATCTTTGGGATCATATTATTAGAGAAAAAACTTTGATCAAGTATTCAGAATTTTCTTTACAAAGAAGCAATTATTATATCAATCTATGTTTTGAATTGTGGAAATACATAAACAACACTCCTTATTGCAAAAATGATAGTTCACAATTTCATTGGAATCAACATGTAATAGGGACATTGTATTTTTTAAAGGGAGAATATAATTTATTTCAAAACGGAAAAAGTATAAACATATTTAAACCTGATTCATTCGTTGAAGAATTTATTTTGCCAGAATCAGATCTCAATAAAATAAATCCTAATTTTAAAAAAGCTTCTATTACTCATGGAATTAATAATATAAAAAATTCTATTAACTCACTTGATAAAAACATTGATGATCTAGCAAAAGATTTAAAAAAAATTTTTGTTCCTTTTAAATTTAATGAAATAAAACTTGAAAAATAAACCCTAAACTAAAAAAAAAAAAATTAGAAAAAAAAATTAAAAGAAAAATAATATAAAAATATCTTTTCTTATAAATACTTTTATAAGAATTGTTTTTTAAAAATTGGTTTTTGTAAAAAAACAATTATGTTAAATAAACACATTTGAATTTTTTTTATTGTTTTGGTGTACAAACTAATTTGTGGTTTTTTTTAAGTTTAAATTATAATAATCTTGGTTAATATCTCTTCATGGTGTATGAATCAAAGATTAATACTTCTCCACAAGAAGTTGAAGAATCTAGTAGTTCAGAAGCCGTTGAAGAGATATCTAAAACAAAAAGTTATAAAGAAAGTGGTGAATCTAGTAGTTCAGAAGCTTTTGAAGAATTTAATAAATTTACATTAGGTTATTATTGTTATCTTGCATTTAATACAGTATATACACCAAAAAACGAATCTGATATAGATAAAACAAAAAAATTCTCTAATGAAGAAGAATATTTAAATATTTTTTATGATATTAAAAAAATAAATACACATATTGGGAGTTCAAGAAATCCTGATATTAAAGTGAGTAGAAAAAATAAAAAAAAAGTTTCAAATAAAAAATCAAACAAGGAAAAAGTTGATCTTATTACACCTTGGAAAATTGGAATGATAATAGGACCTTTTAAAGCAAAAGAGATTTCTTTTGAGTTTAAAGAAGCTTGGAGAAAAGGAACTAGAGGAATTAATTCAAGACTTGGAACAGGAAAAGAATTAGCTAATTTTTATTATGAAAAAGGTTATATTAATATCATTTGTTATGACCCAAACAAAAGAAATGAATTAATTAATGTTTAATAAAAATTAAAAAAATTAAAATAAAATATTTATTGTTAATTAAATTTTCTTTTTTTGGATTTTTCGTTGAGTTTAAAATTTTCAATATCTCGTGGAACATGAATACTAATAACGATAGGAGATTTTTTTTCATCAGGAAAAAGGGAAGAATCAGGTGTAGAGATAAATAATCGGATATCCAATTCTCTATTATAATCTTTACAACATATTAAATCATCGATATCTAACAGATTAACACCAGGCATAGTTATTGTAATAATATAAACTTTATCACTAGGAACGAAATCAATACAATTTTCTTTATTAATGTGATAATATTTTACAACTTTTTCATAAAGATAACCTAAATATTTTTCAATCCATTCTTTATCATCTGATGAAACAGAATCAACAACTTTTTTTCCAAAAACAAAAACTTTTTTATTATTGTGATCTAATAAAAGATTTGAAGAAGACATAATTAAAATCAATTCAATTTAAAAATTACATAAAAAATGATTTTTTAAATAATAAAGTATGTAAATAATTATAATTATTATTAGAAGAACCTCCCCATTGTTTAATAATACCGGAATTTTCTTTTTTTGAAGAAGATTGAAATTCACATCTATGTCAATATAAATTATGGTCCCAAAAATTGGTCTAACTACTCCATTATGATCAACAGTAACAACAGATTTTGCTGATTCTACTTTTGTTTTTAAACTATTTGAAAAAAAAAGTATATTTTTTCTCAAATAATAAAGACTTTTCCCTTCAATAGGTTTACTAATAATAATTTTAAATATATTGTATTCACAAACAGAGTGATCAATACTTAAAGAATTATCTATTTCTTTAAGTAATTCACCAACGTAAGTTTTACACAAATTAATCTTTTTATAATATTCTGAAGACATTTAATTTTTTTTTTTTTTTTTTCATGTAAAAAAATTTTTGAAAAAAAAAATTAATAAAAAATTATTATAAAAAATTTAAAAAATTTTAATTATTTAAAAATAAAAAAAGAATTATTATCAATCTATTGTAATTTAATTTAATTTTTATTTTTTTATTTTTTTTTTAAAGAAAATTCACTTATTTACTTTTTTAAATTAAAAAAAAAGTAAAATTGTCTTCATGGGTTATTAATTTTTTTAAAAAAAAAAAAAAAAGATCAAATTAATTTAAAAAGTAATTATTAGTGAATTTTTTTTTTTAAAAAAAAAATAAAAATATGAGTGATAGCAGATCTTTGTATGATAAAAGTTTTGAAGATCTTGAAAATGAATCAAGAGAAATATTTTCAGACTTTGTAGTTAAGCTTAAATATTCTCGTTACAATACTACTTATGGAAGAAGAGAAACTTGGAAAGAAGTTGTAAAAAGAGTTTTAGACATGCATAGAAATAAATTTAAAAATAACAAAAAAGTTTTGGAACTCATTGATAAATATGAATGTTATGTTGAGCAAAGAAAAATTATGCTTTCAATGCGCGCTTATCAATTTGCTGGACAAGCTATTGAAAGAAACAATCTTAGAATGTATAATTGTGGGTATCTTCCGATTGATAATATATTGGCATTTAGAGAAATATTTTTCTTACTTCTTGGTGGGACTGGAATGGGGTTTTCTGTTCAAAATCATCATGTTAATGAATTACCTCCTATTAATAAATTACCTTGGGGAAAAAAATTATCAGAAAAAATTGATAATTTGGGTTTATATGATTTTAATGACAATTTAGATTCTTATAAAACTGAATCAGTAAAAGGTGATTTTGTAGAATTTTTAAAGAAGAATTTATTGGTAACCCCTCCTGAGGAAAATGTAAACGGGCAAGGTACAAAAGTCTTTTTACCTTCAAGTCAAAAAGAATTGGATGATTTGAAAAATGAATATTATGGAAAAAATCCTGAGGGATTAACGCTAACAAAGATGTTACCTGGGGAAAAACCCTATTCAACGATTATAGAAACATTCAATATTCCTTTTGATAAAATGAAGGAAATAATTAGTAAATCATTTAATTTAGAATATGAAAACCAATACATTTATGTCGTTGATGATACAATTGAAGGCTGGAGTTATGCTGTTGATGAACTTTTCAATAGTTTTTTAGGAAAAGAAAAAAATTTGGGTAGAGTTATATTTGATTACAGCAAATTAAGATGCCGAGGAATTCCTTTAAAAGTATCAGGTGGTTTAGCACCAGGATTTTTACCTTTATTAAAAATTATAGAGGATGTGGATAATATTTTACTAAATATTAAAGATGGAGTTAAATTGAGACCTATTCAAGTTTATGATTGTTTATGTTACATGGCTTTAGGAGTGGTTGCTGGTGGTTCTAGAAGATCCGCTCAAATCGCTTTCTTTTCTTTTGATGATTCTGAAATGATGGAATGTAAAGACCAAAAAGTTTTTAACCCGGATATAGGAAAGAATATGCAAAGATGCATGACTAACAATTCTGCTGTTCTTGAAAGGGACAAAATTAATGAAGTTGATTTTAATAAACTTTTTGAAGCACAAGAAAAAGGTGGTTATGGAGAACCTGGTATTTATTGGACAAACGATAAAAATATTTTAGCGAATCCATGTGTAGAAATTTCTTTACGTCCTTTTCAATTATGTAATCTCTCTTCAATTAATGCTTCCGCTTTAAAATCTAAAGAAGAGTTTTATAAAATTTGTAAAATTGCTTCATTTTTTAGTACCATACAAGCTTCTTATACAGATTTTCCTTTCGTAAGAGAAATTTGGAAAAAAACAACTGAAGAAGATGCTTTATTGGGAGTTAGTATTTCTGGTATTCAAAACAGTATCATGTTAAATTTAACAGATGATGAAATCAAAAAGGGAGCTGAAATCGTAGTTAATAGCAATAAAAAATTTGCAAAATATATTGGAATAAATAGTTCAAGTAGATGTACAACCATAAAACCTGATGGGGCTACTAGTTTTGTTAATCAAACTAGTGCAGGAATTCATGCTATTTGGGCTCCCTTTCACATCCGTCGTATAACTTTAGAAAGAGATAGCGTATATGCTAAATTTTTACTCACTAATTTCCCTAAACTTATTGAATTAAGTGAACGTAATAGTAATGAAGCTTACTTTTTAATGCCTACTAAAGCTTATCCCAATGCGAATATCGTTTCTAAACAAAGTGCAAAAGAATTTCTTGAAATTGTTAAAAGATTTTATCATTGCTGGATTGAACCAGGTCACGTTAAAGGTGTTAACATGAATAACATATCCACTACTTTACCTATTAAAAGTAAAAAAGAATGGATTTTTGCAAGAAAATGGTTGTATAAATATAGAAACTCTTATAATGGTATTACAACTTATAATTACACAGAAAAAAGTTACCATCAAGCTCCAAACGAAACTTGTGATTATGAAACTTACCGGCAATTAATATTAGCCTCTAATGGTTTGCATTTCAATATTAAAGAAAAACATGATACTACAAACCCATTAGCTGTTAGTGGTTGTGATTCAATTTCTTGTCTCATCTCAAAAAAAGAAAGTGTTACAATTTTTTAACCTCTTTCCTTTTTATTAAACTCTCTTTCTTTTTTCCTTAGGGATATATTTTTTTTTATAAAAAAAATTCAAATAAAAATTATTTTAAATTCAATCCCTTTTTATTAATTTTTTTTTCCAAACAAAATATTTTTTTTTTATAAAAAATGATAATATATATAAAAAAAAGGTGTTATTAATAACATTTAATTCGTTTTTTTTATATATATTTTTAAAATTCGTGATGATCTAAACGAGCTATCCATTCTATTGCATCATGATATTGTTCAATAGTTCTTTGAACAACAGCAGGTGGTTGATTTCTGAGTGAAGATTGAATTTGTTTTGCAATAAATGAATCAGGATGAATTGGAGCTCCTTCAAATTTTTCAAAAACTTTGTAGTGATTATTATTAAATTCTTTTTTTTCAGGTTGTTTAGCAGATAATTGAGCATTGTTTTGAAAAGGGGATGATTGAGTATTAGATTGTAATCCTTTAGATCTACCATCCTCGTTTTTTTTTATCCATTCACTAACTTTTTTAAGAGCAACGTTTGTTTCATTGGAAGTTCTTTGCAATTCATCAAAATCACGTTTGATTTTCATGATCTCTTCATCCTTTTGCTTTAATTGTTCAGCATAAGGATTTGATTTTGCAATTGAATTTTCAGTGTTTTGATGTTGAGATGGAGAAGTTTGATTTTTATTCAAAGCGTTAGGATTACTTTTTACAATTAAAGTATATAAACCTTTTAATTTTTCTTCTCCATTTATTTCATCATTCATTAATTCTCTAAAATCATTTTCAAGAGTATCTAAACCTACTCCATCTTTTGTTTTTTGAGCAGCTAAATATTGTGTAATTGCATCGAGATACACTTGTTTTTTTTTTCTTCCTTCAAGAAAAGCTTTTTTTGCTAATTCTTGTACTTTAGAAGAACTTGCTCCTTTTTCCAATAATTTTTGAAATGCTTCTTCATCAGTTTCAGGTTGATGATCATTATTCTCATTATTTTTTTCATTTTCACTTGATAACTTGCCTGACTCAAGATTTTGTATCATTTCTAAAACATTATTAATAGTTGGATCATCGAATTTAGCTTTTTTCTTTTGATTTTCATTTTCTGGATTCTCAAGAGCTCTTTTTACAGGAGGTGTTTGTTGTTGTTGTTGTTGTTGATTATCATTTTGAGGAACTTGTTTTTCTGTTTGAGAAGTTACAGATTCACTGGGGTTCAATTGTTGAATTTGTTCCATTATTGAAAAAATATTTGGGATATCTTGAGATTCAGACCAAGTGTTTTTAAAATAATCGTTATAAATTTCTTTATACGAACGTTTTTTAAAATTTTGTAAAGAATAATTTTTAACACTTTTAAATACTTTATTTTGTCCCATACTTAAGTAATCAGATTTTTCGTTTTTTATTCTATTAAATCTTAAAGATTTTGATAAATTATCAATTTCATTTTGTAATTTTGTAGGTAATTTTTTAATACTTTTAATTTTAGTATCTAATTTAGGTTTATTAGTCAATGAAACTTCTTCAATTTTTTTAAATAATACAATTCCATTTTTTTCAATTTGTTCTATTCCTAAGCTTAATCCAGTTAAATATCCATTTTTGATTTGTGAAACTACAGAAGAAACTAATCCATTAGAAACATCTAACGCTCCAATAACTGATAATCCTCCTTTTTCATCAATAAAAGCACTTTTTATTTTTCCAACACAAATACTTTTATCATGATCTACATAAATTGGTTTTCCTACTATATGCTTTTTCCAATTTATTAATTCAAATTTAGTAAATAAATTGCCATTATAATTATTTTCTTGTCCAGGAGGATGCACTTGTCCTTCAAATTCTACTTCTGTAGAATTTGGATTTGTCTCATTATTCTCTATAACCTTTAAATTATTCATAAATTTATAATTCTCTTTTTTTTTTTTTAGATTTATATCATATATAATAAAAATAGTCAATTAATAAAGAAAAAGTTATTATTATTAAGTATTTAACATTTTTATTATTATTAAATAATACAAATTTGTTTTTTTTTTAAAATCCAAAAATTTTTCTTTTGTTTGAGAAGATGAAAACTTGGGTTAAAGATAAATTAAAATTTTTTGAAGGAGATTCATCTCCTTCAGAAATTCATAAAAAAAATATTCAAAATAGAATAGGTTTTGATTCTAGAATAGATTCTTTAGAAATAAAGAATGTTTCAACAGGAAATGATTTTTTTGATGAAGAAGAAAGGAATGAAGATACTGGCAACATAGTAAAAAAAACTTATAAAGAAAGACAAGAATTCAAAGAGACTCTTCAGCAAATTAATTTGCTAGCAAGTGAACAATCAATAAAAAAGGAATGGGAAAATAAAATTTTAATGTCAAAACAATACATGTCTACAGATTATATACCAAAACGTGAACATAAACACGATAATATGAAAACATCAAATTTTGAAAATATTTTGAAAAAAATTAATTCCTCTTCATTAAATTCATTGGATCCCTTTTCTTTTTTTGAAAATGATAATAGAAATATCAAAGTTTTGAATAAATTACATTCTTATAAAACTTTTGATTTTACATGGCCTCTTTTTTATGAAGATATTATTCAAAAAAAAAAAAAACTTACAATTGAATCTTTTTTAAAAATACATGCTCATTATACAACCGAAATATTTATTGAATGGAGAGGAATTTTCTTTATTAAAAAAGATAATTTATTAATTTTATCTTTTTCTTTAGAAGAAGCAGATATTTTTTATTTAAATTACATTTTTACAGTTAACAATATTTCATTAACAACTTTTGAAGAAAAAAAAGGTAAAATACCAGAACTTTATAAAGATTTTGAAGATAAAAAAAATGTTCCTGACCAATTATATCAATCTTTTATGTCTTTAAATATAACTTTTAACAAATTTTTTTATTCTTTTTGTGGTTGTAAATATAATAAAGGGGAAATTGATGAATAAAAAAAAATTAAATTTATCTTGTTAATATATTTATTTTTACTTTGATTTAAAAGAAAGAATATAACTACTAAATTTTTTTTTTATTAAAAAAGAAAGAATGAATACCAATTATTCAATGTTGATATTTACATTTATATCAACACCTTTATTACTATATATGATAATATTAATAGGAACAACAACAACCTTATTTCTCACAGAGTATTACAATGCAAAAGATATTTACTATGATCTAAGAGAAGTAAAAGAAAGATGTTTAAATGGAAAAGTAGAAAAGCCATATAGTGCAACGTGTAATACTGGTAGTCAAGATCTTAAATGGCCTATTTTTTCAGCGTTTAACAAGGTGAAAGAACAATTTTCAATTTGTGGAACTACTTCTTGTTCAGAATTGATTCAAGGATTTATTAACTCATGGACAATTTTTGTTTTAACCATTGTTTCATTACTTATATTTATGATAATATATTATAGAACATTGTTTTATCTTAAGAAAAAAAAATATAGAAATAATTTTATACCAATGACAAATGAATACTATAATAATGGTTTACTTGCTAGTTATTTGTCACGAAATCAAAGAAATGAACATTTATTAATTAAAGATGATTAAAAAAAAATTATTGATATTTTAAAAAATAAACTACTTATATTTTGATTTTTATTCACATAATTTGTTATTATTATTTTAAAAATTTATTAAATCTTTTGAGGTATATGTTGCTCCATATTTCATTAAGAGTACTTTAATATTATTTCTTTCGGTCATTTCTAAAGGAGACATTCCAAACTTTGATAATTTATTAGGATCTGCTCCATTTTTGAGAAGTAATTCAATTATTTTACAATGTCGATATTGTATTGCAATGTGTAAAGCCGTTAGACCTGACCCTTGTATCGCATTAGGATCACAATATTTAATTAATAACTCAACTAGTTTATAATATCCGTACATTGAAGCATTATATAACGGGTCACAATTATCAACATTGTTAATTTTTTTAACATCAACACCACATCGAAGAAGGGTTTCAAAGACTTTATAATAATTTTTTATAGAAGCTATACAAATTGGATAGCAATAATATTTTTCATATGTTTTATAAATATCAGCATTATTTTTAAGAAGAAGTTCAACAATTTCATCAAATCCATTTTGACATGCAATAAATAAAGGAGTATTTTTGTTACATTCAATACTACCACATTTATTAATATTGGCACCATTCTCGAGAAGAAATTTGACATTATGATTTTTTTTATTTAATATAGCAGATTGTAATGGAGTTCTTCCACTTAAATCCTCTTTATCAACATTAGCTCCTCTATTGATTAGTTTTTTAATAAGGTCTGGAGTACCTATATTTGATATCAAAGTTAAGGGAGTAAAATAATCTTCTTTTGTTCCGAAAGAAATATTTATGTTTATATTTATATTATCAATAAACCCATCTTTTAACGCTAGTTGACTGGCACTCTTTTTTAAAATCTGTAATTTTTTCAAGTGAGGAGGTAAGTTATTTAAATGTGTCAATGAACATTCTCCAATTAACACATATTTATTTATCGAGATAGGTAATGGAGGGAAAAAATCAATAATAGATTGATCATTAATATCAATTTGTAATGTTTCCAAAGGAAGAGATAAAAATGTATCTTTATACAATTTTGAAGAATTTAATAATCTTAACACTAGATTTCTCTTCAAAATATGCAGGTTTTTATTTTTGATACAAAGATTACATGGTTTAACAGCAATCCCTTTTTCGATATTTTCTAAATAAGCTGGAAAATGCAAAAAGGGTATTATTTGAGACCAAAAACCTGAGATTAACTTAGCAAAAAGTTTACAGACCAATCTAGTGTTAACAAGGTCTTTATTATCTTTCAATAATGAAAATATGGTTATAAATATAGGTTGAGGTATAGCAACAAATGCTCCTAAATTAGATGAATAAAGGCTACCACGATTTTCTTCTATTTTGCTTTTTTTTTTGATTTGAACAATAGAATCTTCAGTTTCCATTTTATTGTTGAGATTAATTTCAACATCCATGGTTCTTTTAGCCATTTTTTGAAAAAATGAAAAAAAAATAAAAAAAATAAAATTCACAATTTTTTATGAATTATTTAAAAACAAACAAATAGGATGATATAAATGTATTTAAAAAAAAATTAAATATTTATTTTTTATTTATTTATTTAAATCAATTTTTAAAGGAGGGAATATTGGATCTAAAGAATCAAAAAATTTATTTCTTTCTTCATTATAATCGTATTTAATTTTTTCTCTTTTAGATAGAGCATCTTTCTTAATATTTCTTATCTTTGAAAAATAAACAGAATTCATTAAATTATTATATTTTATATGTCTGCGTTTTCTGCGTTTCTTAGATTGATTAAACATAAGATAATTTAATTGATTAATAGCGATCCATTCTTCTGTCTTATTTTCCCAGCATAAACAACATAAATAGTTATATTCAAAACGATGCAAATTGTTTGTATAATAAATTTCAAATTCCTTCTCATCAATTTCTTTACTACAATTTGAACATTTTCCTTTAAAAGATGGAAATAAAGGGTTTGATTCCATCTTTTTTTTTTTTTAAGAAATAATTAAACAACTTTTTTTTTTATAATGAAATAAGAAATAAATTTTTATTGATTCAAAAAAAAAAATTAAAAAATATTATAAAATATTATAAAACATTATTAATTATTTATCAAATTTATCATATTCACTATTTATAAACATAAGAGCTTCAGCTACAGCTTTTTTATCTTCAAAACTAAGTTCCTCTACATATCGTTCATCTGGTTGCAGTACTCGTTCTTGTCGAATTATTTTTTTTAATTCAAAAAATAAAAACCAATTTATAATTGTTGAAACAATTAATAGTATTATCAAGAAAAAAAAATTTAAAGATAATAAAATACTAAAAGCGTTTATCAAGAATTTAAAATTGTAAATATAATATATAGAAACAGCAGTGAATATTAGTGAAAGTGCAAATAAAGTACTTATTGTATATCCTATTGCACTTAATTTGGTAATACTCAAAATTTTCTGTGCTGTATGTTCAAAAGTTCGAGACATCATCCTCAAACTTTTATTTTTATTATTATTATTAATTTTTTTTTTAAAAAAAAAATTAAATATTTAAAAATTTAAAAAAAAAAGTTAAATTCACTAAATTCATATAAAATATATTACGAATTTGAAAATATATAAAAGCTTATTTTAAATTTAAAACAAAAAAAAACTTAAATGGAAAACGATAAAGAATTTATGTTTTGGAGAAACTTTAAAAAATTCATTTTGAAATTTGGAAATAAAAATATTGTTTATAATAATCAGAGTATGAAAGATGTTCTTTTCTATCAACTTAAAAGAAATTATATTTTATCGTTAATAATTGGGATTATATTATTAACACCATTATTATTTTATATATATTTCAATTTTCCTCATGATGATTTATTTTTAGATAAAAAGGGAAACATTATTCATGAAGCTTTCGGAAACATTTATGCTGAAAAATTAAGTTTAATAAATAATGATGAATTTAACAAATCATTATTAATTAATTTAGAAAGTGATAATATAGCTTTTGAAAATGGATATTTAGAAACTGAAATTATTGGTTATGGGATTAGAAATATTACCTTTGAAAAAATAAGAAATGATGCGTTTTTATTGTTTAATGAAAATAGAAATCATAAATGTTTTTGTTTTTATGAAATTGGTTTACCCATTCATGGATTGATCTTACCTCTTGGAGAAAAAGAAGTAATTTTAATATTTTCTCCTTACATTCTAAAAAACATTGGTTTTGTTATTCAAATTGAAAACAAAAAAGAAAATATTATGTGCTCAAATGCTATGGAAGTCAGATATATTGATGAAGAAGGACACAAAAAAATTTCAATATTTGAACAAATAGCTTCTGCTTGTGTTTGTAGTTGTATTAAATATCAACTTTATATTTAATATAAAGTTCCCAAAAAAAAAATATAATTTTTTTTTATTTTTTTAATTACTATATAATAAATTAAATAAATGATCTATTTGACGTTCATTTAAAAATCTTGTATTATCTTTTAGAACTAATCCTATTATTTTTTTGTTTTTACGGCCAACATTAATTCCAGATGAGATAAAAGTGTCTAAATCAGATAAATGGCTACAGATGGATACTATTTTAATAGTATCCATTAAAGGTTCATTTTTACTAATTTCAGTTGATAAAAACATGGCTTTTTCTAATTCTTTATTCCCAATTAACCCTTCGAAATCATGAGATAACATTTCTTTTGGTAATTTTTCTTTTGATAATCTTTCATTGAATAAATTTAAATTGAATTTAATTATGTTGTTTAATCTAGTTTTTTCTTTTTTTGGATCTAAACTGTTAACATAATTTGCAAAATTAAGAAGTCTTTCTTGGAATTTAAGAGAAACTTTCCCTCCATAATTTTCATAAATTTTCATAAAATTTGTTTTTGAACCTAATGTACAAAGGAAAAAGAAATTCTCTTTAGTTTGTTTATCTACATATGCTGGAAAAGAAACTTTTTCACAAAATTGTTCAAAAACATTTCCAAAATTAGTATTTTCACTCATTTTAAAATATTAATTTTAAATAATAAAATTAATTAATTTCTGAATGAAGGAATGAGGAAAAAGGTTTTTTTTTTTAAAGTACATCAAGTTATAAATTTATATTTAAATACTTTATTTTAATTTTCAATAATTTTTTTTAATTGAGAAAATACTTCTTCCCATAAAATATTAAAATCAGCATCAAGTAAGATTTTGAAATCTGCTAAATATTCCAAAACTCTTATTCTATCTTTAATATCTTTAGTAGATAAAGGTGTACCTTTTCTATAAATTATATATATGAAATACATGCAATAATAACCGCATTCCCAGTTTGATTGTTGAATAGGGATAAATATTTGGTTAGTTAGAGCTGATTCTTTAGTTATAATCTTAGCATCTATTATTCCATGTAAATCAATAAGACACCAAACTAATCTTTGTGCTGTTTCATGATTTATATTATGAAAAGTGTCAGTAATATAAAACTTTTTAGTGTTTCTAAAATAGGTCACTAAAGACCAATGTGATGGTGGTGGTTTGCTGCCATCGTGTTTATCGTTTGGGTTGAGGTTTTGATTAATTATATAAATAATTATTGATGATTGTTTTAATATATCAACATAATTTTTAGTATATAATCTCTTATTTGCTTCATATAAACTCATTTGAGTTTGATTTTTTATACATTCTGTTATTCGATCAAGGTAAACTAAAACGACACTACTTTCCACTATATAAATATCATTTCTTGAAAAAGTTTTTTTTAATCTAATAATAAATTCTTCAAATTTTAAATCACCCAATTCTTTTTTTCGTTTAGATTTACCGTTATTCATTATAATTATTTACGTAAGTTTTCTCTTCTTCTGTTTTTTTTTTTATTTTTTTTTTTAAAAAAACAAACACAAATCTACACAAAAAATTGTTGAATTAATTATTTTTTTTTTTTTTTTGAAAAATAGTTTTATTTTATTTTTCTGTTTTTGTTTAAATAAAAACTAACAAAAGGGAAAAAAAAAGTCATAAAAATTTTTCAAAATTCTTTTTTTTTTTTAATTCATGATTTTTTTGCGAATTTAAAATATTAATTATTCTCTTTTCTTCTTCTTGAAATTTTTTTTTATAGCAATTTATGTTTATTTGGATCAAATTCTATAAATCTGCTTACAGTTTGATTATAAACTTTTACAGCACCTGGACCCCAACCTATTTTTCGATGACCAAGACATGGAACTACAATATCATACATTTTTGTGTGAGGATTATGATTTACTTGAGGACCTTGAGCACAAAATGATGGAAAGGTTCTTCTATATCCACTAAAAGTACCAGTATTTAACCCTGTAAAAGAATCTCTAGCAACTAAACGAGGAAATCTAGCTAATAATAATTCATAAGATGAATATTGAGGACGATTTGGACCATCACTCATTTCAGAATAAATACTTTCAGGAATAAAGCCACTAACACTTAAAAATTTTGGGAATGTTTCTGCTTCTTTTAGACCTATTGGGAGAGCAATAAAACTTGGTCGTTCTGCGTCTGGTAAATCTAATTCAGAATCAAATTCAAAAAATTCAGAACCACAACCTCCTAAATATCTTCTAGGAATTGGATTATCAACAACTCTGATATGTTTAGATTCTTGAACTATAGCATTATGCCACCATGTAAAATTACATACAATTCTTCCAGTTATTGGATCTAGAGTAGATCCTGTATGAGGAAGCTTAACCATTGTTGTTCCAGTACTCAATCCTGCCACCATTAAAATAAAACTAGCTAAATCAAATGACATACAAGGTCTGAATAACAAAATTGTCAATGGTATTCTAATATCATTAATTATTAATCTTTTCCAATCAGAGTAAGCTGTACTTGGGGCAAAAATAAATGCCATATATAAAATCTTTCTTATACCACTTAATTGACTATTTCCTTCTTTATATCTTCTTTCTATACTTTCAGTTTTCCAATCATAATACTCTGTTGCATAATTGAATTGAGCTGAACTAAATGCAGTTTGTGAATCTGAAGGTTTATAAAAAACACGTGGGTCCGTGTAGGGGAAAGGTATTTGTTGAAGACCCTTTTTCTTTACTTCTTCAAATTCTTCTGGAGGACAAGCATCTTCATCGTCTTCATCAAAAAGGAATGAAGACATTTTTTTAGCTTTTTTAGCTGGTTTAGAAGAAGATTCACTTCTTCGTTTTTTAGTAGTATATTCTATAAAATTTTTCATAAAAGCTAAATTATCTAATCTATGATTTTCATGTGTTTGTAATTCATAAATATCATAGTAATTAGGACGATTTGTAATCTTTGTATTGATTATTTGATGTTCTTTATCCACTATAAAACATGTCATATTATGTGTTCCAGGATTACCAGGTAAAATTACAACATCATCTTTTTCTTTAGTTTTTAAAGCGTTTAGTAATGACATACTCATTGTTAAAGGTGTTCTATAAAACATTTTTTCATATAATTCAGAATCCTTATCACTACCAAATTCTAAAACACTTTCATCTTTAATTGCTTTTAATTTAGCTGCAAGTTTGTTATAATTCTTTCTTACTTCTGAAGTAGATTTGGGTTCAAAAATAAGATTTGCATCAGTTAATAATGAATTATAATCTTTATCAGTTCTATGATGTATTAATAACGTTCTTAATGTTTTCCAAATATCTTCTGCCATAGAAGGTTGATTTTGAGCTCTATCAAAAAAAAGTTTCAAAAGATTATTAAGAGAGGTTGAAATAGCTGAGGATATTTCCTTTGCGTCAGTAGTTGTTTTAATTAATTCTCCATATAAATTCATTATAATTTCTGAATAAGTTTCAAGGGATGTATCACCTAAATATTTAATGACTAACATCATTGTTTCTAATCTTTTATCAAACATACATTTAGGGAATTTCACTTGAAAAATTTGTTTCAAGTCTTGAGCAGATATTCCTCTTTTTATCTCATTTACAATTAAATCACTAGTGAGTAAATCATCTTGAGTAGAATCATCATCCTTTTTATCAGTACTCGTTCCTTCCAATTTTTTTAAAAGAAAAATTGGATCTCTGTCTGTCGAAATAATATGAGAAATTAATGCGGTTATTTCATCATGAACAAACCAAGGAGATACAGATTTAGGATTAATAATTTGACTCTCAGGAAACAATTTTTTAATATGTGATATAACATATTTTAAAAAAACTACTGCATTTCTTGCTCTTTTTCCAACTTCATAATATGGAGAAGAAGGATTACTAGAATGAGAAGCTAAAGTGAGTAACCCTGGCCCATTCGCATATCCAATTGGGATTCTTTGAATAACAGTTTCAAAAGTTAATTCTTGTTTTTTACCACTAGAAAATCCATCCATAGGTAGATTAAGACCTCCATACTCATTGGGCTCAAATTCAACATATGCAATTGCTCTTTCTCCATTTCTATTGGGATCATTTGATGTATTTTTTAAACCATTAACCCTTGAAAGTTCTAATAGAAAATTTTTATCATAAGGTTGATTTTCTAAATCGTTGAGAAGTTGAATCAATTCATTGAATTGTAAATCAAAGTTTATGGATTGATATTGATTTTTGAGTTTAGCAACCATAATATCAGTGATATTTGAATATTCTTTAAAATCTGCTGCATGATGACCTATCTTTCCGAAATGGGTTGCCAAAGTCCATTTTTTTTCACTATTTCTAGTAGCTAATACGAAAGGTGCTGCTTTACCTTGTTTAACAGAGTTAGCAGTCAATGGAACATCTGTGTAACTAATGTTAAATCCATAATCATTTCCATTTCGTTCTAATTCATTCATTCTGTTTGGAATTGCATTTACTTCAGGAGTAAAACAATCTCTTTCAATATTAAAAAGACCACAATGGTCAAAAGAATTCATAAAAGTCATTTTATGCATTCTATCTCTGTTCATATCATCAGTATAAAAATCAAATCCACAAGATTTGTAATTTGCAAGTTCTTCATCAGTAAGACATTCTGGTGCTTGATGAATATAATATTCACCAACATTAAAAGTTCTAACTAATTGATCAATTTTTTGAGTGGGACCTGCACCAAGACCAGTAAGTCTAGGTATAGTTTCAAAAACTCTTATTCTTCTAAAAGTAGTAATATTCATAGGATCAGAACTTTGACGAGCTAAAGCTTCAGGTCCTCCATTATCCATTCTGTTGATCATATCAGTACTATCAGTGATAGTAACATATTGCATACTTCCACTAGGAACAACTAATGCATCAGGTTCTCTTTGAGCACTATCAACAATTGCTTTTCTATATTTCTCAAGTATCATTTCAAATCTTCTGTAATCGTGAGCTAAACATGCAAATTCTTCAGCTTCAACTTCTAAAAGCAATTTATGTGTAATATCTTTTGTTCCAAACATTTCGAACCATTTTTCATTGTAAAGCTTGCAATTCAAAATTGCTGAAATTACATCATAATTCACTGCTTCTTGAATTAACTCAGAAATACCTTTACAATTTAACAAAAGCTCTCTTTTCCCTTTGTCAGTTTGTAAATATTCTTGTTCCATTTCGAAACCAATACCATATCGACTAATTTGAACCTGGTGTTCTTCTTGACTTGTTGAAGTTAATCTGGGGACTGCTCTGTTAGGAACACTTACTACATTTCCCCCTTTAAAAGTGAATTTACTCCATGTGATAATAGTTGAACTAGTTGTACCCCAAGGTAAAAGAACAGAAGTTGCAAAACTGTTTTTTTTTATAGCAAATCCAGAAATAAGTTCACCAAGATCATTTGAAAACTTATTAAAAGCTTCAGGATAAGCTCTTGATTCACTAGAAATACTTTCAAAAATATGAGGTAAAGAAAATCCTGCTAATGGTCCATCATTTCTCATAGGATTATTAGCAACTTCTAATCCAAGTCCAATTGGACTTGCAAAATTACCTCTATAAGAGTCAATAGAAGAAGTATTATGAATAGACATTCCTTATTTAAAAAAAAATTTCAATTCAAGAAAAGAGACAAAAAAAAAAGAGATATTCCTATCTTCCCAAAAAAAAGAGAAGATAAAATTTTTTTTAAAAAAAAAATTTTAAACGAATTATTATTAATTTTTTTTTTCTAATTTAATAGAATATAACTATTGCTATAATAGATTTATATTTAAGTAATTGCAATTTTAATTTTTAAAAAAGAAGAAAAAAGGTTAGTAAAAAAAAAAATCAGTTTTAAGTTTCACTTTTTTCTTCCTTTCTCTTCTTTTTAGTTTTGCTAGTCACAGATGAGAATACGGAAACGACCAATTTTTGATTTACATTAGGTCTTTGAACAATGGATTGAGAAATCTTTTCATTAGAGTTCGAAAGATCACGAGAAAAAGGTTTATTGATATTTGTATTACTATTCGTTTTATCAGAAAGTTCTTGTAAGTAAGTTATAGCAAGTTTATCTATCTTTTCTAATTCAATAGTCAATTTTTTGTTATATTTAGAGATTTTTTCAATTTCTTTTAATGTAGTAATCATATAACTATTAGACTCAATTACAGTTGATAACAAATTTTTAATTGTTGTAGGTAGATCATTTTCCTCTTCATCTTCACTTTCTTTTTCCTTTCCTTCTTCCTTTACCTTTACTTCTTCTTTTATAAATTCATCTTTAATAAAAGGTAAACCTTCTTTAATATTCAACAGGTTTTTATTTAATTTTTCTAAAGCGAGTCTTCTTTTACTCAACTTTTTGCTTTTATTTGAAATAACTGTAGATATTGAAGTGAGATCATCTAAATTTTTTTTTAATTTATTTCTTTTTTTTTTGCATTTTTTCCTGAGATTACTAATCACTGTTGTTGATTGTTCTTTGTAAGTACGTGTTTTTTGTTCTCTTTGTTCAGCACTAATAAGTTCTTCCATCTAGTAATTATTGATAGAAAAAAAAAAGAAGAAGAGAGAAAAGGAATTATGGATGAAAAAGAAATTACCAACGAAATAAAAATTATAGAAAAAAATTTGAACCAAAAAATAGAGTTAATTATTAACAACGCAAATTATATTGCTAAAGGAAATGTTCCTATACCTAAAGAATTTTTTTATGAAAATAGATCAAAATTTAGAAAATTTATATAAATTTTTTTTTTTTTTTGATTTTTTTCTTATCTGACTTTAAATAAAATTATTTTAATTGAAATTTTTTTATTAAAAGAAATTAATTTTGAAAAAAAAAAGTGATATAATTTTTTTAAAGGGAAAATGATTTAAGGGAAATTTTTTAAGGGAAAATTTTTTAAGGGAAAAAAAATTAATAAAAAAAAATTATTTTGTTGAGATGTTTTCAGTAATTTTTCTTTTCTTTTTTTGTTCGAGTAATGATTGTTGATTATCAATATGGTCAGCTTCTTCTTTAGTTCTCTTTTTCACTCCTTTAGATTTATTATGAGCATTATCTTCATTTTTATGTTCTGGTTCCTTGTTTTGTTGTTCTTTTTTTTCTTGTTGTAAGGATTTTTTTTCATGTTCATTTTTTCCAATGGATTTGATATCATGAAAATCTTCTTCATTTGGATGGTTGGGATCATTTAAAAGGTGTTGATTTTCAATTTGATCATCGAAAGATTTATAAAAATTTTTTATATTATCAAATTCTTTTGGAGTGAGAGCTTGATCATTAATTTTTATAATTGATTCGACAAGAACATCCATGGGTATAGATGGTTTTTGTTGTGGTGAAGTAGCGTATTTTAAACCAAAAAAATTTTCATATTCTTCAATTCCTTCATTAATTTTTAGTCTTGATTCAACGATCAAAAAAGCCAACAATTTGATTTCATTAGAACTATCTAATAATAAACTTAACCCTTGATATTTAGAAAGTATTGGATTTTTCATATCTTTTTTAATTAAAGCAGTTAAAACAATAGATGCTTCTTCAGGGTTAGCATGTTTTAATTTAATGATTGTTTCTTCATCTCTTGAAGATAATCTAACAATTACTAATAATTGATAATTTTCATTAGTAAAAGCTCCTAAAACCATGTTGAGTGGTTGATTTTCATCATTTAAACAAAAAACTACATCATTATTGTAATTAGATGGTTCAGTATTAGGAGTGTCACCTTTATATAAATATTTAGCATTAGCTATAATAAACTCGTTTGTTACTTTAATTCCTAAATTTTTGTAAACATTAATGGTATCTACGGCCATTAATTTTGGTGAAAATGAAAGACTAAAACTAACATCTTCAACTAAGTTAAGATTAATACTTTCATTATTTTTAGGATCATTACAAGTTGCTTTTATATTAATACTTGCTAAAGCAAAACAATCAGCATTTTCCATGATGAGTGGACCAAAATGAGTCCATAAAGAAACGTTTTTAATAAAAAAAGATTTTTTAATAAAATCTTCACCAAAAGGTAATTTAACAATGAATTTTTGAATAGTATTATCACTCAACATTTGAACTGCTATACCAGAAATTTTATAACCCATCTTCGCACCAACAAGTGAATTAGTGGTTGTTGCCATAAAATTAAATTCTTCTGATGAAATATAAATTAAAGTTCTAACACCTTCTCTATTAGGAGGTATAATTTTTAATGCTTCATGAACATCTAAATCATTGTTTTCTATTTCCATATCTTTAATTTTATTTAAAATAGGATTGGAAATGTAAATGAAATATATTTCTTTCCCATAATGAGTACTTTGATCTTCTTCTACAAAAGTATTTGTATTTTTGGTCATATGAGAAGTATATAAATTGTTTTTTTTAAAACAATTATAAGCAGCTCCTACTGAAGTGATACATTTTTTAGTAATTGTAGAATTAAAATTTATGAAAGTTTTGATAGTGTCATTTAAATTAGTTTTACTTGCTTTTCCTTTCAAATCAAGAATTTTAATTAAATCACCTGGAGCTATATTTCCAACTCCATTTCTAAATTCAACAAAAATAACATCATAAGATTTCAATAATGTATATTTTCCTTTACTGAAATATTTTCTCATATTTTCACTTTTTTTCTTTTTTGGTTTTTCAATTTTATCTTTCTCTTCTTGAGATAAAGCAATAAGACAATCAATTGCAATCCAATCACCAAGATTAATAATACCTTCACCTCTAATGTTTTTACAATCTCCTATCATCACAAGAACTGAACTAGATTCTACTCCACTAGCAAAACTTTTAGTTTTAACTGTACCCAAACAAATTGCGTGTAAATTTAATCCATTAGGATTAATAGAAATTTTAAACAAGTTTTGATTAGTTCTCAAATCATTTTTATCTTTTTGTAAAGATTCTAATAAACCTTTAACTGATGCATTTTGTGGTTTTTCCATGATTGTTATTTTAGTTTTTTTTTTTATAAATAAAAAAAAATTTAAATAAAAAACTAATAGTTAAATAAAAAAAAGTAAATAACCATAAAATTAAAGAAGGAAATGATTTTATTTTTGATTTTTGATTTTTTGTTATTTGATTTTTTTATTTTTATTTTTATTTTTATTTTTATAATTAAAAATATTTAATAATTTTTAATTATTTTAATTATTTTAATTTTTATTAAAATATTTTTTATTTGTAAATTGTAATAAAAGTTCGTACCCAGGAGCTGAAAAATTATAATAATCCCCAAATTCCATACATTTTTTAGATTTACAGAAAGGTTTACAAACTTTTGTATCTTGTGATGCTTTACATCCTTGGTTCAATATAGAAAAGCTATTGAGATCTAATAATCCTTCTCTGTAATATTTTACATAATTTGCTTCTCTTAAACTATGTATTAATTCATCATTTAGATCTTCAATGGATGGGATATTACCAATGGTTGTTAATGTTTCATAATCCTCTTCTTTAATGGTATCAAAGAAATAAGTAAATATAATTCTGAGTTCATAATTTTTAATTAATGTTGTAACTATAGAATGTAAATATTTAAAATTTTCCTTTGATTTTAAAATTAATAAATTATTATAATCTTCTGTTTTTTCAGGATCTTCTTTAGTTTGTTGTAACAAATCAGAAGTTTCTTTTAAATATTTTATATAATTATCAATATAATTAGATTCTAATTTGAGTTGAAGTTCTATATAATCTTGAATGTTGACGATTGGTTCATCTTTTTCATTTTTTGGTAAAATAAATAAATTTGGTATTGATAAAACTTTTTCAACATTTTCAAAAAATTTTTCAATAAAATCTCTGTAATCCTTTTGATTCATAGAATTTACTATTTCTTTGTTATCAAGAAGCATTTTTTTTTGAGTTCTGTTTGAATGTGATTTAAATTCACAAACACTATTTAAACGTTTCAATTCACCACTTGACCACTGTTTTCTTCTTCTTATCATGTTAACTTTGACAAAAATTTTATTGTCAATTCTAGGATATATATGTTTTAAAACAAATTCTATTGCATTGTAATTTATTATTATATCTAGAGAATTAGATACTTGTTCAATTGGTCCTAATAAAGCTGCATAAAAACGACTACTGTAGACTGGTATAGCAGTCATTGGATAATTGAACATTGCAAGAACTCTTTGTGATTCTATTAAATCTTTGGCTTGACTAAAATGATTACGATTAATACCAAACCATAACTTTTCAGTAATAGTACTAATATCGTAAGTAATTTTAAAAACTGAATTTTCATCTATTCTTTTTTCAGTTTTTTTAATGTTAATCTTATCATCAAAAAAAATATCTTTATTTGGATCAATATTAAATTTTTTAGCAAGTTCTTTACGCAATTCATTTGTAATTTCTAAATCATTATTAAGTTCATCCCGTTTTTTTTTAAATTCTTCTTTTAATAAATTTGGATCTTTACTTATTGCAATAATTTTTTCTTTATAATCATTTAAAGATTTAATAAATTCATTATAATCATCTTCAACAGCTTTTAAATCCTCATGACTTACTTTAACATTAGCATTTTTTTGTGTTTCACTTTCAATTTCTTTTGTCTCCATGATTATAAAGATTAGAAAAATATAAGCAATAATATTATTTATTAAGTAAAAGGATTTATTGAATTTTAGATTTTAATAATTTTTTTTTTTTGAATTTGATTTTGATTTTAAATGATAGAAATTAAATTTAATTTTTTTAGTAATAGTTTTAATGATATTTATTTAATTACTAAAAATTTAAAAAAAATTAATAAAATATCCAAAAATAGTATAAGTTATTATTTTGATGTTGGAAAAAAAGAGATTATTTTAACTTTTGAGTACTCAAAAAAATTCCCAAAAAAAATTCATGATGGAATTTTTTTATTTATTTCACGAGAGAATGAAATAACAATTATCCCTTATATTAAACATCTAAAAAATTATGATACTTTTTTTATTCTTTATAACAATAATAATTTACTTCTATCTGGAACATTAGACTATTTTAATAAGAATAATAATGTAGAAATTGAAATCAATAATGAAGTAAATTTTTCTTTAATTTTTAATTTTATTGTAAATACGTTTAAAAAAAAATATGAAAAAAAAAAACATAAACTTGAAATACAAATGCAATATTATTTATACTTCATTGTTTTTTTCACAATTTTTTTAATTTTTTTTGTTTTATATCAAATTTTTTAAAAAAAAAAAAGAGAAAAACAGAGATAAAGAGAAGGGGAATAAAGAAAAGAAAACTTTAAAGTTAATTACACATCATTTAATAAACTATTTTAAATGAAAATCATTTAATAATCGGATCTCTTTTTATCACGATAAGAGCCTTTAATTTCAAAGTTTTCTTTTTTTGAAAATTTAGCATCAAAATGGTAATAAATTCTAGAGGTTGCATAGTGCATGATATTATCGAATTGAATGTAACCACATTTTGAATTACCCAATTCCGTATTATAAGCAGCTGTTATAAAGCATGAACAAACCGCCTAAAAAAAAAAGAAGAAGAAGGTATAAATATTAATTGATTATTTTTTTTAAAAAAAAAAAAACACTTTCAACTTACAATTATGAAAAAGATTAAAAGAGCGATTGATGTTAAAATAATTGAAGTAATCAAATTTGATGGATTTCCTGAAGCGGTTGAACTAAATACTAAATAGGATAAAAATGTTGCACAAGATGCGATGGTTAAACCCTCCATTAAAAGTCCACAATACATGAAAAATCTTTTTCCACAGAAAAACCAAGAGTACCAGTATTTATGTGCTTGCAATGTTACAATAGCAAAAGTTAAAGTTATTGTAGTATTGTAAGGGGTTATAACACCAATTCCATCAGTTCCAAAAGCAGACAAAGCGTCTAAATAAAATATCATGGATATAGCAACAAAAGAAAGTGAAATAAAATTGGCAATTGTAAAAAATGCAGGTAACCAAAAAATAAGTACTGATCTTTTTTCTCTAATAACATGATACCACATGTCTGATTTCTTCATCCCTATCAAAAATAAACCATATCCAGAAGGAATAAAAGAAAATTGATGAAGCATATTGACTGGAACAAATTCCAGAGCCAAAACTGCAATAATATAAACAAAAAGGTTTGTTAAAGTAGCGTAATGCATTTTTTTTTTTAGATAATATTATTATTTCTCTCCCTTCTATCTTATCTCTTTAATAGTGATCAATGATTTGAGTGTTTAACTTATAGCGGTTTAACCTAAGTTAAATCTTGAGTAAAAAAACTAATTATTTTTGTTTAAATACTATGTCATTTCATTCATTTATTTAAAACTCCAAAATTTAATTTCTAGTTTAAAAAAAAAGAATGAACAAGACAATTTTTTTCTTTTTGTTAATAATAAATTTAAGTACAATTTTTTTTGTTACAATAAAAAGTGAATATCATGATGGATATATTCAATGTATTCCTATGGTAAATCCTAATAATGGAGAAGAATTTTATGTAGCAAAATTATGGATAGGAACACCTAGAAAAGCATTTTATTTAAATATTGATTTTTCTCATGGAGATTTAATTCTATTTACCTCCTTCGAAATAAATAGTGCTAGTTATATTTTACATGAAGGAATGGAAACAGATGTTATTGAAATTTCAAATAGAATATTTAGAGTAGAAATTTCCCGACCTACTAAAACTTTAAGTAGTTACAATATTTGTGAAAAATGTACTGGTGTTTTAGGAGTTGGAAAAGCGAGTTTTTTATGGAATATTTGGCCAAGAGCTTCATTTACTAAAACTTCTATTTTTTTAGGAAGTGTTCATAAATTTTTAACAAGTGATGATTATATTTGTAATCATATCATGATCAAATGTTTAGATGATTTTTCTCCTTACATGTGTTCAACTAAAGATATTATTTTAAAATCTTATAAAAGGATTTCTGATCATCAAAAAGAAGTAGAAATTTTTAATTCAGCTAATACTAAACAAGAAGTTATATTTAAATTATCTTCTTTTGGATTAAGTTATTTCCCAACTGAAATTTATAACATTATTTTTAATGGACATAATTTATATAGAGAAATACCTTTTATTGATTTAATGTTTATAAATGATTTTCATAAAAATAATAGTTTAAAAAATAATATAAATACGAATTTAATGACAAAAAATTGTCCTTACAATATTTCTATGAGAATAGAAGATGAATTAATGATTTACAAACCTTCTAAAAAAAATATAGTTTCACGTTTTAAAAGTTGGGAAGGAGATGAAATAATTATAGGATTTCCAATTCTAAGTACTTTTATAATATATTACGATAATATTAATAATTTTATTGCTATCGAAAATACTCAAAATTCATTAAATTTTGATTCGTGGGTAATAACTTTAGGATTTATCTTAGTTTTTATTTTTGTACGCAGTAAAAGAACTAGTAATAATATTTTATTTGAAAGTTACAACATAAACAATACTTTTTATTACTCCACAAATTTGTTTATCCAATTATTAGTTATTGTATTAATTATTCCAATTTTTGCGAGTAATCATGTCAAATCTTTATTTAGTCTAAATTTAACTAATAAAATTGTAATTATTATGAATTCTATAATTTGTGGAGCTTGTGTTTTAACTCAAATAATTTTTATAATAATTGCTGCTTATTACCGTTTATGTAGAAAATTGATTCACATGATTCATAAAACTTATCTTTGCCTTTGGAATCAATGGACACATGAATTCATTTTAGCTACAGGTTTATGGCTACTTCTTACTGAAACTAACCCTGAATCCTTAGACAATGTTTTTACTTTTTTAATTCAATTAGTAATAATTTGGAATTGTTATAAAATTTTATTTTTCTTGTTATATATTGATTCTTTAATTGAATACGACATTAAAAAATATGGAAAAGATAGTGAAAGTTTTCAAATTTTACACCGATTCTCTTTATTAATCGCACTTACATTATCCTTATTACTTATTAGTACAATATCTTGGGCTTTCATTTCTCCTACATTTTATGAAATAATATCACTTTGTGAAATACCTACAGCTTTATTTGACATAACATTTTTATTTTTAATTTTATTTTTTTATTTTATCTCAGTTCAATTAAGATTATCAAAAAGATTTATCAGAGATAGTATTGAAATTGCGAAAGATATTAGAAAAAAAAAAAAACAATAAAACAATTAAAAATTATATATTTCTTCTTTTTTTTTTTTTTATTAAATAATTCTTTATTCATAAACCAAAATGTATTCTTTAACTATATTCCTACAAATAGGACATGTGTCTTTTTTTTTTTTTAATTCATTCGTACATTCTGTACAAAAATTATAATGACCACAAGGTAAAGCAATACAAGTTTTTTTTTTATCTAAACAAACTACACAAATTTCTTTCTCTTCGTTCGGTTTTGTTAAATCATTAACAGTATTAATATTATTTTCTAATTCCATTGGTTTTTTACATGAATTTTTAATACTTTTTAATCTTTCAGTTTCAAAATCTTCAGTACTTAAAATTACAAACATAAGATTATTTATTCCTTCTTTTACAACATTCTTTTTTCCAAAACAAGAATTATCATTTCCAATCAATGTATTCCTATCCCCACGAATAGAATTACCATAACCCTCTATAATATTATCATTCCCTATTATGATAGATGATTGAGCTTTAATATAAGCATCATTAGTTCTTATTGTTTCTCCAAGAATGGTTAATATTGATTTCATGTTTGTTTTTTTTTTTTTTTAAAAAAAAAAACAACAACAATCCTAAAAATAATATGAATAATTAATTTTACTTTTATTTTCTTTTATTTAATCAAATTATTTAATATTTATTTCTTTGTTTTTTTTTAAGTAAAAAATAATTATATTAAAAAAGAAAAGAGGAGAAAGGGAAAAAAAAAATAAATTAGTTATTGTTTGAAAATTTTTTAAAATTTTTTTATTAATATTGATTTAAATTAAATTTTAATTTAATTTTTATTTTTTTTTATTTTTTTATTTTTAATTATTTGAAAAGAAGTTATTTAAGAAGAACATTGATAACAAAATGATTTATTTCCGTTTTTAGAAACGTTTAAATTCATTTTTGAAATATTATTCATAAGTTTATAAAAATTCAAGTCATGATTACAAACTCTATTATGATTACTATCTATTAAAAAACATTTTAAATTATTTAAATGTTTTCCAATAATTAAATTTGGAGTAATTTCAAGATATTTTATATTATTTGAATTGTTATTGTTTTGACTTTCATATAACGCTTTATCATTTGATAACTCTTCAGTTATCGTAGCATAATTAGCTTTGATTATACTAATAAAAGTCGATTCATCATCCAATAAAAACTGATTAGCTAAAGTATTTTCAATATTAAGAAAGTCATCACTTAACATAAACTCTTCTGAAGTAACTCGTGAATCAGCAGTGAAAAATTTATAATTTTTATCATGGAAGGTATAAAAAGAATGAGGATTAAGAAGAATCAAACTAAATAATGCTATTGTCTTTGGATAACGAGCTTTTTCATAAAATCCAATATCTAAGAATTTAAATTGTGTTTCAAATACAATTTTTGTTCTCCATTCGTTTATTTTATTCATGTTAAATTTATAAATTGGACCAAAAAATCCCGAAAAATATTCATTAGCCAGATTTAATAAATTATCATCTTGTTTTTTTGAGAAAATAGTATATAGACTAAGAAATATATTGAAAAAATTAAATAAAGAGGGTCTTAAAACTGTACTCTGTAAATTAATTTTAAGAGTGTTTTTTACTGGATCAAAAAATATTTCTTTCAAAAAATTTATAAATTGTGAATCAGAAGGTGAATTAAGATCATTTCTTTTTCCTTTTCTTTCATTCCCTTTAATAAAAAGAAATGAAGATTCTAATCTTCGTTTTTTCGATGATTTTGTAATTGGATTATTTTCTTCAAATAAAATCTTTTTAATGAAATTTTTATATTCATTTGAATTTATATGATTATACTTAATTTTGGTTTTATTAACCATAAGATCTGGAACTAATTTATATAAAAATTCAATTGATTTCATTGTGTTTTTCACTTTAAAAAGACTATTTTCTTTTTCACAATATTTTATAAAGTGGAATAATATCAAAAAGAAATCACTATAAGATTCAATTTCTTTCATTTTACCAACTTCATAGACAGTATTAATAGAATAATCTCTTCTTTCGACGTCAACGTTACATTTTTTACAGATATCAAATATTGCATGTGGTTTATATCTATATTGATTAAATTGATAAGTAACACTCAATAATGATATTATTAAATTTTTTATATTATTGAATTTAGTTTCCGTATTTTTTTTAAATTCTTCTTTAGTTAAACCATTTTTTTCATCAATTCCATTTGTAATTTCATAATCATTACTAAAGGATTCACTCATCATATATATCTTCTTTGTTTCTTCTATTCCTTCATCAATTAATTGATGAAGGTTATATGTACCGTTCTCATTTTTTTCAAAAAGTCTGAAATATTTTGAAATTTCATCTCCTTGGACTATTAATTCTTTTAATGTAATAACAGAATATAATAATAAACCAAGTGCCCAAGTATCTTGTCTATTTGAATCAACAAAGCTAACACCTTTATATATATCAAAAACCGATTGTTTAATTCCAAAAGTTGAATTATCTAATTCATATTTTTCATGTAAAACAGTTATATTGTCCTTATATTTAAGATATAAAATCTCAGGACATAAAAAGTTGTTATGAGTTTGTAAACTTTGAATTGAGCCATTTTTTAATGAATAAAACCTTGAATCTTTTATATTTTTTTTTAAAAAGATTTTACAATAAGAGTAATCATATGGGTATATGTAATGATTTAACTCATTTCTTAAATACTCTTCATATGTCTCTTTAGAATCCATTTTATTATTCGAATATATAGTTTCTTCTTCTTCTTCTTTTTTTTCGACTTCTTTTTCGACTTCCATGTAGTCTTCTTTTTCTTCTTTTTGTTCTTCTTGTTCTTCCTCATCTGAATCTTCAATTTCCACATAGTTTTTTTGTTGTTCCTCTTCAATTGGTATAATATTCATCATATTTACTAGAATTATCCCTTTTTTTTCTAAATAAATACTCATGCTATTAATAGTCACGGATAAATCTGATAATGCTTCGGTAAATTCTTTAAAAATTTTTATATAACGTTTAATTTCATCTATCTTCTCTTTTTTGAGTGAATTTGGAAATTCACTAACTTCACTTTTACCATCTTTATCTCGATAAAATCCTTTAGTCAGATTTATATATTTTTTTTGTAATAATTCTGAATCTCCTCTAGCAATTTCAAGAAATGAATCATAGTCCATTTTTAACATATCTCTTTTTTGTTTATGCATTTTTGTGTAATTTTGAAAACTTCTAAGATATATACTATCACATATAACATTCATCTCTTCATCAAAACTACCCTTATTTCTTGAACCCAGAATATTTTTATTTTTAAGTTGGAAAATTTTATTCTCCAAACATTTACTAAAAGGAATAGTCCCATTAGGATTGTAAGGAACATCAATAATGATTTCACCAGGATCAGTATTAATATTTTGAAGGTTTTTAGGATATTTTTTTTCGTATTCATCAAGTTTATTATAATCAATAAAAATAAGACCATTTTCTATATAATCTGCAAGTTTGTCAAATAACTCAAACTCTTTTTTATAAAATTCACTTTCTCCATTTATCATTCTTATAATATCACTTTCCGAAAATTCTTCTTCTTCATTGTTTTCAGGTTCATCAAATAAATCAGGATATTGACTAAGTTTATTATTGATTTTAATCAATAAATTAGAAAATTTTAAATTTAAATCCTGATCACTAGATCTTACAAAATCTATATATGCTAAAAATTCTCTATTATCTACAGCAAAAATACTATTGTTTTCATTAATTTCATAAAGAATTGATAAATACCATTTGTCATGATATTTTTTTTTCGATTCTTCATAATATTTGAAAGTATTATATTTTTCTTTACAAGATCTAATGTTTTTATCTAATTTTTCTTTTAATTTTTCAAATTCAGTTGTATAATCCTTTCTCTCTTCATCTGAAACTTCATTAAATAGTGATAATCCTTGTTTCAATCTAATTTCCATATCCAATATTATATTGAAAATATATTTTTTAACTTGATTAAAGTTAAATTGACTTTCATATAATAAAACACTATCTATAGATAAACCATCATAATGTAAGCTGTATTTGATTAATTTATATACTTCATTGACTAAAGATGATACGTAATCATCAATTTCAAATATATTATTATCATAAATACTTTTTTCTTTAAGTTTTTTTATTTTATCTCTAAGTAATAAATTAGGTGCTCGCATGAATTTAATAATATAATATGGATATTCACTTGGATTCGTTGTTGATTTAAATTTAGATCTAAATAAATATGTTTCTCCTGAAGAAGAAAAATTTAAAAAAGATATATATTTAGAAAAAGCTTCATCTAAATCCTTTCTCTCTTGATCATCATCTTCTTCTTCTTCTTCCTCTTCCTCTTTTTTTTTTCCTATTTCTTCAAGTTCTTCCTCTTCATCTTCAATCTTTATATTATATTTTAAATATTGAGCTCTCTTTTTTTCTTTGTCCTTTGCCTTTTTATAATCATCATAAGATATAAAGGCATCTTCTTCAAAATTATATCCAATTTGATGAAATGCTGATAAATTTAAATAATTATTAATTTCAAGCTGGTTATATTCATAAATTTCTAACATATAATTCATATCATTTATATCATTAACTAAAAAAAAATAGTTATGAGTTGTATCAAAAGATTCTTGTTTAGATAGATCAATTATTTCTTTTTTTTCTTCATCTTCTTCCAATCTTGTGAATTCATATATTTGATATGCATTTTTCTTTACCATAGATATAAATTGTACTGCAATACCAAATGTTCCATTAGCTTTTTCTTTTTCAAAACCATTATAACTCCTAATAATTCGATTAAATCTTTTTAGTTCTTCTTCTTCTTCTTCTTCTTTATTTTTTTCATCTTCTTCTATTGCTTCTTCTTCTTCTTTTTTCTTTGCTTGTCTTTTTCTTTTTAATTGTTCATTTCTTCTTTTTTTTTCTTCATCTTCCTCTTTAGATTCTTTATTTTCTTTCTCTTCATCTTCCTCTTTTGATTCTTTATTTTCTTCCTCTTCTTTTTTTGATTCTTTTTTTTCTTGTTCCTCTTTTTCTTGTTCTTTCTTTAATTGTCTTCTTCTTTTTGCTGCTTCATTTCTTTTTTTCCTTTTTTCTTCTTCTTCTTTTGATTCATTCTTTTCTTTTTTTTCTTTTTTTTCTTTTTTTTCTTTCTTTTCTTTTTTTTCTTTTTTTTCCTTTTTTTCCTTTTTTTCCTTTTTTTCTTTTCTTTCTTTTTTTTCGGAATTAGTATTTACTAATTCTTTTTCTTTTTCTGATTCTTTCTCCATGACGTTTTTTTTTTTAAAAAAAAAATTAAAATTGAATTATTTTAATTTTATTTGTTTACAAATTAAATACATTGTCTGAATATATAATTTTTTGATTTTTATTCATAAATTAAAAAAAATTTGTTGTTATTATTATTATTATTGTTTTTCTTTTTCAATTTCTTCACCAGTACAAAAAATATTAATAGAAAACAGTGTTAAAGTTATACTGAAAAGGAAATAAGGTATGTAGAGGATACCAGGTAAAAAACAACGACTGAGAATAGTGTGATCAGCGCATTCTGTAAATAAAAGAGACATGGCTACTGAACATGTGACAATCATCATACATGCTACTAGAGTAGCAAAAGCATTATTAGAACCAGGTATAAGATCTCGATGACAGAATACAACGACCCATAAATAATATAAGAAATTAGAAACGACAAAAAAGACCAAAGTTGAAATATAAAGAGCACTATTTCTATGTTCATTAATTCCGGCCACAAACAAACCATTTAACTCAGTATATTCAATTCCAAAATTTGAAAAAAGATAAAAACTTGGGATATTAACAATCCAAACTAAAATACCGAAAACTGCTAATATCCGGACATCAAGTCCACAAGAATATTGAGTTACTTGCTCGTACCATTGTTTATTGTGAATTCTGTAAAGAATTATACTAAATATTATACCTAAAATACCAAAAATAACAGCTTCAGTTAATTCAGTATTATTTATTGAACCAAAAGGAGCCATTTTTTAATTTAATTTAATTTAATTTTTATTTAAAAAGTTCTTAAATATATATATATAATGATTTATAAAGTAGAAATAACTCTATTCTATATATAACAATTTTTTTTTAAAAAAAATAGAAAGAATAATGGATAAATATGAATTTAAACCTATACTAGATGAACCTGAAAACAAGAAACAAGAAATACCAGATACATTTAATATAAAAGAAGCTTTTGAAAAGGGTATCCCTTTAAAATTTCCTGATAAAAAAAATAAAAACTTTAAGTTTCCAGAAGAAATTGCAAAAAACTCTTCAGTTAGTTATCATAAATTTAAAGTAGAATTTATTGATGAAAATGGATTAGAATATTCTACTATTAATACGATTATTCCTTTACAAGAAAATAATAGTGGAGAAAATATTTTAGGTCAAAAACAAGCAGTAAAAAGTGATTTGTTAAAAAATTCAACTGATAATGAACTTTATCGAATGGAATTTAGAGTACCTATTAGACTTCGAAAAACAATTTATCAACCAGAAGTAGATAAAGAAGTAACACTTTTTACAAAAAGTGGATCACACCAAATAACAATAAAAATTTATCAATCTCAAATAATAAGAACCAATTCTTGTGGATATATTTTATTTACAAAAAAAGGAAACGTCTTATCAGGCAATATGGTGGATTTTAACAAATTTAATTTAATTATTGATAAAAAAACTTATAGAAAAATTAAAAAAAATAAAGAAAATATTTTTTTTTAAATAATTTTTTAAAAAAATTTCATATTTTTTTTTTTTAAAAAAAAAATAACTTTAATCATTTTCTTTATTATTAATTTTAAACTTAAAAATCTAAAAAAAAGGGGTAAAAAAAAATAAAATGAATAATAATACAATTCAACCAGAATATTTTTTTTACAATGGGACTAAAAAATATAATCCTAATTATTTAAGGTTTACTGAAGAAAATGAATTTGTTGAACCAAAATTTATTAATTGTAAAAAAAGAGATTATACTAATTCATCATCGAAAAATAATAAAGAATATTTGTTACATGAATTGATTCGTTTAAGCGAAAAAATGAGCTCTTCAGATCTAATAGATGTTTTGCTTAAAAACAAAATTGCTTTACAAAATATTTTTGAAATTTGTTCTAACGATAAAGAGAAATTAGAAATTTTAAGAAAAGTTTTTCCCAATTCTGATTTTAGAGCTGTAAATGAAAGTCAATTTCATTTACAAGATGGAAAAACAGCATGTGTTTCTATTTGTACATTAACTGCTCATAGTTTTTTATTAGGAGAATATTTTATAAGCACTTCCAATCTTCCATGGAAAACTATACATGAAAATGGTATAAAATTATGGAAGATTATTCATGGAGAAACTAAAAAAAGGTTTCATGAAATTGAGTTTGTTATAGAATCTTTTAATAATAATTCAAAATCTCAATTGTTAATAGAAAAAAATTACTATGGAACTGTTTTCGAAGAAACTGAAAATAATAATAATACCCAAAAAAACGATTCATCTAATCACATCATTTGTGGAATTACTAATGTTTTTGAAGAATTCTTTAAACAAAAAGAATCAAAAGCATTAATATTAGTATTATGTGATTTTGCATTTGCATTTTTATTTAATGAATTAGATGATTATATAATTCATTTTGACTCACATGGTGGAATTTATACTGGACATTCTCATATAGGTTTTTTTTATAATCCTAAAGATGTTGTTTCTTTTTTAAGACTTAAATTTATAAATAATTTATCTTTTTCAAAAAATGTTCAATATAATGCTGCTCTTATAAATATTAAATTAAATTAAATTAAAAAAAAAATATCATTTCATTTCATTTTTTAAAAAAAAAACAAAATAAAAATTACAAAATTTAAATTTATTTTAAAATAAATTCGTAAAAACATTAAATATCACTAATTTTTTTTAAAAAAAAAAATGAGCGAAAAAGAAATCTCTAGAAAAAGTTCCTATGAAAAATTACTAGATGACTTATATAATGATAAAATTCGTAATGAAGTTTCTGGTGTCTTGAATACAATGATTAGACCTGATTCAAACTCTATAGATGGAATTCGTTCAAAACCTGACTCTCGCATAAAATTTTCTATTTCTAAATTAGACAATGGTAATGAAAAAAAAATTGATAAAATGGAAGAATAAAAGAATAAGAATAAGAAAATAAAGTTTTTATTTTTAATTTGCTTCAATAATTAACATTAACATTTTTTCAACAAATAAACATCTTATTGTCATTCTTTGTTCATATGTTGGTTTTTCATTATACTTTTTTTTTAATGGATAATAATATTCTTTATAAAAATTTTTTATTTCATTTTTTAAAATATAAATTTTATAAGCTACTAGAATAGTGGATATTATGATGAGAATTAATATAAGTATAGATATTACTATAATTGTTGTTTTTTCAGATTTTGAGTTTTCACAAAGTCCTTCGTATTTACATACACATTCACTTTTTAAACCATTTTTATCAATAACAAGTTTATGATTAATATCACAAACTTGTATTTGACTTCTCCAAATTATTAATTCACGTATGAATAATTCTTTTAACAATTTATTTTTAAATAAAATAGGTTTATTGAGATTTTCTTCAACGCTATAATTTTCATCGTCTTCAAATTCAATTAATCTTGAACAAATAGATTGATCTACCATACTGCCTCTACAAACACTTTTGAAATTTTCGAAACCTTTTTCTAAAAATGCTTTGAATAAATATTCGAAAATTGTAATATTAACATAATCATTTTGTTCAAAAACACGCATACAAACTTTATTGTTTAAACACTGTTGAAAAGAATTTTTTATCAAAATTAAAGTAGTCCCATGTGATAGATCTTCATTTGTCACACCACTCTTTACATAAGATATTGAAAATACAATTATAAATAATCCTAGACAAATTTTTATTTTGTCTAGCTTCATTATTTTTTTTTTCTTCTTTTTTTTTTTTATAAAAAAAAAATAAAACTTTAAATAATTGTGTATTACAATTATTTATTTAGAATTTTTTTTCAACAGGATATAAAATAAAACGTATTACAATATTAAATAATTGAGTAAAACATAATAATATTTCATATTTTAAATTAGTGTTTTTATTGAATATGTCATATTTTGTTTCGGTTTTATCATCCTGAACAAATTTTTGACTCTCTAACCATTGAGTAATCATTTTAGTAATTATTGTTCTAAATGAGAAGAAGTGAATAATAGAAGTTAAAAGTTTTTCTATATGATTATCTTTATCAGTTTTAATTAAAACTCTTTCTGTGATTTCCACTTTTTTAGTTATTTGAGAATCAGGTTCTTCTTTGTAATTAGAGACATGTGAAAATTGATATACAGAAACAAGATCTCTAGCTCTGAATTTTTGTTCAGTAATAAAACATTCAATATCCATATCATGATCAATTTTAATAGTGTCAAAAAAAACTCCAAATTGTTGAGAAGGATTTTTTAATAGTTTAGCTAATTTGTTATTAAAAATTTTATGATCAAAAAAATCTCTTTTTTCCAAAACTTCTAATTTATTTTTAAATTGACTTTCTATTAAATCCATAAATTCATCCCATTGTTTAATACATTTATCATAAGGTAGACTATTTGATTTATAATTCCAAATCACAGTCTTTCCTATATTTATAATAAGTTGATAGGTCTTAAGTAAAAAAACCAATTGATCTACATGAATGTTCAACCCATAATCTTCATCGAAATGATCTTTTAAATTAATATCTAAAAATACTTCTATATCACATCTATTTTTCCTATCTTCTTTAAATTTTTTTAAAGTGTCATTAATTTGATGATATATATTTGAAAACTCTTGAATTTTATAATCATCATCTAATTCTTTAATCACTAGTTCCTCAAAATTTTTGTTACCTAAATTCAAATTTTGTTTTACATTACCAAATTTTAATTCTTTTTTTTTAATTTCATTCTCTTTTTCTTTTTCTTCTTTTTCTTTTTTCAATTCAGAAATAAACATTTGAACATTTTCATTATGTTTATTTATGTTAGTTTCATAATTATAAAGAAGATCTTTGTTATCAAAATCAATACCACTAATTTTTTTACATTCTAAATTAAGATTAATCACATCATTGTTTTTCTTCTCGCGTCTTAAAAAAGAGTTGTTATATTTTATCAAATCTCTATCACTAATAGGCTTGTTTTTTTTAATTTCATTTGATTGATTATTAATCACTTTCCTTTTTTTTGAATCAAAAACTATTCTATTTTTTGAGGGATTAAAATTTTCTTCGTTTTTATTAGACATTTTTTTTTAATTTCCAAAAAAAGAAATCCAATTTTATTAAAGGAAATTTTAAATATAATAATTTTATGTTTAATAATCTCACAAAAGTAACACTTATTTTATTATTATATTTTTGAAAAAAAAATATAATAATATTATTTTTTGAGAATAACCTTTTTTTTTAAAAAAAAAATTAAAAAATTTTGAAAATAAATTATTTTTATAAAAATAATTTAAAATTGCAAAAATAGCATTTATAACAAATTTTAAAAAAACTTAAAAACATAAAATTCACAAAATTTTATCAAATTTATTTTTTTATTATAAACTAACAATTTTCTTTTATTTTTTTTTTTAAAAAAAAAAAACCCAACAAAAAAGTATATAAATGAGTAATTCAATAAAATTTTCAGAAAAAAATTCTGAAAGTTTTGAAGAAAAATGTAATGAGAGTACCAAAAAATTAAAAATAAAAAGAGAAGAATTTAAAAAAAGAAGATCTCTAGGAAAACAAAAAGTTGATCCATTTTCTTTGATTATTGATCGTAAGAGAAGGCAGGCATCTTTTAAAAAACGAATAAATACTATAATAAATACTGTTCATCAATTAGCTGGTAAAACAAATGCACATATTCTTTTAGCTTTTACTGATGAAAATAAAAACAATTTTGATGTTGTTGTAACAAATGATTTCTACGGAGCACAAAACTTACCTATTAATCTTGGTGAAAAAAGAATCAGTCTTTTCGAATTATTAAAACTTTATAGTTTAATAAGGATTAAAAATAAAATTAAATTGTTTAATAAATGTAATAAAAATTAAATATAAAAAAAAAAGGATAATTAAAATTTAATTACATATTTTTTTAAAAAAAAAAAAATAAAAGAAATTAATAATTAGAAAGGAAAAAAAAAATTTTAATGGAAAGTGAAAAAAAAAATACTTATTTTATTTTAGCATTTAGATCAACTCCAAAAGATGAAGAAGAACTTGAAGAAATAGAAGATAGATTTAATAATCATTTTAAAAAAAATTATGGATGTTTTAATTATTATTTTTTTTTACCAATAATTAGTTATTATGTTAAATCTAAATTATATAATCATATAGAAATAGCCTTTCCTATTGAAAATAGACCAGATATTGTATTTTCTTATTCTGTATTTCAAGACAATGGAGTTTATAGAGATGAAAGATCTTATACAAATTCTAATTATTTCTTTATGTACTTTAGAATATCTTTAAAAAATAGAAATAAAATGATTAAATTTCTTGATAGACAATATTTTAAACAAAAAAACTGGGATTACAATGGTGCAAAAAAAAGTGTAATATTTCCTATAGTGAATGAAGATTTCGATGATAATTGGTGGTGTACTTCTCTAGTTTTCAGAGCAATTCAAATAGGTGGTTTTTTAACTGAATATAATCCATATGCTATGGAAACTGATGATATTTATTACATGTTAAAACATGATAAAAGAAGAATTTTAAAAGGAGTAATAATGCCAAATGAATATAAAACGTTTGATAATTTTTTTAATTAAATAAATATATATATATTTGTTATTAAAATTTTTATTTATATAATAAAATTTGGGATAAAAAAAAGTGATAATGAGAGTCATATTAATTTTTTTCTTATCTCTTTTTATGACTATAATAGTTTTGTTTGAAGCCTTTATTGTTTATTTTTAACAAGGACAGAGAAAGAAGGAGGAGGAGGAGGAGGAAGAAAAAAAAAGGAAAATGATACTAATAAATATATTGAATTTTTTTTTAGCTATTTTTTTAGCTTTATTCATTTTTTTTTGGAGAGCTGGTGTAAATTTAAAAGAGACCCTTGCATCAAGTTTTTCAACAGTTTCAAATAACATAATTCTTTATACAATTGCATTTATGTTATTATTTGCAGGATATGGAGTTAAAGTTTCTCAAACTGAAATAATGTATGGGTTAGATAATTTTTATGAATGTGGTGTTTTCCCAGCTGAACAAATTATATGGATTTTCTCTAGTTTAGTTAGAAATGCTTGGATTCAAGTCATTCCTAGAGTAAATGATTATATAGCATATATGAGATCATGTTTTTCAGATTTGAGGGATGGTTTACAAATGGTTTTAGAATTAGATTTAGATGGTTTGATTCTTTCCAAAGGTGCAACTACTTTACAATTTATTACAGACCTGTATGATATAATCAGTGATTTTTTAATTACTGCTTGGCAATGGACTATATCTATACCTTCTTTAGAAATTAGATTTTTAACTGTTTCATGGACTAGTGTGTTAAATATTTTAACATGTTACACGGATCAAATTAGTCAATTAATTCGAACTGCTTTTAGAGGGACTATATTTTCAGAAAGTTGTCAATATTGCTCTTTTAAAGACCAGTATCATTATAATTGTTTTTTAACAGATTTTGCTTTTCCTGGAGTAGTGATTGATTGTAATAAGACATGTCACGATTTTTTTTGTGGTTATACTGATTGTCAATTCAATTTCGTAAAAAATATAACTTATTTAATATCTAACGGAGATCAATTTAATGATGTATTTGATGCTTTAGCTACTTCAGTTTGTTGTATGACAAGATTATTAGATAGACCATTTTATATAGTCGTTGGAGTAGCTTCTGGTTGTATACCATTTGAGGAGATTGGACCTATAGTAAAAGATTGGGTCAAAGAGACTTATACATGTTTAAGTTCAATTATAGTGACTTTTACTGGAGATAAAATAAGTGATTTTTTTGATTATTTTACCAATAATTTACTCGAACAAATTGGTGAAGTAATTAAAGCATTTACTGCTTTGAATGATTGTGGAAATCTACCAGCTGTAACTAATTGTTTTTCTTCATGGAATTTAGGTAATTGTGGCACTTTTGACAATGTTTGTCCTTCTATTAGCAATATTGAATGCGGTTTTGGACAATGTTTTTTTCTTTATGATAATTGTTTAGCTACTTCATCTGTAATTTGGCAAATTTTGAATCCTTTTTTTAGAGTTTGGGAGTGTTTTCAATGTGTTTTAAATCAAGTTATTTGTTCTACTGCTGGAACAGTACAAGAAATGATTGATTGTACTCATAATACTCCAGATTGTCATGATGTTAATGTAACAAATTTTTTTAATTGTTTTGAAAACATCATTAATGTAATTGGTTGTATGGGTTCTGTTGGTGATAAAAATTTGGATAATCCCTCTTTTCAGCATTTTAGATATTATAAAAACCTTACTACTACTATTAATTTAAACGATTTTAAAAATCAAACTATTTTACCAAATTTTTTTATGATCTTTAAAAAAAAATTTGAATTCATTACAGAAAAAATTGAATTATTATCTATAAAACTAGACCTTGATATTGATGATGAAGATAAAACGACTAACGAATTGATAAAATATTATCATTGTTTAAAAAAAGGTTTATCTGATAAAGATGTGGAATGTGTACGAGCATGTGACTCTAATTATTATAGTTGTTTTAAAGAATTTAATAATTTTAAACAAGGTAGAGCTATTTCAGATGAATTATATAGTAAAATAATTGAAATGGCAGTAGACACTTGTGATACTGATTTTAATGAAATTACAACATTAGAAGAATACAAATGTATTTTCAACATTACTGAAAAAATGAAATATTCTACAAAAGAGTTTGATTCAAAAATTTTGGTAAAAAAGAACAGTAATCATATTGTTCAAATCAACACTTTTTTACAAAATGTAGATTCAATGGATACTTTTCTTCCTAAATTATATAATTCAATTAAAGAAAACGTTAAAGACACAGAGGGTTTTAAGTTATTCAGCGATTTGGTTGAAGATTTTGAAAAAATTGATAATGAAAAAGATAACATTTCTTTATCATTAATTTCTTATGATGATGATCTTAAACAAAAATTTTTTTCCAATAATTATGAAGATAAAAAAGTGTTGAAAATAATGCGATTTATAAATTTTACACAAGAAGCTATATCTTTAACTGATAAGATAGAATATCAGTCAGTGTTAGGAACATACGGAAAACATAATTACATTTATCATATGAATACTATAAAGAAATTTAAAGAAAATGCAAGAAAAAATTTAAATTGGAATAATCTTTCAAAAAGATTTAAAAAAAATACTCAAAAAAATAGCTTAATGTTAATAGATGGAACATATCAAAATGAAGGTCAATCTTCTTCAAATAGTGTTAAAGATGATATGAACAAATGGACAGAAAAATTTTATAAAAATTATAATGATTCTAAATTTTCTAAATATAAACGGTTAATAATACGTTTAAATGAAAAAATCAAAAATTTACATGTTGTTAAAAGAAATAGTTTTTATCAATTATTACATGCTACTTATTATACAATTCAAAATGATAGTTACTCTAATTTATCAGATTGGGTAACTGGGAAAAATTATTACATACCTGAAGAAGGATTTGTAAATAAAACAACTTATGAAAAATTTATGGAAGATTTTAATCCTTTGAATCCAGGTGTTTTCCAACCTACTTTAAATCTTGCACTTAGAAATGAATCTGTTAATATTGGAATTTTTATTTCAGGAGTTATTCTTAGTAATATTAGTTTTTTATCAACTACTTTAAATGATAAAAGTACTTTTCAAAAATTTAAAGATATTATTTTATTTCATATTTATAATGAATCTTTAAATTTACAAAAATTTAAAGAAAGTGAAAAAGAAACTGGTTTTACTTTTGAAAGTTTAATTTTATATCCTACATCAGATATTGGGAGATTACCTAATGGAGGAGACCCTGCTTTATTTAATTTTGATTCTTGGTTTTTTATTGATTATATTGGAGCTATTGCAAATAAACTATTTAAAGCTTCAAAAACCTTTTTATTTGATTATATAATAAAAGGAATAGATTATTTAGAAAACCTAGATTGGAAAGAAGATGTTTTAACACCGTTTTTAGATTGGACTTTAAATATAACTTCTTGTACTTGGCCAGATAATCTTAATGGAACTACTCCTTTTAACCCATTTTGTCTTCCTTTAGTGTTTGAAGCAGCCACAGATTTTTTAGTTCCTTTACCTAGCACTTTTTTACCTACTCAAATTCCATGGCCTAAAGAATTTATTGATGAAGATGGAGAATGTGTAAATACTTACATAGGAAACAGCAATTTTATTTTCACATTTAAATTATCTAATAATTGTCAACAACAACAACAACAATTTGGAAGAGCTGTAGGCATTGTTGGTTCAAGTACTAGTAATAGAACCATGCTCATTTCATCTATTCAAGATGGATTTAATGGAAGTAGAGCAGGTTTAGTTTATGTTTACTTAGAAAGTAAAAGTTCTTCTTCTTCAGATAGTACTTGGAATTTAATTGATCAAATAGAAGCAGATAACCCAACAGAACCTGAATCAGTCGGATTATCCATTTCTTCTCTTACTATTGCTTATAAAAGATTTTTAGTATCTTCTCCTGGTGGGAATAAAAAAATTGGTTTCGTAAAATTATATGAAGTAAATTCAGATGGAACATTAACTTTATTTCAAAAAATATCACCACCATTAATACCTTTTGTAAGATATGGTTTAAATTTTGGATTTTCAACTGCTATAGGCAATTTTGTTGTTTTAGCAAGTTCACCATTTTATAATGATCAACGTGGTGCTGTTTTTTCTTTCTTATTAGACACTCAAAGTAATCAATATGAGTATAGACAAATATTAACTGTACCAGCCACAGGAACGTTTAGAGATTTTACACAATATTATGGAAGTTGTATATTTTATGATAATTCGATTGGTTTTCTTATAGTTGGAGCTCCTAATTATCCTTATACAGATGATTTAGTTCACCCTTATACTAATGGAGGATTTATTGCTATTTATAGATTTACAGGAACTGGATTTATTGATTCTCCTCAAATTTTAGAACCACAATCAACTCCTTTAGCTCAAGACGCTCATTATGGTCAAGCCATTACAGGTGGAGGCTTTTTTCTTTTTGTTGGAGCTCCTGGTTATAATAATAACAGAGGTGCTGTTTATATTTATAAATTTAATGGTGCTACTTACACTTTGTATGGTTCTCCAATTTTTTCTCCTACACAAGCAGAATTCGGAACTTGTTTATCTTATTTTGATCCTTATTTAATAGTTGGTGCTCCTAGAATTAATACTATTTATATTTATAAACTAGATACTGGTAGTGGTGATTTTGTAATTTATGGTATTACAACTCCTACTTCCACTTCTTCTTTGGGAACTTCTTGTTTTATCACTGAAGATGTTTGGGTTGCAGGATCTGTAAAAGATAATTCTTATGTAGGAAGTGCTGCAAGTGCAAACTTTATTTTATTATCATCAGTTAAAAAATTTACTCCTAATACTTTACCAGTAACAAGACCAATTTGTGATACTATTCAATGTGATTATTGTAAAAGAAGTTACATTCGTGGAGAAATTGAACCTTCTTTATTTGGAACCTATTTTGTTCAACCTGAACAACCTTGTCAAATTGTTGGTTTTAATGATGCTTTAGATACCTTATTTTTTGCCACAGCTAATTTAGTACCTTTGTTAAATGGATTCATTTTTGGTGGAATCTCCTTTCATTTTTTAACTCTTTTTGGACCAGTTTTTCTTATCATTTTATGTATCATCTTTGGTTCCTTTTCAACCATCCCAGTTTTTTTAATAGTCTTTTATTTTGCTAATTGGATATTGTATAATATCTTTTGGACCTTTTTACCATGGCCATTAGTTTTCATTGGCTTTATCATTTTAACTGTTTATTTTGGTTTATTGAGTTCTTTCATGATTTCTAGAACAGTACCCATTCTAGTTATCATCGCTATATTAATAACTTATTTAGTATTTTTACTGGGAGACTTTGGCCATATCACTCTAAATATTAATCAATATATTTTAAACTTTGTTAATACACTACTTAAATTCCCTTTTATCAGTTTTTTCCCTTTCATTAATAATGAACTAACCATTATCAGTGCAAGACTTCCTGAATGGATTTTTGAAAACAACGAAATACCTAGCGTTTATAATTTTTGTTTCTTTTATAATTTTGGAGAAATTGGTTTATTATCTGTTGCCACATTTTTTCTTTACTACTTAAACGTTTACATCTTTGAATTATATTATATAATTGGTCTATTAATATTAGATATTTTGAAATCTTTTGTTATATTAATTACAGATGTTGTTAGCGGAAACTCTGAAAATACTTCTAAATCTCAATTAGCTAAAGTATCAAAAGAAATGTCTTTAGCATTTAAAAAAAAAATTAAATAAAAATTTTATTAAACAAATTTAAAAAAAATCTTCATATTTTATCAGTTTTTTTTTGTAATTAATTGTTATCTCCAGGTTATTCTTGTTCACCTATTTTGGATAATTTTTTTTTTCTAAAAAAGTATGATCTTTTGAATCTTTTTCTGATTGTTCAACGCGAGATTGTAAAGATTGTATAGATTCTAATTCTTCTAAATCTTCTAAGTTGCCTAATTCTTCTAAAGTAAACATTTTAATTGGGGCAGCTCTTCTTGACATTCCAACAGCTAAGAACGTATTATCATCCGTTTTATAAATATTCATTATATTATATTTTATTTTAAAAAGAATGAAATTTATTAAAAAAATTAATTTAATTTGTTTTTTTTAGTTTGGTTTTTTAAAATTCTGAAATTTTTATGAATTATAAAAATTTATATTATTTTTTTATTGGTCTAAATATAAAATCCAAAATCCAAGTCCAAGCCCAAATTTATCCTCGTGTGACTAAGGTATCAGGGATCCACTTTGGGGTACGATTTTTTTTTTTTGAAAAAAAAAAAATCGAAAAAAAGTTCGTGAGTGGTGATACTAAGTATCACGGGGTTTTGATAGGGGACCCCATCCATCATGAATATCAAAAATGCTCAGGACACCTTTTTGAGCATATTTGGTATCTCCCTATCTGAGACCTCATATCATATTTGAGACCCCATCCCCTATCGAAACCCCGTGATACTTAGTATCACCACTCACGAACTTTTTTTCCTTTTTTTTTTTCGAAAAAAAAAAAAGTGTACCCCAAAGTGGATCCCTGATACCTAAGTCACACGAGGATAAATTTGGGCTTGGGTTAGAACTTGGGCTTTATTTTTAGGCCAATAAAAAAATGATGTAAATTTTTATAATTCATAAAAATTTCAGAATTTTAAAAAACCAAACTAAAAAAAACAAAAGAAAAACAAAAAACAAATCAAATTAATTTTTTTTTTAATAAATTTCTTATCTACATCTAAATGGATGACTTCTATGTGACAAAAAAATCTAACAATCAAGTTACTATTCACGGTAAAAATCGTGGATCAACTCTTTTATGGAAAGATAGAAAAAAACATAGACTATGTGATGCTCCAAAAGGATTAATAAAAGATGATAGCTCTATTATCCCAATGATTATAAATCTTACTAGATATGCTAAAGAAGTTGAAATTAGTATTGATGGAAAGTGTGGTCAAGAAAAAGAGTATTTACAAGGAAATAAAGTGATGGTAACTGGTGGAAGAGCTAAATTTCCAAAGTTTAGCTTTTTAAAAAGTTCATTTAACGAAAATGAAAATTCAAACAAGCATGAATCGTGGATTTTAATATTTAAAATCTATGGGGAAGAAGGTGAGGTGATTAATATTTTAACAAGTTCTCCCATCGTTGTATTTTCAATTAGAGGTCAAATTAAAGATGAAGATTTCGTGATTACTAGTTTAATCCCAGCCCAAGGGGAAATAAATCGAGACCATCAAGTAGCATTATTTGGAAATTTTAAATTTGATGAAAGTTTAATCGTATTGGTACTGAGGAAAAAAATAATTTTTAAAAATAAAATACTAAATTATCTTTTTCTTCAATACTTTAGTTAGATCAAATCCCTATTGCTTTTACTTTTAATAACGAAGGTACAATTATCATTGATAAGATATCAAGCACAGAGCCTAAAACCGTAGAAATATATATTGTGACTCAAATTAAAAAATCAAATGTATTAACATTTACTTTTTATAATGTTAATAACAAAAAACCAGATATTTAATAAAAAAAAAGAATATATAAAGGAGTAGCACCTCAAAAGGATAAATTTTTTTATCTTTTTAAACGTTAAAAAAGTGTTATTCCTTTATATATTTTTTTAATTCCCAAAATTTAGAAAATTTCTTATTACAAGAATGTCGTAAATAAAAATAAGTAAAAATTTTATCTGTTGAATTTTTTTTTTTTGTTTAAAATTGGAATATAAAAATAATTATTTTTTTAATTTATTTTTTTAATGATTTATGGGAATAAAAAAAAAATTGATTTTTTTCTTTTCTTAAACAAAAACCTAACTTATAAATCATTTATAGTAAAATAATAATAAAAAAAAATTACAAAATGATTGAAAGTAATTTACATTTGATTGTATCACTTGATGTAGAAGCTGTTGAAAGAGAAAATGAGAGCATACCTTCTGTAGTTACAGGAATAGGACTTTACATGGGAATTTACTCACAAGGGAAAAATGATGTGAATAGTCCTAATTTTAAACATATGACACATTACAAAAAAAAGAAATGGTGGATTAAATTACCTGAAGATTTCAAAATAAGTAAAAAACAAATGAATGAATTTTGGGATAAACATCCAGATGTTTATAAACAAATGATAGAAACAGAAAATGAAGAACAATCTGTTATTAGAGATTTTATTAAAAGTTTTGATAGTGCAATAAGAACTTTTACACCAGATGAAATTAAAAATGTTGTTTTGATAAGTGACAACCCTCTATTTGATTTTGGAATGCTTGATAAATTAATTGATAAATATAAATGTAGAGGGTTTCCTTTGCGTTATACCACTACTGGTAGATACAGATCTGTTTTTTCAATCACTGATTCAGCTTACTTTGGCAATTATTTTCAAACAATAGACGATAAAATAAAAAGTCATGATCAAAATATTGTCCATGATCATTCAC
>Ga0310811_10000514_pt1 | contig 50002 bp, 44 predicted proteins | sample YCmetagenome_FD_207642 | JGI IMG/M metagenome (GOLD analysis project Ga0310811, IMG submission 207642) | Soil microbial communities from experimental microcosm in Duke University, North Carolina, United States - YC | ecosystem: Engineered > Artificial ecosystem > Soil microcosm > Unclassified ... | reverse complement strand
AAAAGTCCAAGGCTCGGCGCGCATATGTCGGAACCCTTTGTCGAAGTGCATCCAGACGATGCGCGCAGGGCTGGGCTCGGGGATGGCCGTTACGCCCGCGTTTCGACGGCGCATGGCGCTGTCGTGCTCAAGGTCCTCGTCAGCGAAGGCCAGCGCCGTGGCTCGCTATTCGTTCCGATCCATTGGAGCGGCGAGACCGCCTCGGGGGCCTGCGTCGGCGATCTCGTCGCGCCGCAAACCGATCCCGTCTCAGGCCAGCCCGAAGCCAAGGCGACACCGGTCGCCATCGCGCCGGTAGCGTACCTGCTTCAGGGAGTTGCGCGCGCCCGGCATCCCCTGCCGTTGCCGGAGGAGACATGGTGGGCGCGGGTGGCCGTGGCGGAAGGGATCGAATACCGGCTGGCAACCGGAAAAGGGCCGATGGTGTGGCACGATTTCGCCTACCGGACGTTGGGAGGCAGCGTCGCCGATGCCCTGGAAGGCCGTGAATATCGTGCCGCGGCATTTGTCGAAGGCGAGCTTGAGGCCTATCTTTGTCTGGGGCCGCTCGGTGAGCCGCTGCATCCGCAGGATGTCTCCTCCCTGGTGCCCCCGGGTGGCACGGGAGAGACCGGCCGAATGGCGCAAATGCGCGAAATGGCTCATGAAATTCTCTCAATGGAGCCTATTGTTTGTGCCTGTTTCGGCGTCACATTCGACGCGGTAAGACACGTCGTTTCCGGGGGCGGTCGACCGACTGTGGAAGATGTCGCCCGGGAATTGAAGGCAGGAACAAACTGCGGATCCTGCCTGCCTGAACTGAAAAGGATGATTGCCCGTGAACGCGTCGCGCACGCCCTCTGAAGCCCGTCCGCCGCGGATGGAGGCCCTGGCCCGCTTGCCGGTCTTCTACACGCTGGAAGGAAAGCGCACGATCGTGGCCGGCGGCAGCGCCGCTGCGGCCTGGAAGGCCGAATTGCTCTCGGCGGCCGGCGCCATCGTCGACGTGCTTTGCGAAACGCCCGGCGAAGAGATGCTTGCGCTGTCGCAGGAGGCGCCGCGCGGCGCGGTCTATGTGCATACGCGCCGCTGGTGCCCGGCCGACATCGAGGCCTGCGCGCTCGCCATCGGCGCCTTCGACACGGACGAAGAGGCGGCGGCCTTCGCGTCCGCAGCGCGCGCTGTCGGCGTGCCGGTGAATGTCGTCGACAAGCCGGCCCATTGTGATTTTTCGTTCGGCTCGATCGTCAACCGCTCGCCCATGGTGATCGGTATTTCGACCGACGGCGCGGCGCCGGTTTTCGCGCAGGCGATCCGCGCCAAACTCGAGGCGTTTCTGCCGCGCGGCTTTTCGCTGTGGACGCAAGCCGCGCAACGCTGGCGGCGCGCTCTGAAGGCAACCGACCTGCCGTTCGAAGGCCGCCGCCGCTTCTGGCAGCACTTCACCGCACGCGCGCTGATGCATCCGGATCACGAGCCGCAGCTTGAGGATTATACGGCGTTGCTCGACCGCACGCGCGACGAAGGCGCGGCGGTGAGCGCGGGCAGCGTGACGCTGGTCGGCGCCGGCCCCGGCGATCCCGAACTGCTGACGTTGCGGGCGGTGCGCGCGCTGCAGTCGGCTGACATCATCTTGATCGACGATCTCGTCTCGTCCGAAGTGCTTGATTTCGCACGCCGCGAGGCGCGCAAGATGCTGGTCGGCAAGACCGGATACGGCCCCTCCTGCAAGCAGGAGGAGATCAACATGTTGATGGTCGGCCTCGCGAAGTCCGGCAAGCGCGTGGTGCGTCTCAAGGGCGGCGATCCCGGCATCTTTGGTCGCGCCGGCGAAGAAGTGGCCGCCTGCCGTGCTGCGAAAATTCCGGTCGAAGTCGTACCCGGCATAACGGCCGCGCAGGCCGCCGCCAGCCGCCTGTCGATTTCGCTCTCCCATCGCGAGCACGCCCGGCGCATCCAGTACATCACGGGCCATAGCAAGAAGGGACAGCTTCCGAGCGATCTCGACTGGCACAGTCTGGCCGATCCGCATGTGACGACCGCGATCTACATGCCGGTGCGCACGCTGGCGGAATTCGTCGCCCGCGCGACGGAAGCCGGGCTCGACCCGAAAACACCGGCCGCCGTTGTCGTGAATGCGACACGCGCAAACGAGCAGGTGGTGATCGAGACCATCGCGACCTTGCCGGAAGCGATAGCGCGGCTCGACATCAATGGACCAGCCATCGTTCTCGTCGGTCATGCGCTGGCGGAGGGCGATGTGGTCGCGGCCAATGGCTGGTCGCATCCGCGGCATGGCACGCATGATTAGCGCGGATCTGCTCAGATAGAATCGGCGCCATGTAAGATTCCCGTCACCTCTCCCATGGGGAGAGGTCGGATTGCGCAGCAATCCGGGTGAGGGGATATGACCTATCGAGTCCGAAAGTCCCTCACCCCAACCCTCTCCCCGGCGGGGAGAGGGAGTATGCTGGGCAGGCGACCGCTCCTATAAAAAGCAGTCATGCTTTAGGCCCGGTCAGGCCACTACATCTTCAGCAGCTTGCACGCGTTGCCGCTGAGGATGGCCTTGCGATCGCCGTCCGACAGCGGCGCGGCGTCCATGAACGTCTTGCCGGCCATGTTCGGCTGATAGGGATAGTCCACCGCATAGAGCACGCGGTCGATGCCCATTTCCGCGACGGTGCAGGTCAGCGCCGAAGCCTGGAACGCGCCGCTCGTCGTCAGATAGAAATTCTCGCGGAACATATCGATGAAGGAGCGCGGCAGTTTCACTTGGCGCTCGATGCCGTTGTTGATGCGCCAGAGCAGAAACGGAATGGCTTCGCCAAGATGGCCGAGGATCATGTTCACCGGATATTTGTCGAGCACGCCTGAGACGCAGATGCGCACCGCATGCGCGAGCGTGTCGAGGGTGAAGCCGAGCGCCGCGCGGCTCAGTATCGGGTAATCACTGCAATAGGTTTCGGTGAGTGTCGCGGGCGGCGTACCCGGATGCAGATAGAGCGGCACGTCGAGCGCGGCGGCGCGCTCGTAGATCGGCCAGAATTGTTTCTCGTCGAAAAACTGCGTGCCGCGCGTCAGCCCCATGATCATCGCGCCCTTGAAGCCGAGTTTTGTCACCGCACGCTCGAGTTCGTCTGCGGCGGCCTTCGGCTCGGCCGTCGGCAGCGCCGCGAAGCCGGCGAAGCGGGTCGGATGCGCGCGCACCGCTTCGGCGAGCCGGTCATTGGAGAGGCGCGCCATATGCACCGCCATATCGCCTTCGAAATTCTGTGCGGCCGGTTCCGTTTCCGACAGCACCGCAATGTCGATGCCGGCTTCATCCATCTCGCGAATGCGCAGCGCGCCGAGATCGTTGAGACGCTCAACCATCGGCTGATTTTTGATCGACTCTGTCGCGGCCGCGCGCAGGTCTGGTGTCCAGAAATGCTCTTCGATCGCGATGACGTTCTTCGCTCCTTGGCCGGCCATGATATGCGCGCTCCCCCAAAAGGCTGTGCAATTTTCAGGCACCGAACCGGAATCATGCAGAGGTGTCAATGCGCCGATGACGCATTTCGCGACATGAAAATTGTGCCGCGCGCTTCATCTTGCGATACGCGAAAAATCGGATAAGGATGCGGCTGAGGAAACACAAGGAAGGCGTCCAACGATGACGTCCGTACAGGCTCCCATGCCCGACGACAATAAAGTTGTCCCTCAAACGGGGGGCAAGCCGGCGATCGTCGCGGAGAGTGCATCAAAGCTGTTTCTCGACGGCTCGGTCATCGCCTTCCGGCAGTTGTCGATCGACGTGCGTCAGAACGAAATTCTCTGCATCGTCGGGCCGAGCGGCTGCGGCAAGACCACTTTCCTGCGCTGCATTGCCGGGCTCACGGATTTGACGTCTGGTCATCTTCTCGTCCACGGCCAGCCGGTGAAGGGGCCACCTCCCGGCGTGGCGATGGTGTTCCAGCACTTCGGTTTGCTGCCGTGGAAGACTGTGTTCGAAAATGCTGCGTTCGGCCTTTCGATGGCAGGGGCGCCACGTGCCGAGATCAGGGACCGCGTCGCGCATTATCTCGATCTCGTCGGCCTGTCCGGTTTTGAAAAGCAATATCCCTATCAGCTTTCAGGCGGCATGCAGCAGCGTGTCGGTCTTGTGCGCGCGCTGGCGATGAATCCCTCGATCTTGCTGATGGACGAGCCGTTCGCCGCGCTCGATGCGCAGACGCGCGAGGTGCTGCAGGAGGAACTGCTGCAACTCATGCAGCGGCCCGACGAGCGCAAGACCATGGTCTTTATTACGCACTCGATCGATGAGGCTATCGTGCTTGGCGACCGCATCGCCGTGATGAGCGCGCGCCCCGGCCGCATCAAGGAAATGCTCGACATGCCGTTCGGCTGGCCGCGCGACATGGATGCGATCCGCTCCGATCCGCGTTTCGCCGAATTCCGTTCGCATATCTGGAAGCAACTCCACACGGCAAAGTCGCCGCGGGCATCCGCGCCAAGGGAGGTTGCGTGAGCACAATTGCTAGCAGCGATGATCTCGACGACCGTCTTGCGGCGTCTGGCGAAGCCGAAATCGTGGATGACCGCCAGCGCGCCGCGAAGGTTGCTGCCGCGCGCCGTCGCAAGCGGTCGCTGCAAGCCATCGGTGTGCGCATCGTCTCACTGACGATTGTGCTTAGCCTGTGGGAGTATGTCGGCAACCAGATCGATCCGGTCCTTTTCACGACGCCGTCGAAAATCGTTCTCGCGGCAATCGAGATGATCGGCAGCGGCGAACTCTGGCAATATCTGTGGCCGAGCCTGATCGTCCTCGGCATCGGACTTGCGCTTGCGGCGGTCACCGGCATCGTGCTTGGCCTTCTGCTCGCCCGCTTCTGGGTGCTCGACGTCGCGCTCAACGTCTACATCACGTTCCTCTACTCGACGCCATCGGTGGCGCTGGTGCCGTTGATCGTGCTGTGGGCCGGATTCGAAATGACCGCCAAGGTCATCATCCTGTTCATGTTCGCGTTCTTCCCCATGGTCATCAACACCTATCAGGGCGTGAAGAACGTCGACAAGAAGCTGATTGAAGTGGGCCGTGCGTTCCGCTGTTCGGAGCGGCAGCTCTGGACCAACATCATCATTCCGGCAGCGCTGCCGTTTATTGTGACCGGCTTGCGCCTCGCGGTCGGCCGCGGCCTCATCGGCATGGTGCTGGCCGACCTTTACACCGCGATTTCCGGCATCGGCTATCTCATCGTGCGCACCGCGAGCACCTATCAGGTCGACAAGATGTTCGTCCCGATCGTCACCCTCGGCCTGCTCGGCGTCACGCTCACCGCGCTGCTGCGCCTGCTGGAGCGGGTGGTCGCGCCATGGACGGCGGCTCCGGAGCAGGATTGAGCCTGTCGTGACCCCTTCCGGCAATTTTGTTGCACGGGGTGACGCGTTCGGTCCAATATCCGATCCTGGCATGCGACGGCGGGATAACGCTGCGTTGCCGCAATAACCAAGAGAAAAGCAACAGGGGAGGATTCCAGATGACCGCCTACCGCAGTTTGCGCCGCGTGGCGCTGACGGCCACAGCCGCCGCCGTTGTGACAACCGGTCTGACGACCGCGAGCCAGGCGCAATCATCACCCAAATGTCCGACCATGCGCACGATCACGATCGCTGTGTCGGTTTCGCCCCCGAACGTCGTTCATACGTCGCCTTATGTCGCCAAGGCACTCGGATTTTTCGCCAAGCGCTGCATTGAGCCGAAAATTATCCAGCTTGAAGGCGGACAGTCGGCGACCTCGGCCGCCGCCGGGGCGCAAGGCGCGGCGCTCGTTTCGACGAACGAGGTGAGCGTCGGGCGCGGTCTCAAGGTGCAGCAAATCTGGGGTCTCGCGCCGCGCATGCCGCAGGTCTATGCCGTCGGTCCGGATATCAAGACGGCGGCAGACCTCAAGGGCAAGAAGCTGAGCGCCGCGGGCGGCGGTGTCGGCAGTTTCAATTGGCGCATGGGCCGCGAAGTGCTCAAGACCGCTCATCTCGGCGTCGATGATGCGCAATTCATTGCTGCGGCGACGGCGGGTCGTCTTCCCGGCCTTGTCGCGGGACAGATCGACGGCGTCGCGTTGCATCCGGAGGACATCTATCTGGCACAGAAGCGCAAGCCCGGCATCCACGCGCTGGTCAAGCTTGCCGATCTGATGCCGGACTACATGTTCAACGCCTACGGCATTTCGACAGACTTCATCGCCAAGAACCACGATCTGTTGCGCGACACCGCAGCGGCGATGATCGAAGGCAACCGCGCAATCTATCGCGAACGCGCCAAGGTTTTGCCGATCATTGTCGAGGCGACGCGCAAGGACAAGGAAGCGGTCGAATACGCGCTCGACCTTGAGACGAAGAACTGCGTCCTCTCGGTCAATTCCGGTCTCGATCCCAAGCGCATCCAGTGGACGATCGACAACAGCACCGCGAACGGCGACATCGATGCCAAAAAGAAGCCCACGCCCGACATGGTCTCGAACTTCAAGCTTGCGGACGAAGCCGTTCAGGCCGCCGGTGGGCCGGTGACCATCGGCAATTGCAAACTCTAGCGCGCGCCATAAAACGGGTCCCAGTAGCATGAACATCCAAACTCCGAAGGCCGGCCCGCGGTCCTGGGACGAGGTGCGCACGCGCCTCGACCAGACCCTTGCGTTCAACAACATGCGGGACACGCCGTATTATCGCGACGCGGTCTATGAGCAGTTCTCCGCCGCGGAATATGCCCGGCGCTACGCCGCGCTGCGGGCGAAGATGCGTGAGCAGAAGCTCGACTGCGTCATCGTTCCCGGCGGTCCGAGCCATTGGAGTTTTGGCGGCGGCATGCTGTGGCTGACGGGGCATTGGGAGTGGCATGCGCTGGCCTGCTACGTCGTCGTTCCGCTCGAAGGCGAGCCGACGCTCATCTATTCGATGGGCGGCACCCATTGCGAGTCGGTGCGGCGGGAAACCGCCGCGGCACTTTCCGACGTGCGCCAGAGCCGCGGCGGCCGCTATGCCGAGGTGATGGTCGAACGCATCCGCGAACTCAAACTCGAAAATGGCCGCATCGGTCTTCTCGAGATCGATCCGCGGCACAAGGATTACCTTCCCGTCAACCAGTACAACAGGTTGCGCGAGGGGTTGCCCGGTGCCGAACTGGTCTTCACCGTGGGCTTCCTGCACGAATTGCTGTCGATCCACAGCAAGGAGGAACTGGCCTGTGTGCGCAAGGCCGGAAAGCTGTGCGAGAACGCGTTCAACGCCATGCTGGCACGGGCCAGGCCCGGCGTCGCTGAATATGAATTGCGGGCGGCGGCGGGTGCCGCGATCCTCGAAGGCGGCGGCGACATCGACTTCCTCATCATCGCGTCGACGGAGATGGCGAACCCGTCCATGGTGTTCGGCAATCCGCGGCCGTCGCAGCGCCTGCTCAAGACAGGCGACTACATCAACATGGAACTGGCGGCCGGTTATCGCGGCTACACCGCACAGATTGGTTCGCCGATCTGCATCGGCAAGCCGACCGACATGGTGCGAAAATTCTGGGACGAGATCACGCTGCCCGGCTACGAGCGCATCCTGAAGGAGATCAAGCCTGGCAACGCGGTCGAGAACGTACGGCTCGCCAGCAAATTCTTCCGCGACAAAGGCGTGCAGTCACGCCCGACGCAATGCCACGGCATCGACCTCGTCACCGATAAGCCGCATGTGAATGCCGAGCATGTATCGGCGGAGGAGTTCGAGCAGGTGCTCAAGCCCGGCATGGTGTTCATGTCGGAGCCCAATCCGATCAGCGCCGATGGGTTGTTCGGCACCTTCCTCGGCCACACCTACATCATCACCGAAACCGGACATGAAGTCGTCGACGACGTGCCTTTGGAATTGTTCGTCGTCGACTGATTCCAGCGTCGATGAGGATCGCTTAAAGGATGTGTGTGATCCCGTCTGTCGTACCCGCGAACGCGGGTACCCAGCGCTTTTGCCGTCATGCTGGATTTGGGCGAAGTTATCGAAGAGCGGGATGCCCGCTTTCGCGGGCATGACAATCGAGGGTAAGACCTTATCCTAGACGTTGAATGCCATGACGTTATTCAGCGCCCGATGATTTTCTTGGCCTTGGCGATAATCGCCGGCGGATAGTTGGCGAAATCCTTGAGCATTTTTTCGGCCTGTTCGCCGGTCGCCGGATCGATATCAATATTGTATTTTTTCGCGTCGGCCAAAAAGGCCGGATCCTTCATCGTGTCCATGAACGCCTTGCGCATGACGGCGAGCCGTTCCGGGTCCATGCCGGGCGGGGCCGCGATCGGACGCGCCAGCAGGATCTGGTCGAAGTTGAGCGCGAGAATCTTTTTCTGTTCGTTGGTCGTGGCGAAGTCGTAAACGCTCGGGATGTCGCCGAATACGTTCGACCGCTTCGGGCCCATTTGAATGATGAGTTTGAGGCGGCCGTCATTCACATCGTTTATGTATTGTGCCTTGATTGATGACGTGAAGAGCGCGCAGGTCGCGGCGACCTCGCCGCGCTGCATCGCCAGACTGATGTCTCGGGTGCCGGCAAAGGCGCTGATGACCTTGATCTTGGCGCCAAGCAGGTTTTTCAGGATCAGCGGGTGCTGGTAGCTGATGGCGCCGACACCGGCCGAGCCGAAGATCGTCTCGTGATCGAGGATCTCCTTGAACGACTTTGGCGCGCCCGGGCGCTGCCAGACGCCGCAGAATGAAACATCCTGATCCATGCTGCCGAGCCAGCCGAATTTGCTGGCATCGAATTTGGCCTCCTTGTTGCCCATCATCGGTTCCATCGCGACCGAAGATGAGGAGAGACCGAGTTCGGTCCCGTCCTTCGGCGCGGCATTGTAGATGTAGTTGAAGGCTTTGATTCCGCCGCCTCCGGGCATGTTGCGTGGAACGACGGTGGGATTGCCGGGCAGGTGGCTGCCGAAATGCAATGCGAAGGCGCGGCCGTAGGTGTCGTATCCGCCGCCGGGGCCGTAGCCGATATTGATCGCGACAGTGCGGCCTTTGAAGGTAATGTCTTGCGCGTGGTCTTGCGCAAGCGAAGGCGAGGTGATTGCGCCACTCAATAGCGTAAGAGCGAGCGCGCCAAATGTTGCGCGCAGGCGGATCGGATGCGTCATGAGTTTTCCCCCTTTTGGACGTTCTTGTTCTGAGCCGGAGCCGAACACGCGGCTCCGACCGTCCGCGATGTTAGCGCGGATCATGCCAGAAGGGAGTACCGGTTTTGTAGCCCGGCGCTAATAATAGCGGTCGAAATGCTGCTGTTCGAGCGGCACGCCGGCGAGGCGCAGCATGTCGCACACCGCATTGACCATGGGCGGCGGTCCGGCGAAATACCATTCGAAGGTCGTCATGCGGTCGCCGTGCATTTGCGCGACGACATCATGGATGAGACCGAAGCGGCCGGACCAGTTGCCGGTGGTCTCCAGGCCCGGCTCGGATATGGCCGGGTGGTAATGCAGCGTCTTGCCGAAACCGGGCAGCTTGCTCAATTCGTCCTCGCCGCAGATGTCGCGCGGGGCGCGGCCACCCATGAAGAAGTGCACGGTGCGGCCGGTCATTTTTGGCGAGGCGGCGATGCCGCGCACGACCGACAGCATCGGTGAAACGCCCGAACCGCCGGCCACGCAAATCACCTCGCGCTCCGAGTCCTCGCGCAGATAGGCATGGCCATAGGGGCCGTCGATCTGCACGGTGTCGCCGGGCTTCAGCTTGTCGAAAAGAATACCGGTTGCCTTGCCGGTCGCAGTCTTGCGGATCTGGAAATCCCAGTCGGTCTGCGGCGTGTTGGCGATGCTGCTCATCGAATAGGCGCGCAGCGCACCGACGCCGGGAATGTTGAGCAGCGCATACTGGCCGGGCAGAAAGGCCTGCGCCGTCTCGCCGCGGAATTTGAATTCACGAATGTCGTGGGTGACCGGCCGCGTCTCGACCAGCGTGAAGGTCTGCCGCAGCGGCGCGACGCGCGGCTTGTACATGTCCTCGAGCCGCAGCTTGATGACGACATCGCCCTTCGGCCGTGACTGGCAGGACAGCCTGCGGCCGCGTTTCCTGTCGCGCTCCGACCAGGCTGGCGCGTCCGGGAACAGGTCCTCGACCTCGCCGGAGACGAGTTCGAAGCGGCAGGTGCCGCAGCCGCCGGCATTGCATTCATAGGGCATGCCGTAGCCGGCCTTGAGCCCGGCGCGGGTGATGCTGTCGTGGGCGTCGCAGGTAAAATGCACGTCGCTCTTGTCGATACGGACTTCGCCCGCCGCCTTTTCGCCTGCCATTAAGACCCCGATGAAACGATTGGAAGGGCTCCGCGCCCGCTTTGCAGCGCAGAACTAGGCAGGATGAAAACCGCGGTCAAGCCGCTCGCGCCGGCCAGCCGCGTGAGACTTCCAAAAGCGGGAAAATCCTGCAAGAAAGCGCTCTGCAAACGGCATGAGGGAGGGAATTGGGGCCGAATTCGCTTGGTCCCGCGGATCAGGCATGCAGGTGCCGTCATCGGCTTCCCGCGCCGTGCGCGGGAGGGTATAGCTGCCCCCGGCGCTTTCTGCCGTCGCAAAGTCAGGCTGCGCCGGCAACTCCACCATTCGCCTGCAACCCACATTCTCCTTGCCAACAAATTTGATGTGTCTCGAGGAAACAGCATGAACAAACGCGACGCTGCCATCAACGAAGTCGTCACCGCCAATCGCATTCTTGCGCGCGAAGGCATCGTCGATTCATTCGGCCATCCGAGCATCCGCCATCCGGACCGCGCCGACCGCTTCCTGATGTCGCGGGCGCGTGCGCCGGAACTGGTCGAGCCCGATGACATCATGGAATTCACCCTCGAAGGCGAGCCGGTCGATGCCAAGGGCCGCAAGCCCTATCTCGAACGGTTCATTCACGGCGCGATCCTCGAAGCGCGCCCCGACATCAACGCCGTGGTCCATAACCACAGCGCCAGCGTCATTCCCTTCGGCATCACCAAGAAAAAGCTCAAGCCGCTGCTGCACATGTGCGCCAGCATGGGCCACGAAGTGCCGGTGTGGGACTGCCATGACGAGTTCGGCGACACCGATCTGCTGGTGTCCGACGTCGCCATGGGCCGCAGCCTCGCAAAATTGCTCGGCAAGGGTAAGGCCGCGCTGATGCGGGGACACGGTGCGGTCACGGCTGGCACCGATATCCGCCAAGCGGTCTACATCGCCTACTACATGGAGATGGGCGCGAAGATCCAGATCAATGCGATGCAGATGGGCGACGTGACGTTCCTGACGCCCGGCGAAGTGGACACGATCATCGAGCGCACCGGCCCCTATTCCATCAACCGTGCGTGGGAAAGCTGGTGCCGTCGCGCCGGCCGCGAAATGCTTCAGCGTGAGGGTGAAAACGCCGTCGAGAAGCGGGTCTGATTCCGCGCGCCGCATCTCTTCACCGCACACCAGCGCGCCTCAGGCGCTCAAGGAACAACTCATGAAATACATCGACGCCTTCAATCATTTCTTCCCGAAGCAGATCTGGGACAAGATGCTCGCGTCCGGCGGCATCGCCCGCGATATCGGCAAGCGCATGCGCAACATCCCCTGCATTTATGATCTCGACGAGCGCTTCCGGGTCATGGATATGTTCAAGGACAAGAACTACACGCAGATTCTTTCGCTCGGCATGCCGCCGATCGATGCGCTCGGCACGCCGGAGGAAACGCCGGAATTCGCCCGTCTCGGCAACGACGGCATGGCGGAACTGTGTGACAAATATCCCGACCGCTTCTCCGGCTATGTCGCCTCGCTGGCGCTGAACAACGTCGATGAGGCGATCAAGGAGACCGAGCGCGCCTTCAGCAAGCTGCATGCCAACGGCCTGCAGATTCACACCAATGTCGGTGGCGCGCCGCTCGACGAGGCACGCTTCTTCCCGATCTTCGAACTGGCGCAGAAGTACGACAAGCCGATCCTGCTGCATCCCGCACGCGGCGCGAACATGCCGGATTACGCGACCGAGGATAAATCGAAATACGAAATCTGGTGGACGTTTGGCTGGCCCTACGAAACCAGCGCCGCCATGGCGCGCATGGTGTTCTCGGGCATGCTCGATAAATTGCCCCAGCTCAAGGTGCTGGCGCATCATATGGGCGCCATGGTGCCGTTCTTCGAAGGTCGCGTCGGCCCCGGCATGGATCAGCTTGGCAAGCGCACCACGGATGAAGATTACGGCGCGGTGCTCAAGAGCCTGAAGAAACGGCCGTTCGACTATTTCAAGGGCTTCTATGCCGATACCGCGACCTTTGGATCGCGTGGGGCCATGCTCTGCGGCTTCGACTTCTATCCTGACGATCAAATCCTGTTCGCGTCGGATTCGCCGTTCGATCCGGAACGCGGGCCGGGCTATATCCGCGACACCATTGCAGTGCTCGACAAATTGAACCTGTCGCAGCAGACGATGGAAAAGGTCTGCTATCGCAATGCCGAAAAGCTGTTCGGCCTGAAGGCGTCCTGAATCTAAGAAGACGACTTCGCGGCGCGTGAGATGAAATTCTCGAGCGCCGCTACCTCGCGCTTGTCGCCGTCGAAATCAGCGGCGATCTGCTCGTAGAACCGCGCGGCGCCGTCGAACATGGCGTTGGCCGCCTTGTCGGGCTGCATGAACGCGGCGACCTCGTCCATCTCGTCGACCCAGCGATAGGCCTTCGCATACATCCCCGGCATCTGCTTGGTGAGCCAGGACAACAGCGCCGGTTGGCTCTTCTGCAGTTCGGCTAGCAATGCCACATCGGAGCCGGAGCGCGTTGCCGCCAGCATGATGCCAGCGCCCAGCGCGGTCAGTCCTTTGGTCAGCGCGCCGTAGGACATCTTCAGCGCCGAGGCTTCTCCGATGCGATCGCTGAGGATATTTACTGTAAGACCGTATTGCGCGAGCGCCGCGAAGCGCTCCGCGTTCTTGCCGGAGACGTAGAAGGTCGGCCCGTCGCGGCCGGGCGAGGGCGGACCGCCAATGATGCCTGCATCGAGGAACGCGCAACCGGCGTTCTCCACGATGCTGGCGATCGCGGAGACGGTCTTGGTGTTGATCGCGTTGCAATCGACATAGAGCGGGCGTTGGTCGCCGCCGACCGCGCGCATCACGCGTTCCGCCAGCGGCAGGGCGTGGCCCGGTGGCGTGATCGACAGAACCACATCGGCGTGTGCGATCTCCTCGTCGCTCACCGCCCGCATGCCGGCTTTTTCCGCGCGCTTGCGGCTGGCGTCGCTGCGGCCTGTAAGCGACGTGATCACGTCGACGCCGTTCTCATGCAGCCGCCCGGCGACGCCACTTCCCATTGTGCCTTGTGCAATGACGGCGACGACCGGTTTCATTGGCAATTTCTCCGTTTCTTTGCTTCCAACAGCTATCTCAGGTGGCTAAGGTAAAGGTCCGCCCCTGAATATCCAATGCTTGGAGACCCTCATGCGTTATTTTCGTTTCATTGCGGCTGTCTGTCTGGCGGCAATGTTCGCTATTCCAGTACAGGCCGCCGACTGGCCAACCCATCCGGTGAGGATCATCGTGCCATTTGCCGCCGGTGGCTCTGCCGATACGCTCGGCAGGATTTTTGGCGAGTCGCTGTCGAAAAAATTCGGACAGCAGTTCGTCATTGAAAATCGCGGCGGCGCTGGCGGTCTTGTCGGGACCGTTCAACTCAAGAAAGCCGATCCTGATGGTTACACGTTCGGGGTCTCGGGCATTGCGTCGCATGTGATCGCGCCGGCGACGACCCCGAATGCCGGCTTCGATCCGGTCAAGGATTTCGCCCACGTCGATTATTTCGGTGGACCGCCGATCGTCATGATCGCGCACCCTTCGCTCAATGTAAAAACGTTGAAGGAACTGATCGAGGTCGCCAAGAAGAGTTCGGAGCCGATCGGTTACGTCTCGCCCGGCGCCGGCACGCTCGGCAATCTCGTTGCCGAATATTGGGCCGGCAAGGTCGGAATGAAGCTCAACCATATTCCCTATCGCGGAGCCGCGCAGGCGATCACCGACTTGATCGCGGGCCACGTGAAACTCGGTTCGATGACGTTCACCACGGCGAGCCAGCAAATTCGCGCTGGCAAGGTTGTGCCGCTCGCAGTGACTTCGGCTAATCGGCTGAAGGAATTTCCCGATGTCCCGACGTTCAAGGAACTCGGCTATCCGGACATGGTCGCGACGACGTGGTTCTCGCTGTCGGCTCCGAAGGGCACGCCCAAGGAGATCGTCGACAAGGTGAATGCGGCGGTCAACGAAGCAATGGACGATCCGGAGGTGCAGAAGCGCCTCGCGATTGATGCGATCGAGACGCAGAAAATGTCGCCTGAGGAATTCACCAAATTCATTGCGACGGAAAACACGAAGTGGGGACCGATCGCCAAGGCGTCGATCAAGAAGTAACGGGCCGTTCGCGCCCGCGATTTCGACCGGCCGGCGTCATGCCGGCCGGTTTTTTTGGGCCTGCAAAAGCCAAAATTCGCGCTTTCCCCAGGCGGCGCCGGTTTGTACACAGGAGGAGCGCTGCGCTACACCGCCCTGGCCCGCTCCGGCTTGCCCAAAGCCGCGGATGCGAGCAGCGTGCGCGGTGCGACGACCGATTCTGGCCGTTGCATCCATTGCTTCAGGTTTTCGCAGGATTTCCCTTATGTTGCGCTGGTTCCACGCCCTGATGCCCAAGGAAGAGCGGTTCTTCGACCTGTTCGACCAGCATGCCCAGGCGATCGTCGGCGGAGCGCAGGCGCTGCGCGAATTGCTCAACGGCGGGGACAATGTTCCGGCCCAGCATGCCCTTGTCATGGAGCGGGAGCATGATGCCGACAACGCGACCCGCGAGGTGCTGATCGCCGTCCGGCGCACGTTCATCACGCCGTTCGACCGCGGCAATATCCGCGATCTGATCACGTCCATGGACAATTCCATCGACCAGATGCAGAAGACGTCCAAATCCGTGATGCTGTTCGACATCCGCGCTTTCACGCCGCATATGCAGTCGATGGGCGACGATATCGTCGAATGCGCCGGGCTGGTGCAGGAGGCGTTGCCGCTGTTGCGCAGCATCAGCAACCATGTCGGCCGCATCAGCCGTATTTGCGAGAAAATCTCATCGATCGAAGGCCGCGCCGACGAGACGCATGACATCGGGCTCAAGGACCTGTACGAACGTCACGCGAAGGCCGATGCGATGGGATTCATCACCGGCAACGAAGTCTACGATCATCTGGAAAAGGTCGTGGATCGCTTCGACGACGTCGCCAACGAATTGCAGGGCATTGTGCTCGACCACGTTTGAGCCGGTTGCGGACCGACTATGGCAGGCATTGCACTGAGTTTCCCGCTTCTGGCCGGACTGATTTTCGTCGCGCTTGCCTTCGATTTTCTCAATGGTCTGCATGACGCGGCCAATTCCATCGCCACTATCGTTTCGACGCGCGTGCTGCGCCCGCAGCATGCCGTCATGTGGGCCGCCTTCTTCAACTTCATCGCCTTCCTGTTCTTCGGGTTGCATGTCGCGAACACGCTCGGCACCGGCATCATTTCGGAGACGGTCATCGATGCGAACGTGATCTTCGCGGCGCTGATGGGTGCGATCTGCTGGAATGTCATCACCTGGGCCCTCGGCATCCCTTCGAGCAGTTCGCATGCCCTGGTCGGCGGGCTCGTCGGCGCCGGCACTGTCAAGGCCGGACTCGGGGCGGTGGTGTGGAGCGGCCTCGGCAAGACCATCGCGGCCATCGTGCTTTCGCCGCTTCTCGGATTCGTGCTGTCGCTGCTGCTGATGCTGATGCTTTCGTGGGTGTTCACGCGCACCACGCCGTTCGCCGTCGATCGCACGTTTCGCACGCTGCAATTTGTGTCCGCTTCGCTCTATTCGCTCGGCCATGGCGGCAACGATGCGCAAAAGACGATGGGCATCATCGCCGTGCTTCTGTATTCGCAGGGCATGCTCGGGCCGACATTCTACGTGCCGTTCTGGGTGGTCCTGATCTGCCAGGCGGCGATGGGCCTGGGGACGTTGTTTGGCGGATGGCGCATCGTGCGCACCATGGGGCAGCGCATCACACGGCTCACCCCCGTTCAGGGGTTCTGCGCGGAGACAGGCGGGGCGATCACACTGTTCTTGGCGACCTGGCTTGGCGTGCCGGTCTCGACCACGCATACGATTACCGGTTCCATCATCGGGGTCGGGACAGCGAAGAGCGCGTCTGCGGTGCGCTGGAGCGTCGCGCAAGGCATCGTCGTTGCATGGATCCTGACGATGCCGGCGGCAGCCCTCGTGGCGGCGGGCGTTTACGAACTGACGCTGCTCTTCGGTTGAGCGGCGTCGTGCGCCTGCTCTAGGCGGAGACCTTGCGCAGGAAGGTATCGACCTCGGATCGCAGCGTGGTCGCTGCTGCTTCTACGGACTCGGCCGCTGCCAAAACCTTCTCCGCCGACCGGCTCGATCCCTTGGCGTGGCTCGCCATGTGTTCCAGCACTGTAACGGTGTGGTGCGTGCCGGTCGCCGCGCCTGATACGCCATGCGATATTTCGCTCGTCGCCGCATTCTGCTGATGCACGGCACTGGCGACGTTCGACGTGTAGAGATTGACCTGCTTCATGCGGTCGGAAATGCGATGGATCGCCCCGACGGCTTCCTCGGTCGAGGTCTGGACGGCGGCGATGTGCGCGGAAATCTCTTCCGTCGCCTTGGCCGTCTGGACGGCAAGCGTTTTTACCTCCGAAGCCACCACGGCGAATCCGCGGCCGGCATCGCCGGCGCGGGCGGCTTCGATGGTGGCATTGAGCGCCAGCAGGTTCGTCTGTCCGGCGATCTCCTGGATGAGCTTCACCACGTTGCCGATGTGCTGGGCGGCAAGGCTCAGGCCGCCGATTTTGTCAGTCGTCGACTCGACCTCGGACACCGCAGTCTGCACGACTTCCGCAGTCTGCGTGAGCTGGATGCTGATCTCGCTGATCGATTTCGACAGTTCCTCCGTCGCGACCGCTGCGGTCGAGACGCTGGCCGAGGCCATCGTGGAGGCATCGAGCGCATCCTTCGCGCTCGTGACACGTTCGCCGGATCTACGGAACAACGCCTGCGCCGTCGATTTCGCTTCCGACGCATTATGGTCGACGGCCTTGAGCATGCTCTCGACATGGACGCGAAAAGTATCGGCCGCGTCGGCCATCACCTTCTTCTGGCCGAGAGTAGCCTCGGCGATGGCGCGCTGCTCGGCCGCATGGCGGCGCTGGGTGACGTCCTCATGCACCGACGTCCAGCCGCCGCGCGCATTCGGGCGATTGAAGACGATAATCAGACGGCCATCCGGCAGCCGGTTTTCGACCCGGCGCATCTCGCCACGTCTCGCCGTCTCCATCAGCATCCTTGCATACTCGGCCGGGTTGCCCCGGAGAGACCCGAGCTGTTGACGAAGGGTGAGAATGGCTTCGATCGTCGTGCCGCGGCGAACCTTGGCGCCGAAGCCATACATCGTGCTGAAAAGGGTATTTGTGACCAGCAGTTTGCCCCGCTGGTCGAAGGTGCAGACTCCGTGCCCCATGGAGTTGAGCGTTTCATCCAGGAGCCTGATGCGGCGTTGCATACGCATGACCATGAAAATCGCCACCGCAGCGACGCCGAGAAGGCTGGTCAAAATCAAGGCAGGCATGATGCGCCGTTCTCACGAGAGGGGTGGCCGGCAAACGCGGCCGCGACCCGTGGCAGGGATGTCCCAGAAACGTAGGCGTCCAACAGTTTTCGTTGAGTTAAGGGATGGTTAGGAAAAGATTAACCGGCCGGCCTTCTTAGTTTCGCGACAATCATGCCGTTGAACGGCCATCGCGATCTTGTGTCCCCAAATCTCGGCTCAAAGTCCAAGTCCCAACTTCCCTCTCAAGGCCCATGGCTTTGGTCTCAAAAGCGTCCTGCCGGAGTTCCCCGCCCATGTCTTTCGCCAATCGCCTGAAGCGGCGCGTTCTGCCTGCCGGGACGGCCGCCGTTCTGGTTTTTGCACTCGCCGGCTGCGCCGCCGATCGCCCGCCGCCGCACGAGACCGATCCGACCTTCTATCGCAGCCTGGCGCATGCCGGCGCAAAGGTCGATGCCAAGGCTGCACAGTCGATGATATCGGGCTACCGGCACAATAACGGACTTTCGGCGGTCACCCTCGATCCGGAACTGATGGCGCTCGCCGAGCACCAGGCCACGGTGATGGCCGCACGGAACAAACTCGACCACAATATCGACGGTCCGCTCGCGGCGCGCCTGCGCAAGGCCGGCTACCGGGCCTCCACAGCCGCCGAAAACATCTCCGCCGGGTATCACACCCTTGCCGAAGCTTTTTCCGGCTGGCGCGATTCCCCGCCGCATCGCAAGAACATGCTGCTCCCCGGCGCCACCCGCTTCGGCATTGCCGCCGTCTACACGCCGGGCTCCAAATACAAGGTGTTTTGGGCGATGGTGATAGCGAAGCCGATGGAGCGGCGCGCGGCTGAAGAGGAGCCGGTGGTGCAGGTTTTACGCTAGTAAAATCCGCGCAGCAAAACCTGCACACGCGCGGGATCAGGCGAACAGATCGAACGGCCGGCCTGCGACGCGGGCCTCATGCACCAGCAGCGCCTGCTTGAGCGGCAAGCCACCGCCATAGCCGGTGAGGCTTCCGTCGCTGCCGATGACGCGGTGGCAGGGCACGATCAGCGAGATCGGATTGGCGCCGTTCGCCACGCCCACGGCGCGTGCCGCATTGGGCTGGCCGACTTGCCGCGCGATCGCGCCATAGCTCGTCGTCGTGCCGAACGGAATTCCCATCAGCGCTTCCCAGACCTGACGATGAAAATCGGGACCTTCCGCGCGCCGTTCGAATTCGAAATTCTGGCGCTTGCCGGCATCATATTCGGCAACTTGCCTTTGCACCGGCGCGAGCCGCTTTTCGTTGCGTTCGGCGGACAGATCGACCGCTTCGGCCCCTTCGGCACGCAGGTAGAAGCGCAACAGCGCGCCGTCCTCGTCCACCCAGGCGGCAAAGTTTCCGAATGTCGAATGGATCGGAGCCCAATAGTGTTTGCTGGTCATGACACATCCCTGAGGCTGGCCCACAAATGCGCGGTCGCGAGACTGCGGTGGGGCGAAAACAGTTCCATCAAACGCTGCACGTCCTCGTGCGCAGGGCGCTCCGCGTGGCCGTGCATGCGTTGCAGGGCGGTGGCGAGCGCGCTGTCGCCCACCGGCGCGCAATCGGCAAAGCCGCCGCGCAACATGGCGTAACGCGCCGTCCATGTGCCGACGCCGCGCAGCGCCGTCAGCGCGCTTTCGGCGGCCACGGCGGAGCCCTCGGGCAATGCCTCGATCGCGACGCGTCCTTCCGCGACCGCCGTGGCGGCGCCGATCAGGTAACTCGCCTTCGACCGGGAGTAGCGCCGCTTGGTCAACGCCTCGACGCCGATGTCGGCGACGCGGGCCGGATTGGGATGGGCGATCATGTCGCCGACCTTTTCGCCGCCGAGTAGGATGATCTCGCGGCGCAAGGCGGCGGCGAATTTCAGATTGATCTGCTGGCCGATGATCGCCCAGCACAGTCCGTCGAAACCGGTGGGGATCATGGGCACGCGCATGCCGCGCCGCCGCCGGAACAACGCGAGAGCGGGATCGCCCGCCGCACGCTTTTCGAATGCTGCGACGTCATTGTTGAGACCCAGCATGCGCAGTGCCGCGGCGTGCAGCCGTCCCATGCTGAGCTGACTCAGCTTGTGGTCCGTGTGTACGCGGCACCACGCGCCTTCGCTCTCGAGCGAGATTTCCAGCACGCACGGCCCTTCCTCGGTCACGAGTGCTTTCCAGATGCGGCTGCCTTCGCTTTTCTCGCACAGGCTTTCAGGATCGCGAGCGTGATAGGCGAGCACCTCCTGCGCACGATAGCCGGGCGGCAGGGCAAGGAGAAAAACCGACGCGTTCTTCAGCGCACGATAAGCGCCGGGCGTCATGCGCGTCAGTGCCAGGAATTGCCGATGGAAGACGGATTCGCTTTCGAAGCCGATGTCGAAGCCGATATCGACCACGCGATCGTCGCCATCGAGCAAAGCGTGTTGCGCCGCCTTGATGCGCTCGCGCCGCAGCCATGCGGCCGGTGCCAGATGCGCGTGCGTGCGGAACAGATCGCCGAGTTTCGTCTGGCTGACGCCGCACGCGCTGGCCAGCGCGGCCGCGTTGGCGAACGCTTGCGGCTTGCCGCGTACGCGCGCCGTCAGGCCATCGAAAAGCTGAACATCGCCGTCCTCGCCGCGATAGAAAAGGTCCGGCCGGCAACGCTTGCAGGCGCGCAGGCCCGCGGCTTTCGCGTCGTCCTCGGTCTTGAACAGGCGCACGTTTTCCGGTTTCGGCGGATGCACCGAGCAGGACGGCAGGCAATAGATGCCCGTGGTCAGGACGCCGATGATGAATTCACCATCGAACGTCCCGGCGCGAGCCTCCGCGCGATCCCAACTGAATGGCTTCATTTTGAGGGGCTTCATCATGGACAAAATGGTAGCGCCCGCCCCGCGGCGCCACCTCCTATTTCTCCCGTTTGATGTTGCCCGGCAGGGCGGGGGTTAAGGCTTCTCGCCGTCCGCTGCGGCGGCCGCGCGGCGTGTCCAGGCAAACCCGTTGAGGCCGAGCTTGCGCCGCGTCACCCAGAACATGCCGATGGATTCCAGGATTAGCGCCAGCGTCGTCGACGAGGCGGCGCCGTACATTCCGAAATGCGGGATCAGCGCGAAGCACAGGATGAGATTGGCAAGGAACGCGAGGCCGTAGATGCCGGCGCAGGCGCGCTGTTGTCCGACCATGGTCAGGCAGGCGGCAAGCGGGCCGATGATCGCGCGCGACATCAGGCCGATGGCGAGGATGAACATCAGTGGATAGCCGCTGATGAATTCGCTGCCGAAGAGATAGAGCAAAGGAATGCCCGCGACGAGCACGCCGATGGTGGCTGCCAGCGACGGCCAGAAGGTGAGGCGCACGGCGTTGGCGAGCGCGGCGGCCAATGTTTCACGATCGCCGAGAACGTGATGCTTGCTGAATTCATGCGCGGCGGTCTGCGCCACCGCGTAATGCACGAAGCCGACCAGCGCCAATGTCTTCTGCGCGGCATAGTAGATCGCGATGTCATGCGGTGGATTGAACAGTTGCAGGATCAGCACGTCGCAGAACGTCAGCATCAGATAGAGCGTTTCCGCTATCGCCATCGGCAGGGAAATCGACAACCAGCGCCGCACGTCGTAAGTGCGCGGGCCGCGTTCGACGGTGGTCGACAGCCGCCACCGCAGCACGACGGCCTGGCCCACCGCAACCACGATCAGCGAGGCCGTAGTCAGGCCGACCGCCACCACAGCGTCGGTGGCGTAGGAGGCAAAGAACAATGCGCCCATCAACCCGATGACGATCACCTGTCGCAGCACGAAGGTCGGCATCTGCGAGAGATTGATCCAGTCGTGCGAACGCGCGATCGCCGACTGGACATTGAGCAGGCCATAGGCGGGCAACGCCAGACAGCCGAGATAGAGTGGCATCACTTCGTAGGGTTCGAGCCAGGGTTTTGCGAGCGTGATCAGGCCGGCGCCGATGATCGCGATCAGGCTGGAAAATCCGAATCCGATTCTGCGCGCACCGGAGAGATAACCGCGCAGGTGATCGAGTTGGCCGCGTTCGCGATATTCCGGGATGAAGCGCTGCGATCCGGCGGCAAGACCGAGATCGAGCAGGCTGATGAGCAGCATCACCCATGTCCAGACATAGACATACACGCCGAATTCGAACGCCCCCATCCAGCGCGCGAACAGGGCCTGTGAGGCATAGGCAAGGACCGCGCCGGCCATGCGGTTGAGAAAGGCCGTTCCGGCGCGGCGTCCGGCGCGCGAATTCTCGCTGCGGCCGCTCAACCAGCCCGTCGCAAGGTTTTTCACCTGTGCGACCAAGGCGGCGAGGGCGCCGCGGGGGCGATCTGATCCGATATAGGCCACGTTGGCTCCGGTTCCCGGCGCGCAGGTGGCGTCGGTCGCCGCAAGTCCTATCAACGAAGCGTTAAAATCGCGTTGGTTGCGGTGCCGAAAACACGGCGTCGCAAAAGTGTGATGGCCATTTTTCCAAGCAGTCGCAGTGCTTTGTCCGACTAGCGGGCTTCTGCCAGCGGTGTTCTCCGGTCAGCCGGAAAAACCGCCGCTGTCGAGAAACGCCTGTTCTTCCGGCGTCGTCACACGGCCAAGTACGGCATTGCGATGCGGGAAGCGGCCAAAACGGTGGATGATCGCGGCATGCTGCTCCGCGTATTTGAGGTCGTCGGCATTGCCCGCAGCCTTGTAGAGCCGGACGCTGCGTTCCTGGTCGCGCGGGTCTTCCGAATGCATGAACGGAAGATAAAGGAACGTGCGCCGTTCGTGCGCGACTTTTTCATCGAAGTGACGCACGAGCGCGCGGTCCGCAACCCCGCGCGCCTTCTCGTCGGTGTGGAAGGCGCGCGCGCTGCCGCGAAACATGTTGCGCGGAAATTGGTCGAACACGATGATTTTCGCCAGCGCGCTGTCCGGCGCCGTTTCCCAGACGGTCAACTCGCCGTTGTCGGCGGCCTCATAGACGGCGAGGAAGCGGCGCGTGACCTCGGCGTCGAATGCTTCGTCCTTGGTGAACCACTTCGCGTGCCCGGCGCTGAACCAGAAATCGAGAACGTCGTCAAAGGAAGGCATGGTCATCGCAGCGTACTCTCGAATTTATCGGCCCCGAGTGTGCGTTGAAGGCCGGACCCTTGAAAATCAGAACCTGGCTTCTGATGCTCAAGCCGCAGGCTTTTCCGCCGGGTCATCGCGCAACTCGCGCCGCAGCACCTTGCCGACCGGCGTCTTCGGCAGGTCCTGTTTGAAGGCGATGAATTTCGGAACCTTGTAATTCGTGAGTTGCGTCGCGCAGTATTTGCGCAATTGCTCCGCTGTCAAATCCGGATCCTTCTTCACGACGAAGAGCTTGACGGCCTCGCCGGAATGCACGTCCGGCACGCCGACGGCTGCACATTCGAGCACACCGGGATGGCCCATGGCCACGTCCTCGACTTCGTTGGGAAAAACCTTGAAGCCCGAGACGCTGATCATGTCCTTCTTGCGATCGACGATGCGCACGCGACCCTCGGCATCCATCACGCCGATGTCGCCGGTGCGAAAAAATCCATCGGCGCACATCACCTTGTCGGTTTCGTCGGGACGCTGCCAATAGCCGGCCATCACCTGCGGTCCACGCGCGCAGATTTCGCCGATCTCGCCAAGCGGCATGTCGTGGTCATCGGCATCGCGAATGGTCACCTCCGTCGATGGAAGCGGCAGGCCGATGGTGCCGTTCCAGGCGGTGATGTCGCCGCGATTGCATGTAAGGACCGGCGATGTTTCAGACAGCCCGTAGCCCTCGACAATCGGTTTGCCAGTCTTCTGCATCCAGGTATCGGCAACGGCTTTCTGCACCGCCATGCCGCCGCCGATGGCGCAACGCAACGCCGTCCAGTTGATCTTCGCGAAGTCGGGATGGTTGAGCATGCCGTTGAACAGCGTGTTCACGGACGGAAAAAGGTGAACCGGATATTTCACGAATTCCTTGATCAGGTTCGGCAAGTCGCGCGGATTGGCGATGAGGATGCAGCGCGCGCCGATGCGCATGCCGACGAAGAGACAGGAGGTCAGGGCGAAGATGTGATAGAGCGGCAGCGCCGTCATGATCGTCAATTGCTCGTCTGCCGGGATTTTTTCGCGTGTCGGCGCGAGCCATGCGTCGACCTGCAGCGCATTGGCGAGCAGATTGCGATGCAGGAGCGTTGCGCCCTTGGCGACGCCGGTGGTGCCGCCGGTGTATTGCAGGCAGGCGATATCGTCTTGTCCGAGATCGGGTGTCGACAGCGTCATATCGCGCCCGGCAGACAGCGCATCGCTGAAGCGGATCGCGTCTGGGAGGGTGAACGGCTTCACCATCTTCTTCACGTGACGCACCACGGCATTGACGATGAGGCCTTTGACGAACCCGAGCATCTCGCCGAGACTGGCAACGACAATGTGCTTCAAATCCGTTGCCGCGGCGACCTGCTGCAGGGTCGAAGCGAAATTCTCGAGAACGAAAATCGCCTCCGCGCCCGAGTCGCGAAGCTGAAACTGCAACTCGCGCGCGGTATAAAGGGGATTGATGTTCACGATCGTGTAGCCGGCGCGCAGGATCGCAATGAGCGCGATCGGATATTGCAGCACGTTCGGCATCATGATCGCGATGCGGGCGCCGCGCGCAAGACCACGGCTTTGCAGCCATGCGCCGAGCGCCTGCGACATCCGATCGACAGCGCCATAGGTCAACGTCCGGCCCATGCTCACATAGGCGGGCGCGTCACGATATTTGGCAAAGCTCTCGTCGAGGATCGAAATCAGCGAACGGTATTGCGACAGGTCGATCTCGGCCGGGACGCCGGGTGGATAGTGATCGAGCCAGATGCGGTCCATTGTCGATTCCATCCCCTGCCTGCGGTGCACCGTCTTCATGCGTCCGCCGGTCTTAATATTCTCCAAGCATCAGGCAGGCGTCGGCGTCTGGCAAGGGCGGGGCGCGGAAGGCCGGTGCATGGCGCTACTCCATGCGCGACCCGAACGGCACCAGGGGATTGTCGGTCAGCGCCTGGACATCGGGCTGATCCGGCCGGGGGATGCCGAGAAAGGCGTTGAACAGGTCGCGCACCGTGCGGGGATCGCCGTCGCGCATGATCAGCACGAGTTTGGTGCGCCGGTCGGCATCGGGCCAGGCGGCGAGCCGCACCGGCGGATGGAAGATGTGCTGCACCCCGTGCAGCACCAGCGGCTGGTCGGGATGCTCCGCCATGGCGACGATGCCTTTCAGCCGCAGCAGATGCGGTCCGTGGACGGAGCGCAGCAGATCGAGAAACATCTCCAGCGTCGCCATGGTCATCGGCCGGTCCGCCGTCAGCGAAAACGAGCGGATGCTGGCGTCGTGGCGGTTGACGTCGTGGTGATGCGCGTGCCCGTGATGGCCGCGGTCCTCATCCTGGCTGGCGTCATAGGCTTCCGCCGCAAGCCATCGCGCCACGTCCGGAATCTTGCGCGCCGGATCGTAGAGCCCGCAGTCGAGAAGCGCCGCCGGCGAGGCGTCGCCGGCCGCAGCGTCGAGAATGGGTGCGGCCGGATTGAGCCGGCGCAGTCGCTCGCGCAACGCCGCGATCTCGTCCGCGGAGACATCCATATCGGTCTTGGTGAGGACAATGCGGTCGGCGACCGCGACCTGACGCACGGATTCGGCATGCGCGTCGAGCGTGACGGAGCCGTTGAGCGCATCGACCGTCGTGATGATGCCGTCGAGCCGGTAGCGCATGACGAGATAGGGGTGTGCGATCAGCGTCTGCAGCACCGGTATGGGATCGGCGAGGCCGGTTGTCTCGAGCATCACGCGGTCGAAGCGGGCGCGGCCGTTGTCGCGATCGCGCAGCAGCTTTTCCAGCGCCGTGATGAGGTCGCCGCGCAATGTGCAGCACAGACAGCCGCTTTGCAGCAGCACGGTGTTGTCGTCGATCCGCTCGACCAGCAGGTGGTCGAGGCCGACGTCGCCGAATTCATTGATGATGACGGCGGTGCCCGCCATCGCCGGATCTTTCAGGAGCCGGTTGAGCAGCGTCGTCTTCCCGCTACCGAGAAACCCGGTCAGGATTGAAAGCGGGATCGGCGCGGGCGGTGTTTTGGACGACAGCGGCTTGGACGTGTTTTCGTGTCGGGGCGATGCGGCCGACGGGTCGGTCATTTTGCGCTGCTGGCGGTGGTACTTGTTTTGGCGTTTGTCTTGGCACTTGTCTTGGCGCCAGCCTTCGCTTGTGGGGCTGCACGCTTTGCGGGCTTTTTCCGCGGCGTCGTTTGCGGCTTGTTCGAAGCCTTTTTGTCATCAGGCGCGTTCGCGGTCGCACTGGCCGTTTTTGCCTTAGCCCGCCCCTTGGCGGTTTTTTTGTGCGCGGCCTTGCGCGAGGCACCGATGAATTCGGGAGCGGGGGCTTCGGCGATTGCGGCCGGGTTGCGGTACGGGCCGACATAGACGGTGAGCGGCGGTGGCGCGTTCAGCGGCGCGCCGGTGAGCGAATAGGTCGGCGCTGCCGGCTTTGCGAGTGCGGTGAGGATCGACTGGATCTGATCGTTTCCTTCGCTCATGGCCTCGTCTGCATCGATCTGCTGACGTTTGCGATGCGAGCCGCACATCTCGTCATGCAGATCGGCCGGAGCTGCGGCGATGGGCTTGAGTTCATCGACGGTGCCGAGCGACGGCGTCAGCCACGACAGCGTGCTGCTGGAAAATCCGCGATCGAGCAGCTTTGCCGCTTCCTGCGTGCGGCCGCGCGCCGACGGCGCGCCGAAAACGACGGCGATCAGTTTGCGCCCGTGCTGCGTCGCCGAGGCGATGAGATTCCACCCAGACGCGCAGATGAAGCCGGTCTTCATGCCGTCGGCGCCGGGATAATGGTCGATGAGCTTGTTGGTGTTGTGGATGACGCGCTTGCCGAGGCGGATCGAGGAGATGTGCCAGTAAAGCTCGTATTCCGGAAACTCATGCAGCAGGCTGCGCACCAGGATCGCCATGTCGCGTGCCGAGGTGACCTGGCGGTCGTCGGGCAATCCGTTCGGATTGACGTAGGTCGTCTGCGTCATGCCGAGCCGCTGCGCGTTGGTGTTCATCTCCTCGGCGAATTTGTCGATCGATCCCGAGACGCCCTCTGCCAGAACGACGGCCATGTCGTTTGCGGAATGCACCATCATCATCTTGATCGCATTGTCGACGGTCAGGATGGTGCCGGGGCGGAAGCCCATCTTCGACGGCGCCTGGCCGGTCGCGGTAGCCGACACCGTGAACGGCGAATTGAGCGTGATGCGATGTTCCTTGACGGCGCGCAGCGTCGTGTAAAGCGTCATCAGTTTCGTCACGGACGCCGGATGCCAGGGATAGGTCGCGTTCTCGGCGTAAAGAACCTTGCCGCTGTCGGCCTCGATCAGCAGTTGCGATTCCGCCGCCGCTGCCGCCGTCGCCGCGAAAACGCTGCCGATCACGGCGAGGCCCATCACGAAGGGAATCGTCAGCTTGCGGAGCTTCGCGGTGCGGATCGTCATGCTTGCAGCGTCCTGGTGCGACACGCGGGAACAGGCCGGTGTCAGGTAGCCGGTGAGGTCCGTTCGGGGCCAACGCGAGGCACGTGACAGACCCGGCGACCCGGCCCGATCTCACACGCTACCTAACCGTATGTTGTGCCTGGCTGTAAAGCAGAAGCGGTTCCCACCCCCTCCCATCACGGGCCCTCGTCGCACCTTGCCCAGGAAAGCGACAAAATTTCGACGCAACGCCTAATAAGCGGCTGAAATAGCCCGGAAATGCCGATTCAGTCGATCCGCCGCTGCGATTGTGGCGGCAGGAACGATCCGTCGAAGATGGCGTCAGGCGTCAGTTTGCTCTTCAGGCCGAAGGCATCGGAGATTTGGGTGATGGCCGCCTGCATACGCTCGGAGCGGATGGTTCCGAGCCCGTCCGTGCGGATCTCACTATCGCGTAGCAACGTGCCGATCGTCATACGCAGGCGATCGAGTTCCACGGGCCGCTGCACGTCCTCGACGTGACGCGCGAGCGAGTCGATTGCGCGTCCCGGCGAGTGGTTGCTCGTGCGCATCGCCTTGGACAAGGCGCGCAGGAATGCCTCCGCCGCTTGTGGATTGTTCTTCAGGAACTTTTCGCTCGCGACCACCGCATAGCCATAGCTGTCGATGCCGTAGCGGCTCATCGGCCAGACCACGATGTCGCTCTCGGGCACGCCGCGGTCCTTGAGATCGAGGAACGAATTGACCGCGTTTCCGGAAATGGCATCGACCTGGCCGGACGCCAGCATCGGTTCGCGCACGAGCCGGGACACGCTTTCCACCGTGACCTTGGAGGCATCGATGCCGGCGTTCTTCGCGAACAGCGGCCACAGCGCACCGGTGACTTCCGTGCGCGGCGCAGCCAGCGTCTTTCCCCCGAGGTCCTTCGGCGCGGTGATGCCGCGGCTCTTGCGCGTGACGATGGCGTAGGTCGGTTTGTCGTAGACGATGTAAATGAGGCGCAGATCGCTCGCGGGCTTCGCGGCGCGATAGCGAATCAGGGTTGACGGATCGGCGACGGCGAGATCGGCCGTGCCCGCCGTCAGCCGGTCGAAGACGTCGCCGTTGTTCGGCACCGGCGCGAGCGTGACCCGGAGACCTTCGGCTTTGTAATCGCCGCTGTCCTGCGCCAGGAAGAAGGGCGCGACCATGCCGTCGATGCGGGTGGCGAATTCGAGCCGGATGCCGGTCTCGGCGGTGGGCTGCGCCGATGCGGATGCGACGACCGGCGCTGTCAGGGCGAGCGCGACGGCAAGGCGCCATGTGGCGCCGCAGCGGGACAGGCGCATGGGCCTGACATCTGCGATGGCTGTCGTGAAATATCGGTGCATGGACGTCATCCGAGATACGCAACCCCCGTCCGCCCTCACAAGAGAACAGGGCAATGATCGGCGCAAGCGGATTCATGTAAAATATGCTGTGATGGTTACGAACCCGCGAGCGGCAGGGTTAATCCAGGCGCGTGCCATGATTCCGGTTTGACCGATGACGCTTGCGACTTTCACGGCTCCCTATGCGCCGCCCGATGCGGAACTTGCACCGCGCCTGCTGGCGGCCGCGCAGCGCAGCGAAGACAGCACAGCCCGGGTCGCAACGCTGGCCGGAACGCTGGTCACCGCGATCCGCGAGACCGCCGTCCATGCCGGTATCGAGGAGTTTCTGCACGCCTATTCGCTCTCCACGCGCGAGGGGCTGGCGTTGATGGTGCTGGCTGAATCGTTGCTCCGCGTGCCCGACGCCGAGACGGCCGACCGTCTGATCGAGGACAAGCTTGCCGCCGGCGATTGGGTCCACACCAAGCCCCATGCGGATGCGCTTCTCATCTTCGCCTCGGCCTGGACATTGAGCCTCACGGCGAGGTTGCTGCATCCGGGCGAGACGCCGCAGACCGTGGTCGAGGGTCTTCTGCGCCGCGTCGGCATGCCGGCGGTGCGCACGGCCACGCGCCAGGCGATGCGCTTCCTCGGGTCGCATTTCGTGCTCGGGCAAACGATAGAAGAGGCGTTGGCGCGTGCGCGCCGGGACCCGCATTTTCGCTATTCCTTCGACATGCTGGGCGAGGGTGCGCGCACCGCGCCCGATGCCGCGCGCTATTTCGAAGCTTATTCCGACGCCATCGCCGCGGTTGGGCAAAGCGCCGGACATGATCCATTGCCGCGGCGGCCGGGTATTTCCGTAAAACTCTCGGCGCTCTCCCCGCACTACGACGCGCTGTCGCGCGTGCGCGTGATGGCTGAACTGGTGCCGCGATTCCTGACGCTGGCGCAGCAGGCACGGGCGCATGACCTCAATCTCACCATGGATGCGGAGGAGGCCGACCGTCTCGAATTGTCGCTCGATGTTTTTGCCGCCGTGCTGGCCGATCCCTCGCTCGCGGGATGGGATGGGTTCGGGCTCGCCGTGCAGGCCTATTCGAAACGCGCCCGCGCCGTCATCGACTGGGTCGAGGCGGCGGCCCAAGCGCACGATCGGCGGCTGATGGTGCGTCTGGTCAAGGGTGCGTATTGGGACACGGAAATCAAGCGCGCGCAGGAGCAGGGGCTTGCCGACTATCCGGTGTTCACCCGCAAGGCCGCGACCGATCTCTGTTTCATCGCCTGCGCGCGCAAGTTGCTGGTGGCGCGGCCGCGGCTCTTTCCGCAATTCGCCACGCATAACGCGCTGACGGTGGCCAGCATCATCGACGATGCCGGCGGCGTCGATGGTTTTGAATTCCAGCGCCTGCACGGCATGGGGGACGGACTGTATGCCGCGTTGCGCGAGGCCTATCCGGAGGTCGCCTGCCGCACTTATGCGCCGGTCGGCACGCATCGCGATCTGCTCGCCTATCTGGTGCGGCGGCTGCTGGAGAACGGCGCCAACACGTCTTTCGCCGCCGCCATCGCCGACCGCGAAATGCCGCTCGCGTCGTTGCTGACGCTGCCGGAAAAAATCCTCGCGGACGCAAAGGAGGCGCGCGATCCGGCGATCCCGCTGCCCGGCGATCTCTATGCGCCGGCACGGCGCAATGCGGCGGGACTTGCAGTCGGCGACCGCACCGCGCTCGACGGCTTTTTGGCCGCTGTCGCGGCTGCGCCGCAATCAGACGATGCCGCGCCGCTGATCAACGGCCACGTCATGGCCGGCCGCCGCAGCGTCGTAGTCTCACCAATCGACGGCCACACGGCAGGCCATGTGGTCGAGGCTGATACGACGATTGTGGATTCCGCCGTCGATGCGGCACGCGATGGCTTTCGTGCATGGGCGGCGACGCCGCTCAGCGAGCGCGCGCGGCTTGTCGAGCGGGCATCAGATCTCATCGAACAGGACTGCGCGCGTCTCACGGCCCTGCTGCAAGCCGAAGGCGGCAAGACGCTCGAAGACTGCATCGCGGAGGTGCGCGAGGCGGTCGATTATTGCCGCTATTACGCAGCGGAAGCGCGGACGACCCTTGCGCCGCGCGCAATGCCGGGACCGACCGGCGAGAGCAATACGCTGCGGCTGCGCGGCCGTGGCGTCTTCGTCTGCATCAGCCCGTGGAATTTCCCGCTTGCGATCTTCACCGGCCAGATCGTGGCGGCGCTCGTCTCCGGCAATACGGTTGTCGCCAAGCCGGCGGAGCAGACGCCGCTGATCGCCGCGCATGTCGTGCGCTTGCTGCATGACGCCGGCATTCCGCCGCAGGCCCTGCACCTCGTCACCGGCGACGGCCGCATGGGCAGCGCACTCGTCGCCGATCCGCGCATCGCCGGTGTTGCCTTCACCGGATCGACCGATGTCGCGCGCAGAATCGCGCAGGCTCTCGCCGCCCGGCCGGGGCCGATCGTGCCGCTGATCGCGGAAACCGGCGGCATCAATGCCATGATCGTCGATGCCACGGCGCTGCCGGAGCAGGTGACCGACGACGTGCTTGCCTCCGCCTTCCGCTCGGCCGGTCAGCGCTGCTCGGCGCTGCGGCTGCTCTGCGTGCAGGAGGATGTCGCCGACCGCGTCGTTGCGATGATCGCGGACGCGGCGCGTGAACTCGTGGTTGGCGATCCGCGCCACATCGCAACGCAGGTTGGCCCGGTGATCGATAACGAGGCGCGCAAGCGCCTGACCGGATGGATCGACGGCATGGCGCGGCACGGCGCCGTGCGCTTTCGCTGGGACGCGCATCATAAGCTGCCGCAGACCGGCTTCTTCGTGCCGCCGGCCATCGTCACGCTCGATGCCGTGCGCGACCTGCGCGAGGAAGTGTTCGGCCCCGTCCTGCATGTGGTGCGTTGGGCGGCCGACGAACTCGATCGCGTCCTCGATGAGATCGACGCCGCCGGCTTCGCGCTGACGCTGGGCGTGCATTCGCGCATCGATGCGACAGCCGAGCGCATCGCGGCGCGGCTCGCGCACGGCAATGTCTACGTCAATCGCAACATGATCGGCGCGGTGGTCGGCACGCAGCCATTCGGCGGCAGCCGCCTGTCCGGTACCGGTCCCAAGGCCGGCGGCCCGCATTATCTTCCGCGCTTCTGCGCCGAGCAGGTCGTGACCATCAACACGGCGGCGATCGGCGGCAATGCGAGCCTGCTGTCGCGGCCGCAGGAGCCGAAATAGGTCCGAAAGCGGCGGATTGGGCCAAAAAACCGCGGAATTCTGCGCAAATCGATGCCGGAACGGTTACCAAATCGTTATTTCGCAGGTCTTTTCGCCGCGGCTTTGCACCTTAGATGAACTACAGGAACCCGGTGTGCTGCGTTGCGATGCAGACCGAACGGGACATTTTCACGCCCACAATTTCCGCCGCACCGCGGGTTCGCGGGACAAACAGGCGGGACAAACAGGGATGGAAGCCATGAGTCAGACAGTCAAACGGAGCATCTCCGTCGCGATCGCCGCGGCGTTGGCGTTATCAGCGGCCGGTCTCGGCGCCACTCCGGCGCTGGCGGCGGGGCATGCCAAGCAGACGGCGGCGGTGGCGAATACGGACATCAGCGCGGCCCGGCATCATCGCCACTATCGCCATTATAGGCACTACCGACGGGGCGGTTCGGCTGCGGCGATCGGAGCGTTCTCCCTGTTTGCGGGAACGATCGCGGCCATCGCGGCGTCGCAACGCTATCGCGACGACTACTATTATGAACCGTACGGCTATTATGCGCCGTACGGCTACTACGGCGGCGGGTACGGCTATTACGGCGGCGGGTATCGGTACCACGGCGGCCGTCACTTCGTTGGCGGACGCCATTTCGGCGGCGGCGGCTTCCATCACTTCCATGGCGGCGGTGGCCATCATGGCGGCGGACACCGTCATCGGTGAGCTTTCGCTCGGTGACCTTGCCGATCATCGGTCGTTCTCGCGAACGCCGCCTGCGGGCGGCGTTTGCATGACAGCAAGATGACGCGTTCAAACCGCAGCGCCGCCGCTGCCGTGCCATGATCGTTAACGAAACGTTGTAGCGTTCGGAGTATGGTTGAGACATGAGTGATTCGATCGGCCGCCTTTACCAAGCCGTTCTCGCCGCGCGCGACGCCGACCCGTCGCGCTCGCGGACCGCCAAGCTCATGCAATCGAGCCGCGCCAAGATGGCGAAGAAGATGGCGGAAGAAGCGGTCGAAGTCGTCATCGATGCCATCGACGGCAACACCGACGCCGTAGTGCGCGAAAGCGCCGACCTGATCTACAACCTCGTGGTGTTGTGGGCGGCGGCCGGGATCAGCCCCGAGGATGTTTGGGGCGAGATGAACCGCCGCGAGAAATTTCTCGGCATCGCCGAGAAGTTGCCGAAGGCGGCGCGCGTGGCGTCCGCGGTCCCCCGCCGCAAGGTGGTGCCGCTCGATGAACGGCGCGCCCACAAGCGGACCTGACGGCCGCAATCCTTCGCTGTATAAGCGCGCGATCCTCATTAAGGAAAATCCGCATTGTCCGAGTCTTTCGGGTCAGAGTCCGTCGTTGATTTGCGCCTGCACGTCCACAAGGATGGCGCATGATCCGCAAACTCTACGATTGGTGCCTTGGGGCTGCCAGCAAGCCCTATGCGGCGTGGGTGCTTGCATTGATTGCGTTCGCCGAAAGTTCGTTCTTTCCGATTCCGCCCGACCTGATGCTGATCCCGATGGCGCTGGCGCGGCGCGACCGGGCCTTCTATTACGCGGGGCTGTGCACCGTCGCGTCGGTCATCGGCGGGTTGCTCGGCTATTTCATCGGCGCGGTGCTTTACGATTCCGTCGGCGCCTGGCTGATCCATCTCTACGGTTATGGCGACAAGGTCGAAGCCTTCCGCGACTCCTATGCCCGCTGGGGTGCGCTGATCATCCTGCTCAAGGGGCTCACGCCGATTCCCTACAAGCTTGTGACCATCACATCGGGCTTCGCCGGCTACAGTCTGCCGCTGTTCGTTTTGTTTTCGGCCATTACCCGCGCCGGACGGTTTTTCCTGGTGGCAGGACTGATTTACAAATTCGGGCCGCAGGCCAAGGAGATCATCGAGAAACGCCTCGAAGTGTGGACGTTCATCTTCCTCGGCGTGGTCGTGGTCGGCGTGGTGGCCGCCGTTTACCTTTTTTAGGCGACGCGACATCGGCCTGCGCGGAAATGACCTAGCCGACAGCGGGATTCATCGCAAAAATGCCATGTCCTGGTGACGCAGTCGCGCGAAATGTCGATGGTATTCCCGACCAGGGAGCGGTCCGGCCGACACCAGCCATGAACGACGACGCGCGACCCACATTTGCACGACGATGCACGCCTGCGGCGCTGCGTTGTTTCCGCGGCGGCGTGTTTACGGCCGTTTGTCTTGGCGTGCTGGCGCTCGGCGGTCCGCCGCTACATGCGCAGTCCCGCGATCAGCGGGTTGATCTCCCACAGCAGCAAGGCGCGCAGGCCAATCCGTCCGCCGCGCCGCAGGCCCCGCAACAGACGCAAGCGCGCGTCGATCCGCACCATCAACCGGGATTGATCGATGCGGTGGGGTCGTTCCTCGCGGATTCCTGGGACACCGTAAAATCCGCGACCGAACTTCCCATATCCGTGCCGGACGACGGCACCGCCTCAACACCGCCAGCTCAGGCTCCTGAAGCCCCAGCGCCCGCGGTGCAAGCGGCTTCAACCCAAGCATCTGCGACCCAAGCACCTTCAACCCAAGCACCTTCAACCCAAGCACCTGCGACTGAAGGGGCTGCCGCACCGGTTGCTCCGGTCACGGAGGCGAGCGGACTCATTCCGACATTGGGCGCGCGCGATCTCGTCGACGGGCGAAAGAAATGCGGCCATGCGCCGAACGGCGCGCCGGATTGCGGCGGTGCCGTGCTGGCGCTGTGTCAGGCCAAGGGCTTCAAGACCGGCGTCAGCGTCGCGATTGAATCCGCACGCAATTGCCCGGCCACGGCATGGCTGTCACGCGGCCATTCTCCGCGTCGCGAAGACTGCCGCACGGACGCTTATGTGACGCGCGCCGCCTGCCGCTAAACGTCCGTAAATGTTTTACGCAGCGTCGGCATCACGTTGTCGGCGAACAGCCGCACCGATGTCTCGCATTCATGTGGCGTGAGGTCGCCGAAGGCGAATTGCCCGACGACATAATTGGTGCCGCTTGTTTTCAGTTGGTCTTCGAGGAAAGCACGGACCGTAGCCGGCGAACCGGCAATGCCCTGGCCGATCTCCGCCAGCGTATCGAAATCCCGCGGTCGCGGATGGCGCGCGGCCCAGCCGTGGGTGCGCTCGAAATGCGTAAAGCTCCGGCTCCACATCGGATAGGCGCGCCGCGCCAGCGCCAAGGCTGATGCATCGGTATCGGCGACAACGATGAAGCGGCCGATACCGAATTTCGGCAACGGCACACTGCCATGCGCGGCCTGCCAGACTTCGCGGTAACGGTCGGTCGAGATGCGTGTCGTGCGCGCGTCATCGAGGCTGATGGCGCAAAGCTTGCGGCGCGCCGCTGTCTCCGCGCCTTCGGGGGAGTGAACGCCGTACCACACGGGAGGATGCGGTTTCTGCAACGGCTCCAGTTCCATCGGCACGTTGTCGAAGCGATGGATGTCGCCGGCATAGCTCAGCGACTTTTCAGTCAGGCCCTTGAGGATGAGTTCGAGACCTTCGGTATAGGCGGCCTGCGCCTGCGCCGGGTCCTCGCCATACACCTCCAGTTCGATGGGCGACGCGCCGCGGCCAAATCCGATTTCGAGGCGGCCGCCGCTCAACTGGTCAAGCATGCAGATTTCCTCGATCAGCCGGATCGGATGATAGAGCGGCAGTTGATAGACCATCGGGCCGAAGCGCAGGCGCTTGGTGTTCTGCGCGACGGCGGAGAGAAAAATACCGGGTGAGGGCGCCATGCCGAGCGGCGTCCCGTGATGCTCGGCCAGATGATAGGCATAGAATCCAGCCTCATCATAAAGCCGGATCAGTTTCAGGCGTTCGCGATAATAGGTTTGCAGGTCGAGCGTGTTGCGATCGAGATGATCGAAAATTCCGAATTCCATTCCAGTCTCCGTGCGGCGGGGATGACTGTAACGGTGGATCGCGACGAGGAACAGCGGCTATGATGGCGGCGACAAAAATCAGGGAGGCCGCTCGTTTGACCGATCATCATCCGCCACGCCGCATCGTCACCGGCCACGACGAAAACAACGTCGCCATGGTGCTGATCGACGCGCCGGCCGACAATACCCGACGCGCGGCGGACGGCCGCGCCTCCACGCTGATCTGGTGCACGGACGCGCTGCCGGCCGACATTGCGGCGGGTGTCGATATCGAGGACATGGGCGCGCGCAAGCTTGGCACTGCGCCCCCGGCTGACGGCAGCCGTTTCGCGGTGATCGAATTTACGCCACGAAGCGTGACCCCCATGCACCGCACTGAAACCATCGACTACGTGATCTGCATCAGCGGCGAGATCGACATGCAGATGGACCAATCGACGGTGACGTTGCGCGCCGGCGATGTCATGGTTCAGCGCGGCACCAACCATGCCTGGGCCAACCGCGGCGATCAGCCGGCAAAACTCGCTTTCGTGTTGATCGACGCCAAGCCTCTCGGCCTCGGCCAGCCCGTGACCGGCGCACAGACCGCGCGCTCCAGCTCGAACTAAAGGACATTCTGCATGGCGCGCGTGCCTGACTTGCGTCCCGAAGAGATGTCATCGGAGCAGAAACGCATCCACGATGCCATCGCCAACCGGCGTGGTGGCCATGTGCGCGGCCCGTTCGCGCTGTGGATGCGGCTGCCGGAGGTGGCAGACCGCGCCAATGCGCTCGGCAATACGCTGCGTGTCGGCAGTGGGCTGGAGAAGCGGCTGTTCGAACTGATGGTGCTGGTCATCGCCCGCCATTGGGGCGCGCAATATGAATGGTTCGCGCATGAGCATCAGGCGCTCAAGGCCGGCCTTGCATCAGATGTGATCGAGGATTTGCGCGACGGCCGCACGCCGCGGTTTGCGCGCGATGACGAGCAGCTCATCTACGACGTTACCCACCAAATGATGACGACGCGCAGGCTGGGCCAAGAAACCTATGATCGCGCACAGGCGGCGCTCGGGCTCGATCTGCTGATCGAGTTCGTCGCGTCGATCGGATTCTACACCATGGTCGCGATCACATTGAACGCGTTTGACGGCCCGGTGCCGGATGGCTCGCAGCCCTTGCCCGATCTCGCTTAGTGCTTCCCTGCTTTGATTGAATCGATCTTATTGTCACCTCTCCCCAATGGGGAGAGGTCGCGAGCGTAGCGAGCGGGTGAGGGGGCAATTGATTATCGATGGTCCGAGCGCCCCTCACCCCAACCCTCTCCCCAATGGGAGAGGGGGTCCCGGCGCAGGATTGTTGCTTCAACCTGAAACGATCATGCTCTAGGCTTCGTGCGCGGCGGTCTGTTTGGCCGGCAGGTGCTGTGCCGTCTCCAAATCCTCGCGCCGGAAACGTTCACCTTTGGCGAGCATGACCTTATGCGCGCCGGCGATGCCGAGTTCGAGGCTTTCCGCGATCCGCCGTGCGCGCTCGATGAAATGATCCGCCGCTTTCGCCGGACACAGGTCGCGCGCCGTCTGCTCGAAGATCTGCAGCCAGCGGTCGAAATGCGCGGCGTCGACCGGCAAGGGCATGTGGGTTTGCATCGGCTGTCCGTGGTAGCGGCCGCTCATCAATGCGACGGAAGACCAGAACGCGCACATCTTCTGCAGATGCGGCTCCCAGGATTTGACTCTGGCGTCGAAGATCGGGCCGAGCAGCGCGTCGTCGCGGATGCGCGCATAGAAGCCGCGTACCAGCCGCTCGATCATGGCTTCATTGATGCCGGTCTCCGCCGCAATCGCGGCGGTGATCTCGGCGCGGCGTTGAACGCCGGGGCTTACGGGAATGGTCATGCCGCATCTCGTCAACGTGGCCGGTGAAGCGCACCAGGCGCATTCCGGTCATAAAAGAAGTATCCAAGATATTTCTTTGTCACAAGCGCCAATCGCGGCGGTGGCCTATGCGCGGGTGAGGGCTCAGCCGGACTGGCCGAAGCTGCTGCTTTCGCAAAACCTTGAATAAAAGGCGGCAGCGGCGAGGACGAGGCCGGCGGCTGCGCGAATGGTGCCCCTGGCCGGACTCGAACCAGCACGATGTTACCACCACCTGATTTTGAGTCAGGCGCGTCTACCAATTCCGCCACAGGGGCCTGCGCGTCTTTGCGGGCGCGGATCATACCGGCGGACTGCGCCGGGTCAACACTTGCCGTGGTATTGCCAGGATATTTCACGCACAGGGATTTGTGTCGACAGGCACGGCGGTCCCGGTTTATTGGCGTCCGTGCCGGCGCACCCTTGCGCGGACATAAACGGGAAATTTGAGGCATGACCGCGCCATCGACCGCCAATCTTGACCACACGGCCAGCCGCCCGGCTCTGGTGACGCCCGGACGCGCGGCGTGGCTTGTCGCCGTGCTCGGCATCGCGGCGATTCTCTGCGTCTATTACTTCCAGTACGTGCTGAAGTACCAGCCGTGCCCGCTCTGCCTCGAGCAGCGTACTCCCTATTATGTCGTCATCCCGCTTGCCGTGCTGCTGGGGCTCGCGGCGCCGCGGTTGCCGCGCAGCATGATGATGGTCGGCCTTGTGCTGGCGGGATTGGTGATGCTCGTCGGCGCCGGCCTCGGCGTCTATCACGCCGGCGTCGAATGGCAGTTCTGGCCGGGTCCGACCGATTGCTCCGGATCGTTCAGCGCCGGCAGCGCTGCGGACTTGCTGCGCGAGGCGGCAACGACGCCGGTCGTGCGTTGCGACCAGGCAGCGATCCGCATTCTCGGACTGTCGCTTGCGGGCTGGAACGTGATGGCAGCGCTGGTGATGGCGGCCATCGCATTCGTCGGCGCACGCTCTGCTTGCCGGCGCGTGTAAGGGAAGCGGTCGTCGGCGCTTTCCCCTGACGTCGTGTCGCCTTGACGGACGCGCATGGAGCACGCCTAATGAGACAACGAAAATAATAATCATTCGGGAGAAAAAATGCCGCAGTCTTCAACCCGCCATTCCCGTGCCGGGCTCATTGCAGGCGCATTGGCCTGTTTCGTCGCGCTTGCCGCCGCAGCAACCCCGTTGCGGGCCGATCCGATTGCGGACTTCTACAAGAAAGCCAATCTGACGATCGTCATCGGCTACAATGTCGGCGGCGGCTATGACAGCTATGGCCGCGCGCTGGCGCGTCATCTCGGCAAGCATGTGCCGGGCGAGCCGACGATCATTGTGCAGAACATGGGTGGCGGCGGCAGCCGCAAGGCGACGCAATATATCTACACCGTCGGGCCGCAGGACGGCTCGGTCATCGGCATCGTGTCGCGCGATATCGCCACCGACCAGTTGATCGGCAGCGGCCGCATCCAGACCAACAAGCTCGCCTGGATCGGCAGCATCAGCAACGAAACGAGCGTCTGCGCCACCTGGCATACCGCCAAGGCGAAGACCTGGGACGATTTTCTCACGATCGGCGCGACCATGGGCGCAAGCTCCGGCGGTGCCGATACGGACACCGCGGTGGCGCTGATCAAAAACCTGCTCGGGGCCAAGGTGACCATCGTGCAGGGTTACAATGGCGGCTCGGGCATCAACCTTGCCATGGAGCGCGGCGAAGTCGACGGCCGCTGCGGCTGGTCATGGTCGAGTGTCGAAAGCCGTAACGAGGAATGGCTCAAGGACAAGAAGATCAACCTGATCCTGCAATTCGCGCTTGAGAAGAATGCAGAACTGCCGAACGTGCCACTGATCATGGATGTCGCGAAGACAGACGAGCAGAAGAAAGTGCTGCGTCTTTTGATGGCGCGTCAGGCAATCGCGCGGCCGGTCGTGGCCTCGCACGGCATTCCCGCCGACCGGCTCGCGGCACTGCGCAAGGCTTTCGACGAGACGATGAAGGACCCCGATTTCATTGCCGACGCCAAGAAGGTCGATCTCGACGTCGCGCCCGTGCGCGGCGAGGCGATCGACAAGATTTTGGCGGACATCCGCGAGACGTCACCAGCGATCATCGCCAAGGCCAAGGCGTCATTGAAATCGCAATAAGCATGATCCGGGAGAGCCGGCCTCGGATGTGATCCGAGGCCGCGTGTTTCGGAAAAAGTCTATTTGCGGCCCCAAGGCACCAGCGCCCAGATGCGCTCGTGGCCGTAATAGAGCGCGACCTTGGTGAAGATTTCCGCGAAGGCGACCCCGCCGGCCATCTTTGGGTTGCCGGTGATGATCCATGCAAGCACGAACGTGTCGATGCTGCCGGTGGTGCGCCAACTGACGGCTTTTGCGAACGAGCGGCGATGCGAGTCCGAACCTCGCCTGAGGAAGCCAAACCATGATGACCGCGCGCGGGTCTGCGCGGCCTCTTTGCGCGCTTCGCCGACGGCCGTGACGGTGCCGAGGCCTACGGTCTCGAACGTCTCCGGATCGATCAGGATGAAACCGCCGGTCTCGCGGTTTTGCGCGTAGGGCTCGACCGCGATCGGACGATCGAGTTGCAGTTCGCAGGATCCGATGTCGTTGGCGGCCAGCGTTGCCGCCGCGGTCTCCTGCTGGGTGTCGAGGTCGAGGCGCTGCAGATTGGGCGCGGCCGTTGCCGAGGCGGTGCAGGCGCCGATCTTCATGAGATATTTATGGCCCGGCGCGAGCGCCTCCTGCGCCATCCAGAAGACGCGCGCCGTCACCGTCTCGGTGACGCCCATGGGCGCATCGGCGGCGGCGATCATGTCACCGCGCGAGGCATCGATTTCATCGGCGAAGGTGAGCGTCACCGACTGGCCGGCGGACGCCTGCGCGTCCTTGCGGCCACCGACGACGATGCTGGCGACATGCGTCACCTGTCCCGACGGCAACACGCGCACCGGCATGCCGACATCGACAGTGCCGCCGGCGATGAGGCCGCAATAGCCGCGGAAGTCGGCATCCGGGCGATTGACCCATTGCACCGGCATGCGGAACGGCCCAACGCTGCGCGGTGCGGGCGCAACGGTCTCGAGATAGGCGAGCAGCGTCGGCCCGTCGTACCAGGACATGGCGCGCGACCCGGTCGTGACATTGTCGCCGCTGCGCGCCGAGATCGGGATGAAGGTGATGTGATCCACCGACAGGCTTTTTGCGAAAGCACGGAAGTCGGCTTCGATCGCGGCGAACCGTTCGCGCGACCACGAGACCGCGTCCATCTTGTTCACCGCGACGAGAAGCTCACGCACGCCGAGCGACGAGACGATCACGGCGTGACGTTTCGTCTGCCGCGTCAGTCCTTCGCTGGCGCTGACGAGAAGCAGCGCGACATCGGCGTTGGAGGCTCCGGTCGCCATGTTCGGCGTGTATTGCTCGTGTCCCGGCGCGTCGATGACGATGAATTTGCGCTTCTCGGTGCTGAAGAAGCGATAGGCGACATCGATCGTGATCTTCTGCTCGCGTTCTGCGGCGAGCCCGTCGAGCAGCAGCGAATAATCGAGGTCCTCGCCCTTGCTGAACTTGTTGGTGTCGGACTGCAACGCCGCCACCTGATCGTCGAACAACTGCCCCGACTCGTAGAGCAGCCGGCCGATCAGTGTCGATTTGCCATGATCGACCGAACCGCAGGCGATGAAGCGCAGCAGGCTTTTTTGCTGATGCTCGGCGATGAATGCGTCGATCGAGAACGCCTCATCCGCACGCTCGCGTGCTGTATGCGGCGCGAGACTGACTGAAGGTCGGCCCATCAGAAATAGCCTTCCTGCTTCTTGCGCTCCATCGATCCATTGCCGTCATGATCGATCACGCGATCGCGGCGTTCGGAAAAACGGGATTCGATGGTTTCGCGGATAATATCAGGAATCGAGGCGGCCGGACTCTCGATCGCCCCCGATAAAGGATAACAGCCGAGCGTTCGGAACCGCACCGTGCGCATGGCTGGCGTTTCGTTTGGCTCAAGCGGCAGCCGTTCGTCGTCGACCATCACCAGGGTACCGTGGCGCGAAACGACCGGACGCGGCGCCGCGAAGTACAGCGGCACGACAGGGATTTGCTCCTGATGGATGTAGAGCCAGATGTCGAGTTCGGTCCAGTTCGACAGGGGAAACACGCGAAAGCTTTCGCCCTTGCGCTTGCGGCCGTTGTAGAGCCGCCACGGCTCCGGCCGTTGCGCCTTCGGATTCCAGCGGTGATGCGAATTGCGGAACGAGAACACGCGCTCCTTCGCACGCGACCGCTCTTCGTCGCGGCGCGCGCCGCCGATGGCGACGTCGAACTGGTGCGTATCGAGGGCTTGGCGTAGCGCCTGTGTCTTCATGACGTCGGTGTGCACTTCCGATCCATGCGTGATCGGATTGACGCCGCGCGCCAATCCCTCCTGATTGGTGTGGACGATGAGATCGACGCCGGTTTCCTTGGCGACGCGGTCGCGGAAGGCGATCATCTCGCGGAATTTCCAGGTCGTATCGACATGCAGGAGCGGAAACGGCGGCTTGGCCGGATAGAACGCCTTGAGCGCCAGATGCAGCAGCACCGAGGAATCCTTGCCGATCGAATAGAGCATCACCGGATTGTCGCTCTCGGCAACCGCCTCGCGCAGGATGTGGATGCTTTCGGCTTCGAGTTGCTCAAGATGAGTGAGGCGCTGGGTGACGGTGTCGTCGCGCAAAACATTCGCCACGCCCGGTGGGCGTGCGCGGATCGCGGAGCCAACATCGATGGGCTCGACATGAAAATTCATAATCAAATTCCTTTCAGCGTGACGCGTCGGTCACGGCGAGATGCGCGCCATCGCTCGCGGGATGCTGATGCAGCCCGCATTCTTTCTTGTCTTCCTGTTCCCACCACCAGCGGCCGGCCCGCTCGTGCTCGCCAGGCTCAATCGCGCGCGTGCAGGGCGCGCAGCCGATGGACGGGAAACCGCGATCGTGCAGCGCATTGACGGGAATGCGATGTTCGTTGGCGAAAGCGGCAACCGCATCGCGCGTCCAGTCGAACAGCGGATTGATCTTGAGAATGCCGAACGCGGCATCGTGCTCGGCCGGTGGCGTCTGCGCGCGTCCCGCCGACTGGCCGGCCCGCAGGCCCGTGACCCAGCCGGTGACGCCGAACAGCGCGCGGCGCAGCGGCGCCACCTTGCGCACATGGCAGCACGACTGGCGTGCCGGCACCGAGTCACGGAAGCCGTCGATGCCCTGGCGCGCGATCAGGCCTTCGAGCGCCTCGCGCTCCGGATAGACGGCGGCGATGCGCCGTCCGTAACGGCGCTCGGTCTGCGACCACACGGCGTAGGTTTCCGGAAACAGCCGGCCGGTGTCGAGGGTCAGAATGTCGATATCGATGTCCTGCGCGAAGATCGCGTGGGTGAGAGCCTGATCCTCGATTCCGAAACTGGTGGTGAAGACAATGCGGCCGGGCACGCTGTCGCGGATGGCGCGCATCCGGGCGAACAGGTCGGCACCGGCGAAGGCTCGCGAGACCGTCGTGATGGCGGCATCTTCGCCGGCCCGCCCGGCGGCTCCGGCTTTGGCAAGATTGAGATCGTGAAGCATGGAAGAGGCCTCTGGAATACGAAACTGGACCTCAGATAAAATATTTTTCTTTTTGGAAGCAATGACTTCGGAAAATAAAGAAGATTATTTCAATTCCTCCAAGTTCGTCGTGGATTTCGTGCCGCAAAGCAGCATTTTTGCGAAAAGGAAAAGACGTCCCTCAAGGGGCTTAGGCGCGGCCTGTGCTGGTTAATCGAGTGCTGAGGGAGGCGGGACAGGGGAGGCGGACACCGCCGCGCGCGCCCGATCGAGGATTTGTATTGGCGTCGGGGGATCGCACCGCTCACGGCTTCTGATGTGGAGAACACTGCGCCGAAGCGGGGACGCTTTCTGTTTCGGCACAGTGTCGCCGCGCAGATGAGAAGACGCCTAATCTGGTCGCAAAATCGTATCCAGTTTTGTGCAACGCGGGTTAGATGTCTCGCCGTTGGACATAAGGATTCGATAACCCCATGCCCGAGACCCACTCCCGCGCCGGCTACACGGCGACCGCAAAATCATTGCATTGGCTGATCCTGGCACTGCTGATCGTGCAGTTCGCGATCGCCTGGACGATGCCGCATATCGGCCGCAACACGAAACCCGAGACATTGATCAACCTGCATTTCTCGCTCGGCGCGGTCATCCTCGTCGTCATTGCGATCCGGCTGGCGTGGAGAGTGATCCACGGCGAGCCCGTTCCCGAAGACGGCATTCCGCCCTGGCAGATCCAGTCCGCGCGCGTCTTGCACTGGCTGCTTTATCTGCTGCTCTTCATCATCCCGATTCTCGGCTGGATGAACGCATCCTTCCGCGGATTTCCCGTTTCGCTGTTTGGGCTGTTCGAAATGCCGAAGCTGCTGGCGACACGGCAAGCCGGCTTTGCATGGACCGGCGACGTGCATGCGCTGCTGGCGACCTACGCACTGCTCGGTCTCGTCGGCCTGCATGTGCTGGCCGGTCTCTATCACTACTTCGTCCGCCGCGACGGCGTTCTGCAGCGCATGCTGCCGCAGCGGCGATAGAGAGCTGCGCTTACGGATCGAGTTCGGTATCCCAATAGAGATAATCGAGCCAGCTTTCGTGCAGGTAGTTCGGCGGGAACAGGCGGCCGTTGCGATGCAGGTGGTGCACCGTCGGCTGGAATGGCAATTGCGCCGGATGCATGCCGGATTCCTGCACGGTCTTGTTGCCCTTGCGCAGATTGCATGGCGAGCAGGCCGCGACGACGTTGTCCCACGTCGTCAGGCCGCCATGCGAGCGCGGAATGAGATGGTCGAAGGTCAGGTCATCGCGCGCGCCGCAATACTGGCAACTGAAGCGGTCACGCAGGAAGACGTTGAATCGCGTGAAGGCCGGATTGGTTGAGGGCTTCACAAAAGTCTTGAGCGACACGACGCTCGGCAACTGCATTTCGAAGCTGGGCGAGTGCACGGCACGATCGTAATGCGCGACGATATTCACGCGATCAAGGAACACCGCCTTGATCGCATCCTGCCAGGACCAGAGTGACAGAGGGTAATAACTCAACGGGCGGAAGTCCGCGTTGAGCACGAGGGCCGGGAAACCACTGGACGGGACGTGGACGTTCAAGCCGACGCATTGCAACGCTCACGCGCTGCCCTCCAATACACTCTGCCCAGAGTGTACATGGAGCGTGTCAGGAATGTGAAGCCCCCAATAATAGCCTTCCACGCTTCCGCATGGCGGCCCTGCGGCTCAAACCTTCACCGATCTGACGGCGAACTGACGGCTGAGGAATTCGACGCCGTGGCGCAGGCCTTCCTGGTCGATCCCGTGGCCGATATCGGGCGACAGATGCCATTCCACCGGCACGTCAAGCGCACTCAACCCCTGCACTGCATGGAAGAGAGCCTGCACCGGAATGACTTCGTCGGCCTCGCCGTGGATGAGCAGCACCGGCGGCTTGCTGGTGATTCCCTGCGCGAAATCCGCCTGCTCGGCCTCCGTTTCAGGCGTCACGAGGACGCCGGAATAGCCGACGATGGCGGCAGGCGCCACGGCACGGCGGAGGCCGACATGCAGCGCCATCATCGTGCCCTGGCTGAAACCGACGAGCGCCAGCCGGTCCGGTGGCAGGTTGTGTTTCTGCAGTTCAGCGTCGAGGAAGGAATCAAGAATCGGCTGGGCCGCGTTCACGCCGCGCCAGCGTTCGTCCATGTCGCGAAAGGTCAGCGGAAACCATTGCCGTCCCATCGGGGCCTGCCCGCACGGCTCCGGCGCATGCGGGGATACGAAAGCGGCGTCAGGCAGTAGCGCCTGCCAGGCGCGACCGATGTCGATCAGGTCGTTTCCATTGGCGCCGTAGCCGTGCAGGAAGACGACGAGTTGCCTGGCCGCGCCACCGGCGCGCGGCGGCAGCCGCGGTCCGTCGAGTTCGATGGTCATCAGCGCCTCATAGTTTTCGCATGTCTGCTCTTGCCTACAACACCAGCGAGGCCGGCGTCACCCGCCGGCCTCGTCATCATGGCCTTGTGTCGATTTGCGCGGTTGCGACCGCGCCTACTTCTTTCCCTCGCCTTTCTCGTCCACGCCCATGAGATGCTTGGCGTAGGCGACGGCCTCGGGCGACGCCGCCACGACCTTGGCTGCAGTCTTTGCCAACTCCGCACCGGTATGGGCTTCGATCGGTATCCCACGCTTTTTGGCATCCGCGAGCAATTCGGGATCCTTCATCGTCTCGTCGAAGGCATGACGCAGCGCTTCCACGCGATCCTGCGGCACGCCGGGCGGCGCGAAGACCGAGCGCCCGAACTCGGCCGCTGACGACATCAGCGTCAGCGCCTGGCGTGTGCGGTCGTCTTTCGCCAGGTCGATCAGCAGCGGCACGTCCTCGATTCCCGGCTCCTTGGTCAGGCCATCGACGACGAGCGGCTTGAGTTTCTTTTCCTTGATGTATTGCGGGGCCTGGGTGACGACGCTGACCCACGAAGCGCCGCGCCCCTGAATCTCGCCGCGCTCCATGGCGAGGTTGAGATCGGAAACGCCGTTGTAGCCGACGACGATCTTGAACTTGGTGCCGTAGATCTCGTTGAGCACCTGCGGCACGATATAGGTCGGCGAGGTGCGGCCGGTCGCGCCGATGACGTCGACCTTGGTCTTGGCTTCATCAAGTGTCTGTGCGGGGGCAGTGTGCCATACGGCCAGCATGTTGCGGATCGGCGCCATCAGGCCGATCCAATTCCATTTGGTGACGTCGTATTTGCCCTTGGCGTTCGGCTCGATCACCTGGCTGACGACGATGGTCTGCTGGGTCATGCCGATGACGGTGCCGTCCTTCAGGGCGGTGTTGTGCATCTGGATGGCGATCGGCAGGCCACCGCCGACGCCGCCTGCAAGCTTCACCACGACATTCGGGTGGCCGGGGATGTATTTCGGCATCGTGTTCGCGAGTAGCCGGGCATAGAGGTCGTAGCTGCCGCCGGGGCCGCTGCCCACGATGAAGGTGATGGTCTTGCCCTTGTAAAAATCCTCGACGCTGTCGGCGCGGGCCGAAGAGGCAATTGATGCCGTCATGACCAGTGCCGTGGCTGCCATCAGCGGCAAAGACGTGTGGCGGAGCCCAAAACGGGATGCGGACGCGGACAGGCTGGCGGACATGAGTGTTGTTTCCCTCTTTTTTCGGGCTCCCGCGATTGGTGGTCACGGGCCGTTGTGGGCTTCTTGACGTCAGACGATAGTACGGAAAAGCAGTCGCCCCCGTCACCCGGAAATCGCCCGATCCTCATGCCTGCGCCAATTTTTCGCTTCGCGCCGTCTCCCAATGGCTTCCTCCATCTCGGCCATGCGTTTTCGGCGCTCCTGAATTTCGATCTCGCGCGCCTGTGCCGCGGGCGATTTCTATTGCGCATCGAGGACATCGACCCGACACGCTGCCGGCCGGAATACGAAACGGCGATCTATGAGGATCTGGCGTGGCTGGGATTGTCCTGGGAGACGCCGGTGCGCCGGCAGTCCGCTCATTTCGATCGTTATCGTGCGGCGCTTGCATGGCTGGAAGCCGAAGGCCTGCTTTATCCGGCGTTCGAAAGCCGTACCGAACTGGCCGCACTGGCGGCAGCGCAGGCCGAGGATTGGCCGCGCGATCCCGACGGCGGTCCGCTCTATCCCGGCGAGAGCAGCACCGCGGCCGAGCGCGAGCGGCGAATCGCCCGCGGTGATCCGTTCGTCCTGCGGCTGGCGATGGACAAAGCCATGACTTTGGCCCTCGCAGCGGGCGGACCGCTGGCCTTTACCGAGCTTGGCCGGCCAGAGCCGGTTACCGCCCAGCCGGCCGCCTGGGGCGATGTCGTCCTCGCCCGCAAAGAGACCCCGGCGAGCTATCACCTTGCCGTGGTGATCGATGATGCCGACCAGGGCGTCACCCATGTCGTTCGCGGCCTCGATCTTGCGCCCGCGACCGACATTCACCGGCTGCTGCAGAATTTATTTCAGCTTCCCGCGCCGAGTTATGCCCATCACCGCCTCATTCTCGACGAAAGCGGGCGGAAACTCTCCAAGTCGACTCGCGCGACGAGTCTGCGGTCGCTGCGAGCGGACGGGGTCACGCCCGATGATGTCAGAGACATGGTGGGCGTGAAGGATGCGGTGCAAATTTTTCTTCAGGCTATTCGCTGAGCTTTTCCTGGTGCGCGCGGGGGCGCGGGGGGCGCGATGACCGGCAGGGTTGATTTACCTAAGCGCGGGCGCGCACGCGGGTCGCGACGCAGTCCGACAAAGAAGCGCGTGTTGGCGACAGCAGCACCGCGCAAAGGGTTGTCCGGGACCAAAGCGCGCAAGCGCGTTTTTGCCAATAAACGCGGTTTTGCCGATAAAACGGCTAAGCCATTGCGGCGCAGGATCGCCAAGCCGTCGTCCGGGGTCGCGGCGCTTGCAGTGCTCGCCCACGAGACGCGTACGGCGCTCAACGGAATCCTCGCCTGGTCGGAGCTTCTGGCTGCCACCGTCCTCGAAGACCGGCAGCGCGGCTGGGCTTCCGGTCTCAAGCAGACCGCTGAGCATCTATCCGCGCTCACCAGTATCATCGTCGATGCGGCGCAGGTCGAAAGCGGCACGCTGACGCTGCGCGAGGATACGTTTCGGCCGCGTGCGCTGTTCGACGAGATCGCCGCCTCGCTTGCCGCGCGAACCGAAATCAAGGGACTCGCTACTGGCGCGGTGGTTGAAGGCGACCTGCCTGATTTTGTCGTTGGCGACCCGGTGCGCATTCGCGCGGCGCTCGACAATCTGATGGACAACGCCGTCAAGTTCACGGCGCGCGGCGCCGTGCGGCTGTCGCTCACGGCATCCTTGCAGGATGCAAAAGCTGCCACCGCGCCGTCGAAAACGCCGAAGGTCCGTTCAGGCGAAGATGCGATAAAGGAAGACGCTGAAAAAATATGGCTGCTGACGTTTACGCTCACTGACACGGGGCTCGGCATGAGCAAGGCGGAGATGCGCCGCCTGTTGCGGCCGTTCACCCAGGCGCATGCCGGGATCGGCCGGCGCTTCGGCGGTGCCGGGCTGGGCCTGTCCTTCGTCCGCATGGTGGTGACGCAGATGGGCGGCAGCCTCACTCTCGGAAGCCGGCCGGGTGAGGGCAGCGATTTCCGCCTCACCGTTCCGGTCCGAAGCGGCGACGGCAAAACGCTGCGGCCGCACGAGAGCGCCGTGGAAGGCGGTTCGGTGCGGGCCTTGCGGCTGCTCTGTGTCGAGGACAATCCCTACAATCGCATCGTCCTCAAGACGATGCTGGGCGAACTCGGTCATGATGCCGATTTCGTTGATTCAGGAAGCGCCACTCTCACGGCGCTGACGCGCGGCGGCTATGACGCGGTGCTGATGGATGTCGAATTGCGCGACACCCCCGGCGCGGATCAGGCCGACCGCGAGATGGATGGCTGCGAGACCACGCGCCGCATCCGGGCGCTGTCCGATCCGGTTCGCGCCGTTCCGGTGATCGGTGTGTCCGGCCGCAGCGGCGAGGCCGAACGCAAGAAGGCGTTGTCTGCCGGCATGAATGCTTACCTGTCGAAACCGGTCAGCGCTCGTGTGCTCGCCGCTACGCTTGAGCCGTTTTCGAGCGTGGCTCCCGGCAAGCACGACGCTTAGCGCCTTTTCAGTGAGTTAACGCGCAGCCTTGAACGCTGCCGTCGGGACGCGTGTTCTGACGCGCCTTCCTTGTCATGCCCGCGAAAGCGGGCATCCAGCTCTTCACGCGTCAAATGCAGATATCGCGAAAAGCGCAAAAAGAAAGTGCTGGGTACCCGCTTACGCGGGTACGACACATCAAAATGGATCTGGCTGTGGCCATGGATCCGAAGGGTTCGTGCCACGGAATGACAACGAGAGGGCAGAATCACGGATTGTCGGACTGCGCGATCGCCTCGCGGATTTTGCGCTCTGCACAGATCGCCGTGTTGAGTTCACCGCCATAGATGAAGATCGAGGCGTTGAGATAAAGATAGATGAGCGCAGCGACGACGGAAGCGAGCCCGGCATAGGTGCTCACATAAGTCGAGGTGAAATGCGCGAGATAGCGGCCGAATACGGCGCCGCTGATCAGCCACAGGCTCAGCGTTGCGACGATGCCCGGCGTCATTTCCCCCAGGGAGCGCCGGCCAGCGGGCAGACGCGTGTGCACGGCATAGAGAGCCACGACCAATATCGTCGAGGCGAGGCCGTAGCGTGTGAGCGTCATCGGCAGCGAGGACGGATCGAGATATTTCAGCGAAGTGAAAACGCCGATCAGGATCAGGGATGGGGCGAGGACGACGAGCAGGGTGAAGATCAGCAGCGCCACAGCCGAGAGCAGGACGTATCCGATTGATTCGAGCCGTAACAACCACCAGGGTCGGCTCTCTTTTTGGTCGTAGGCGCGGTTGAGGCCGATGCGCAGGCTTTCGATCCCGCTCGAAGCGAAATAGACGGCCACGACCAGCCCCATGGTCAGCA
>Ga0310811_10000513_pt1 | contig 50003 bp, 40 predicted proteins | sample YCmetagenome_FD_207642 | JGI IMG/M metagenome (GOLD analysis project Ga0310811, IMG submission 207642) | Soil microbial communities from experimental microcosm in Duke University, North Carolina, United States - YC | ecosystem: Engineered > Artificial ecosystem > Soil microcosm > Unclassified ... | reverse complement strand
CCGGGGCGCAGTTAAATTAACTAGACCGTATCACATAATATTCGGGCCATTTCGATGCTGAAAAACAGTACCGGGATGGCCTGAACTGTTTAGGCCGGCGGTAATTTGACCGGCCGTTTGCATTTACCGCTAAACTTGCTTTGTTTTGGGCGATGAAAGATAACCACAGGCAACTATACCTCCTGCTTTTTGTTTTGGCGCTTGTGGTCAATTTTTCAGGTATCAACCTGGATTTCTTTACTGACGACCCGGGCCTATATGCTTCCATCTCCAAAAACCTAATTTACAGGCATCAATTTTTTGAACTTTTTACCTATAACCAGGATTGGCTGGATAAGCCACACTTCCCGTTTTGGATGGTGATGGTGAGCTTTAAGCTGTTCGGTATATCGGTTTGGGCATACCGGCTCCCGGCATTGCTTTTCTTCCTGCTGGGATTACGATATACCTGGCTTTTCAGCAAAAAGTATTACGGTGTTGAAACAGCATGGATCGCTGTACTGATAGTGTCAACCGCCCAGCACCTGGTGATGTCAAATACGGATGTGCGGGCCGAGCCTTATCTTTTGGCATTGGTCATCGGCAGCATCTATCATATCAGCAAACTCGACAAACGCTTTACTATAACTGATATGCTATTGGCCGCCCTGCTTACCGCCTGCGCCATCATGACCAAGGGGATATTTGTTATTGTGCCTATTTATGGCGCGTTGTGCCTGCAGTTGCTTTTTCAAGGCCGATTGCGGGAACTTTTCAGCCTAAAATGGGTCGGTTTGGTAACTTTCTCGGCTGTTTTTGTCCTGCCCGAGCTATATGCTTTGTATATTCAGTTCGATTTCCATCCTGAAAAAACGGTTTTCGGGCGGCACCATGTATCCGGTATCAAATGGTTCTTTTGGGACAGCCAATTCGGGCGTTTTGTAAATAACGGGCCCATTACGCGGCAGTCGGGCGATGTGTTCTTTTATCTGCATACACTGCTCTGGGCATTTGCTCCCTGGTGTTTGGTATTTTATTACGCTGTATATCAAGGCATTAAACAAATAGTTCAGCGGAAACCATTAGCCGAATATTATAGTATTGGCGGCGGATTATTATTGCTTCTCCTATTTTCTTTGTCACGTTTCCAATTACCTTTTTATACCAATACCGTCTTCCCGTTATTTGCCATCATGATGGCGCCCTATTGTTTAAAACAGCTAAGCGTATTTGGCAGCTATTGCCGAAGTTTTGGTCTTTCCATTTATATCCTGTTGCTCCCGGTGGCCGTATTGACGATCCATTATTTTTCAGAGCCGGGTCACACAGCTTATCTGGTAACAGATTGTTTAGTTTTTGCGATCGTGGCGTTCATGATCGTTAAAACAAGCACCCAGCCGGCAAGGTTGTTTTTCCTGGCATGCGCCGCGTCGCTGTTTGCGAACTTTTACCTGAACACGGTTTTTTATAAGCTGGTCATCAGTTATAGGGGGCAGATAAAAGCCGCAGATTACGTTAATCAAAAGAGCATTGAAAAGTACCATTTGTACAACCTGAGCGCCGAGAACAATGTGTACCAATTTTACACACAAAGGCAGGTAAACTATCTTCCGCCCGAAGATTTTAAAGCGATATATCCGCCAGGTCCTACATTATTCTTTGCCAATCAAAAAACTGTGGACTCGTTGAAAGTATGGCATATAAGTTACAAAACAATAAAAGCCTTCCCTAACTATCGAACTGAAAGTATCTACCCGGAATTCATCAATAAAAAAACAAGAAAAAACACAATAGACAGCGTTTACCTTATTAGCAAATGATCGCTACCTGGCCCCTCCCCCGTTGATCATATCCGAAACAATGCCTTTACTGTCCTTCCTTTCGGCAAGGTATACCCCGGCAATGTGTACCACGATAAAGGCCAGTACCAGGTACATACAAAATCCATGTATCTCCTTAATAAAATGCAGTTTTTTTATCGCAGGCACGTCGTCGCCAAAAGCAAGGGTCAGGCCGGTAACCGCCATGATGACCAACACCAGGTAAAACGTGGCATATAGCGATTTTACAATCAGTTCGTGCCGGGCTATTAATTTATCCTTACCGCCTTTAAACCGGCGGTATGCTGTTTTGATGTTCGAAATAAGCTTCTGATCGGTAAGTTGGAAAAACTCAGCAATAAACCGGAACAATAGCAGGGCAGCAAGGCAGTAGCCAAAATAAATGTGGTAGTCCCATACCCTGTCGCGCAAACCACCGACTATGGACCGTCCCTGCTGTTCGGTGATCGTTGTGCCCGACTTTTTCAGTTGGTCCTGTATAAACATCAGGGTGGGCCAGCCGCTTAGCACAGTTGAGTTGACAAGGACGGTAAGCAGCGAACCAGTGATAACCGTTGCATTGGCCCAATGCCAGAAACGTAACGACGATGAATATTTCTTAATTTTCTGCGGATTCTCAATATCCCTTAATGATGGTTCGATACCGGCCATATATTGTATAAATTGTTCGATCTTAAAGCTATTTGAAAAATTTGGATTAAATCTGGATTCTTAAAAATAGTTATTTACCGGCGGCGTTTCAGAATTCGAACAGAATTAAGTCATAGCTTTATTACAAGATTTCTGAGCCTTTTCTTTTAGTTTTGACTTGATAACGACGTATCTATGCTGAAAAAATTACTCCTGATAACTTTGCTCCTGGCCGTTTTTGGCAAACTTAAGGCACAAGACAATTACGAAATACAGGTTTACGGTTCGGAAACCGTGGAAAAAGGACATACCATGCTGGAACTACACAGCAATTATACTTTTAACGGCACCAAGACGGTAACCGACGGCGAGTTTCCGACCAACCATATTTTACATGAAACCATAGAAATAACCCATGGCTGGACGCCCTGGTTCGAGACGGGTTTCTACATATTTAATGCAATAGGCAGCGATGGCAGGACCAATTACGTAGGTTCGCACATTCGCCCAAGGGTAGCCGCGCCCGAAGATTGGAAATGGCCGGTTGGCGTAAGTATCTCTTTTGAATTTGGCTTTCAGAAGAAAGAATATTCGGCTAATACTTCGACACTCGAGATACGGCCTATAGTGGATAAAAAGTGGGGCAAGTTCTACATGGCGTTCAATCCTACCCTGGAACAAAGTTTTGTGGGGCCCGATGCCCATGCAGGCATGATATTTTCGCCTAATCTGAAGGGCAGTTATGATGTATCGAAAGTAGTGGCGCTTGGTTTTGAATATTATGGCAGCACAGGGCCGTTCTTTCACTACTACACCCTGCAACAACAGGAGCACCAGCTTTTTGCCGCTGTCGACCTTACTACCAGCCCTAACTGGGAATTTAACGGGGGTTTCGGCTTTGGGCTTACCAATAGTACAGACAAGTCGATAGTGAAGATCATTATCGGCAGGAGATTTTGAGGTTGTTCAACTCCACTTACGATAGGCTTCGAAATTTGAATTATACAACAAAAGCCGGCTAAATTAAACCGGCTTTCTGAAAAATATAATTAACTCAAATCAACTAATTGTCTTTTATTCTACATTATAGCGGTACACCTGCCAGCCTACATTCCCGTTAGCATCTATACCCTCTACAATCACACGTTTGCTGCCGCGTCCATCTGAGTTATAAAACTGGAACGTTGCAGCGCCATTACTATCCGTCGCGATATTAGGATTCCAATAAAGGGTGCTCCGCTGGTCGGGAACGTTGGCAGCAGCCGATGACACATCATATTTAGGCGAATAAAACTCTCTTGCTTTGTAAAAACCATGAGCCTTGAATCGCAGGCTGCCTATGGAAGATGATACAGCGGTCACATCATCGCTTTGCTGACGACTGGTTACTACTATTACGCCCGGCCCGCCGGCGACACCATAAATAGAGGCGTTGGCCCCTTTCAAAACTTCCACTGTTTCGACGTTATGGGGATTGATATTCTCTAAGCTTCCCCCGGGCACACCATCTACAACGATATACATAGCCTGGGTTCCTCCGCCGCCGCCACCTACCACTGCATTGCCACGCAGGGTGGCCACACCATTCTGAAAATCGACGCCGCGAAGCCGCCCGTTTAACGCAGTAATCAAACTGGTTGCATTCTCAAAGGCATCAGCATGTAAAACCTGGTCGGCATGACCGGGGCCGGCAAGGTTTGACGAACGATAATGGTCGTCGTCAGCGCGTTGAACGTTATTATTCTTTACTTTTACAACATTTTGAGCCTCGTATTTATAATCGTTCTGTGCATTCAGGTCAGCACCCGACGAACCTCCCAGTGTATTGATCACCAACACACCTGAACTGCCATTGATACCGTAAGCATCGGCATTTGTACCTTTTAATAGTTGTACTTTGGAGATATTTTGAGTGCTAAGGTTATCCAGTTTCACCAGGCTGCCCCTGATCTTGCCGTCAACAACGATCAGCATCGGGTATTTATTCCCTTTAAGATAGGGTATGCCGGAATTAAAAGTTACGCCATTTAAGTGTTTCGCTAAAGCAGCCGTAAGCGTTGCGGAACTGCTAAGATCGGCGCTGCTAAGTTCCTGGTCAGCGGTAACATTAGCCGGTAATTTGCCTGGTTCCCCAACTTTCTGACCGTGAATATAAGTTTTCATTAATTGCGCCGTGTACTGATCGGTTAAAGGATCCGCTTCTATTTGGGGCTCAGGAGACCCTTTTACAAGAGCAATGACACTTGAATTTTTATCTTTGGTTGATCCGGTCGCCTGCAACGCGAACTGGGTACCTTCGTCAAAATCGATATTGTCGAATCTGAAAGCTCCGGATTTATCGGTTTTTTCGCCCATCATGTTGCCTGTTTTTGCTGTAAGCAGCATCACATCTTTATTTACCAATGGCGCACCGGCCGAATTTTTTTCGATACCTGAAATCGAGAGCGATTTTTCGGGAGCATAAATATACCGTGTTGTATCAGCAGCCAGTTGTTTCCAGTCAAACCGCCGGTACCCTTGTGTAAGCATCAATGCATCAAGGTCCTTGTTTCTTTGCGCGGTATTTTCGACGAAGTAATAATTTGGCTTTTCGATATAACCTTTCAATTCGGAACTTAACAACAGGTAAGATAGAATTGTAGTTTCATCATCGTCGCGGTAAGGCACCTTACTTTCATCAACTACCGCTGCCGATAAAAATCCACCGGCAGCAACGCCCTTGCTTTTGGAAACCAGGTTTACTGTCACCTTTTCCCTGGTTTTATATGAAGGCTTATCGCTGCTGACTGAAAGGTTCAGCATATCTTCATTTTTTAAAAACACCAGCCTTTCGCTTAAAGGTTCGCCATCTTGCGAAAAAAGCGTTATCCGCAATACACCTGATGGAAACTTAGCTTTAGGCAGGTCCATCCCCATTTCCTTATTATCAAGTTTGGTAGTTACCTGGCTAAGCAGGCCGTTAGAATAGATGAGCAGGCTGATGTCTTTGTTCATGTTCTCCTGCAGATAGGCTTTATTGCAAACTATTTCTATCCCAACTTTATCCGTCGTATCAGTAACATGTAAAACAATGCCTTTATCAGCAGCTACAGGTAGAGCAATAGTGCTTTGAGTTCCATTTGCAAAGGCTATTTTTGCTTTGTATGTCTTCCCTGCCTCCGGCTGGATATAGAAAAATCCCATCCCAAGGTCGTTAGAAGAGAATGACGCTACCTGTAAGTTGGCATTATCAACTATTGTCCCCTTTGCCTTCATACCCATGCCATTTGTGCCGATAGCTTTAAACGCCACTTTGGAAATAACAGATGAGATCAATCCTCCCCCTTCCGGGAAAAACTGCATATCAGGGTTAGCGGCCTGGCGCGTGTCAACCTCGCCCGAATTAATGCCATGTGAAGAAGAGATAGCGATGGTTTTATCGAAAAAATACCTTGGTTCGTTTTGCATGTAGCGGGTATAGGCACGTACGCGGTAAGCACCTGCCTTTAGCGTATCCGGTAGAGACAGATCGCCCCAGGCTATGCTGTTGTTAACACGAAGTATGATATTGCTAATAATTATGTTTGACGGATCGATCAGGTCGACATGTAAAATACTGCCTGTTTTAGAAAGTTCGTGCCGCTCGCCGATAGTCATATATGCCTTGAAGTACATCGTATCCCCCGCCGTATAATACGGTTTATCAAATTGCAGGTACGCTCTTTCGGCGATATGACTGGCAGAGTAAGCCTTTAATTTGGATACAATGTTTTGCAAGGCCGGATTGCCCTGGCTAAACGAAACACTGTTGAATACAATTACAAACAAAATAGCGAAGAAACCTATCTTTCTCATGGTATTACAAGGTTGACCTGTTAAAAAAATGATCTAAGGCGTCAAAAAGAGAATGGTTCTCTTTTTAAGTTGCTCAAACAAAAAGTGTATTAGAATTGGCTTAATAAAGCTATAACTAAATTTTTAATTTTCAAAATCATAAATACAGTTATAAGTATAAAATACTGATTATCAGCGATTAAATAAATATGAGCAGGATATTAGTAATTACCAGATCAGTTAGCTGCGTTGAACCATTGTGCCACTTTTTTCAATTGTTCGTCGGTGATCAGTTCAGGGGATTGAAACTGTTGTGCGACAAGTAAAGCCGGAAACCTGATGTTCCCGCCGGACGTTTTAACAATCACTTCATCATCATAAACGGCGTGATCTTTATAATCTCCTATCGAGCTATCGAATTTGGCCAACCTGATCAATAATTCAACAATAGCGTATGTGGGTAAATTGCTTTTGGGCATAAACCCAAAAATACATTAACCAAATAATAAGCAAACATTAATTTTTTGTTAAAGCAACGTAGTTGGTTAACAATAATTAAATATTTAGCTATCGCCTGTTTCCACCGGGATCGGGACTACCGGGCATATTGTCATCCCCGCCATTGTCTGTTCCTTTATCCTTATCCTTTTTGAAATCGAGCTTGCCGAAACGATAACTTAAAGTTACGCCAAACGAACGGAACGGCAATTGGCGTAAATTCGACTGGTAAAAATTGGCCCCTGATGTAGTGGACCGCTGGCTTATATACGGGCTGAACGGATCGGAAGCGGTAAGACCCAAACTTAATTTCTTTTTCATGAATTGCTTGCGTACGGCCACATTGTAAAAGCCAAACGCCGGCCGGTTGCCTTGTATGGTGCGTTCAGACGAGTGATATACACCAAATAGCTCGGCAGTGAAATCATGTGGGAACTGGTAGGTCGCGTTCAGGTTAAGGCGCGACGTAAACCCGTGCACCGTGGGGTTATTAGGGTTTGTATTTATTCTGTTGGCAAGCATTATATTAGAACGTAAAGTAAGCTTGCTGGTTATCTGCACAGAACCAAATAACGAAAGGCCCTCGGTGGTTTGAGTGCCAATATTATAGCGCTGGTTCAAGAATACGTTGTTGTATTGATTTCCGCCGACAGACAAGGTATCGTAAAAGGTGGTGTACGACTGCAGGTCGTTCGTATTATGCCGGTAAAACCCGCCGATATAAAGATCGGCACCTTTATTGAACGTTTTACTGTACCCGAACTCATAATTATGCCCTATCTCAGGCTTTAGGTTGGGATTACCTGTACTGATATTGTGAGGGTCGCTGATATCGTAAAAAGGGTTCAGATCGCGATACTCGGGTCTTTCTATCCTGTAAGTATAGCTTAATTTAAATGATTGCGTTGCGTCTATCTTATGGGACAGCACGGCCGATGGGGCGATAGTATTGTACCCGGGTATGTTCGTGCCGGGAAAATCAGCCGACGTAGAAGTATACTCATCCCGAAGCCCGGCTTTACCGTCTATAAACCCGTTGAATAAGGAGAATGTAGCGGAAAGGTAACCTGCGTAGATTTTCCTGTCATAGTTAAATCCATAAGTTTGATTGGCATTCGGCACGAAAACGTCTCCGGACAAAGTATCGGTGACAACCGTATTGTTAATATTCTCAAAAATCGCTTTGGCCCCGGTCTCCAGTGTAAATGTTTTGCTAAACGGCTGCGTATAATCTATAGAAATATCGGTTTCATGATCCTTGCCGGGGTTGTTGCTTGTTGAACCCGACGAAGGGTATCCGCCATTGAGATAATCCTGCTGCTGAAAAAAGCTGGAATTGTTGTGACCGTAGCTTGATGTATACAGTACATCCAGCTCTTGTCCCTCGGTTTTAAAGGTCTTTTTATAAGAAGCACTATAGTCGAAGTATTTTCCGCTGAACCGGCTGTTCGAATTGCGCTGGCTTAAAACGTCCGAAGCTATGTTGTTATTGGCAATGTCGTATGCTGTCTGCTCCTGGTTGGTAATTCCGTTATTATGGAAGCCAAAATGATTGTACCCGCCCGACACCGTCAGCTGATCTTTAGGAGTAATGTCCCAATTGAAACTGAGGCCCGACTGGAAACCTCCGCGGGTGAAATTGCTGTTGCCATTTTGGACCAGGTGCGTTGAAGTATCCCTTGCTGAATTATACGAAAGGCGGTCGCTGCTGTTAACAGTGGTGCTGTTTATCATCTCGCCACCGTTGAAGAACGCATTTACCCCAAAATTACCCTTACGGACATTTAAATTAAGCGAACCGTTTTCGCGGCGTGTACCGGCCGTCAGGTTAACGCTCCCGTTTACACCCTGTATCTTGTTATCTTTTAAAACAATATTGATGATACCGCCGGTGCCGCCGGCATCGTATTTAGCACCCGGGCTGGTGATCACTTCAATGGTTTTGATCTGGCTGGCCGGTATCGATTGTAAGGCATCGGCCACACTGGCGCCAAAAATACTGGATGGCTTGCCGTTGATGAGGAATTTAATATTTGAATTACCCTGCAACTCGACATTGCCGTCTATATCAACAGATACCTGCGGAACCTTCTGCAACACTTCGGATGCCGAAGCCCCCTGGGCGGTCAGGTCGTTTGTGACGTTGTAGACCATCTTATCGATCTTGTTCTCTACCACGGGCGCCTTGCTTACTATTTCGACCGTTTTCAATTGATTTTGAGCCGATGCAAGCATAATCGAACCCAGTGAAACCGTCGGCGAGCCTTTAGTTATGACAATATTATTGATGGTTTTCTTGCGGTAACCAATAAAATCGACAGTTATACGGTAGCTGCCTGCCCCGATATTATTTATGGTAAATGCGCCATTATCGTCAGTTATAACGCCATTGAAGGGACTTTTGCTATTGGCTTTAAAAACGCTGATAGTTGCGTATGACACCGGGGCTTTCGTTACCGAATCTATTACTTTGCCAGTTACCTGTCCCTTTACTACATCGTCATCAACACGTGAAAGCGCGCTTGCTCCAAAGGAGATGAAAAGGAGTATTAATAAAATTAAAAAATACCTTATTATACAGATCTTATTTCTCATATCTGCGGCGAAATTGCGCAGAAATACTGGATTAAATCTGTAACAGATGTGTTAGTAGTGCGATTGTTACATAACGGCACCCGGATTTGTTAAAGACCGAAATAGTGCCCTGGCAGTATTAAAACAACGGTTCCGCTAATGATGAGCAAGGCCCCGGCCGCCGTTTGCCAGTTCAGCGATTCCTTTAAAAACAGGGCCGAAAGAACGATGGCAAGGGCAACGCTCAGCTTATCAACCGGAGCAACCTGTGATACCTTTCCAATTTGCAGCGCCTTGAAATAAAATATCCATGAAAGCCCGGTCGCACAGCCCGAAAGCGCCAGGAACAGCCAATTGGTTTTGCTAAGGCCGCCAATATTTTCGGCGCTGCCTTTGAACAAGGCTATCCCCCATGCTATGACCAGGATGACTACTGTACGGATAGCGGTTGCCAGATCGCTGTCCATACCTTTGATGCCAACTTTTGCGAATATTGCGGTAAGCGCCGCAAAGAGAGCCGATAGTAATGCATATATCCACCACATAACTTTTAATTATTGAATTAATGAATTATTGATTTATTGCGGAATTTATCCCGCAGATTATTCCGCCATTGGCAATGTAAAACAGAAAGTTGAACCTTCGCCCAATTCGCTGCGTACACCAATTTGACCGCCGTGTTTTTTGACGATCTCCGAACAGATGTAAAGCCCCAGCCCCAATCCCGAATTTTTATATCCGTCGGTATTGCCCTGGTAGTAACGTTCAAACAAGTGCGGTATTTTTTCAGGTGTTATCCCCGGGCCGGTATCTTTTACAGAGATCCTGATCATCTCATTTTCTTTTTCGGCCGAAAGCTGAATTTGCAATGAACCCGGCGCATATTTGATCGCATTATTTACAAGGTTGACGATCACCTGGTCAATCGCGTGTTCATCGGCATACACTTTTAATTTTGTATCGCCTGTTACTACCAGATTGTATTTACCCTCGACCCTTATATGATTGCAGCAATTTTCGAGCAGCTGAGAAATATTAAACTCTGTCTTGTTAAGAGCGAGCTGTGATTCGTTTGCGCGGCTTACATTCAAAAGGTCATCTACAAGGGCGCTTATTTTTTGCATACTTCGTGACGATTGCTCTATCAGGCGGGGTAAAACCTGCGGCGAAGGGCTATCCTTCATTCTTTCGAGTAATTGGAGCGAAGCTTTAAGGCTTGTTATAGGGGTCTTCAGTTCATGGCTTGCTATGCTGATAAAATCGTCCTTTTGTTGCTGCAGTTGCTTAAATTGTGTAATGTCCAGCACAGTACCCAATATTCTGACAGGCTTCCTTGTGCCATCATAATACACCTGGCCCTGTATTCTGATCCAATGCATCGAATTGTCAGGATAACTTACCCTGGCCTCGTAAAATAACTTGCCCGTTTTTAAAGCCTGCTGATGCGCCGCTATCCGTCCGGATTGGTCATCGGGATGAATAACCGCGGCGTAATCTTCCCACGATACAGGTTGCTGAAAACCGAAAATGGTGTCGAGCCGCGGAGAGGTAAGCATCACGCCTTTAATAAGATCAAGATCAAATGTTCCGGTCTCGGCCGCTTCGACGGCCAAACGGGCTCTTTCTTCCATTTCTTCTATATTGCGCCGCGCTACCACCTTGTCTGTAACATCAATAACCAATGCCAAGATCGAATCAACGCGCCCTTTATAAATGATTGGTTCATAAACAAAATCGAGAAAGAATTGCTGATCTATTCCCTGTCGGACAAGCGTCACTTCGGCCTCCCTGGCTTTGAAAGCGACGCCTGTATTTATAACCTGGTTCATTATCGGCGCATAAACTTCAGCTGCTTCGTAAATTGCCTCCCAAATTGTCCGATTCTCCATTTCAGCCCGGGTACGTCCTACCAGTTCAAGGTATGAATCGTTTAGGTCTTCTATCATCAGGTCGTGCGCGCGAATGATGCAAATGCCTACCGGCGCCTGTTTTACCAGGTTTCGGAAACGCATTTCACTGTCGTTCAAGGCGTCATTTGTAACCTGCAGTACTTCCTTAGACTGAACTAATTCCTCGTTGGCTGCATTTAGTTCTTCATTTGCCGAAAAAAGCTCCTCATTGGCTGCCCGCATTTCTTCCTGCAGGGCCTGTTCACGCTGCTGGCTCAAAAAACGTTCGGTAACATCAGTAGCTGTATGGAGTATGCAGTAAGTTTTACCTGCATCATCGGTCATTGCCCGGTACTCAAAATCAAAATAAAAGGTTTCTAATTCGCCGTCGATCAGCAGGTCGGCGGGCGTATCTTTGCCGCTTATCGTTATTCCTTCATCCCATACCTTTTTGAACATACCGAGGAAGGGTTGCCCTTCCAGTTCGGGCAAAGCTTCGCCCAACGGCAGCCCGACGACATCGGAACCCTTACCCCAAATGGCCAGCATGGCGGTGCTTGCGTATCTTATATTAAACTGATCGGTGGTATGAATAGCGACGGCATTTTTGCCCTGCGCCAGCACATTGATAAGCTGATCGTTGGTTAAGGCCGGTTGAGGTTCATTCATAAACACTTAAATAGCGAAGTTTTAAAGTTAAAATAACTTTATAAGCATCAAAAAGTTTTTACGCAGGCTGCGCAAGTCTATTTATTCCTGCAGGTTGTGGAATTTAACATAATTCAAAATGTATACAAATTGTGTTTGTACATTTATTGAAAAATTGGCCACTGTCATTGCTTAATGAAAATACTGATAATTGAGGACGAAAAAGGATTACGCGAAAGTATTGAAGAATATTTTACCGAAGCCGGTAATATTTGCGAAACAGCATCGACATATGCTGAAGCGATATCCAAAGTAAGTTTATACCGTTACGATTGTATTCTATTAGATATTACACTGCCCGGCGGGACAGGTATCGAGATATTGAAAAAAGTGAAAGAAAACGATCACCAGGATGGCATACTCATTATTTCAGCAAAAAACTCGCTTGATGACCGGCTTCAGGGTCTCGATCTCGGGGCGGATGATTATTTGGTAAAACCATTCCACCTGTCGGAATTAAGGGCAAGGGTAATGGCCATCATCCGCCGAAAAAATTTCAGCGGAAACAACCTGCTGCAATTTCATGAGCTCACCATAGACTTATTGGCGAAATCGGTAAAAGTGAAAAACCAGGCCATAAGGCTCACACGGAAAGAGTATGCCCTGTTACTTTATTTTATTGCCAACAAGGGTAAGGTAGTATCCAAAAACGCTATTGCAGAGCATCTTTGGGGCGACGGTATTGATATGGCCAATAATTTCGACTTTATATATTCACACATCAAAAACCTTAGAAAAAAACTGATAGAAGGCGGCTGCGGCGATTACATACATGCATCGTACGGCATGGGTTATAAATTTACCGACCAATGAAACTGCTGGCCAGGTATAACCGGGTAACACTTGTAACCACTGTTATAATGATGCTGATAACCGGTATCATCTATTATTTCACTATCAGCCTGATATTGACCGACGATATAGACAAGGACCTGGAAGTAGAGGAAAATGAGATTTTTGAATATGTAGCTAAAAACAACCAATTACCACAGGTTTTTGAATCGAATGACCAGCAAATATCATTTTCAGAGGCAACCCAGGGCGCGATAAAGCGTTATTACATTGACACCGTATACAAAAAAAGCGAGGTGCACCGAAGGCACAGGCGCCGTCACGAAGAATATGAATCGGGAAGGGCCCTTATCAGTTCAGTATCGGCCGGTGGCAAATATTACCGCGTAGCAATCGTAAAGTCGACAGTGGAAACCGAGGATCTGCTTAAAATTATCTTCGGTATAACCATTGGTGTAATTTTATTATTGTTGCTTGCATTATTTACCGCTAACAGGCTACTGCTCAACAGGCTTTGGCAACCGTTCCACAATTTACTGAAAGAGCTGCGCTCGTTCAGCATATCAGACAACAAAACCATACCAGAGCCGGATACGAATATTGACGAGTTTAAAGAGCTTAACCACGCCGTAGCGGCAATGTCCTCAAAAGTCAAAAAAGACTATAAGGAACTGAAAACATTTACAGAAAATGCCTCGCACGAATTGCTTACGCCTATTGCTGTCATTAATTCCAAACTGGATTCGTTATTACAGACCGAAAATTTCAGCCAGCAGCAAAGCAAATTGCTGAACGATCTTTATACCTCGGTATCGCGGTTGACACGCCTGAACCAATCGTTGCTTTTATTGGTGAAAATAGAGAACCGGCTGGTGGACGGCGACGAGGAAATAGACCTGAAACCCATAGTTGAAGAGCTGCTGGCGCAGTTCGAGGAGATATTTAACGATAAGGGCCTGAAAGTCACTTTTACGGGAGTAGATAAAACGCTGAAAGCAAACCGTTACCTTATTGATGTGTTGCTGAACAATTTATTGAGTAACGCAATCAGGCATAATATAACGGGCGGCCAGATCGTCGTTACGCTAACGGCCGATAGCCTCGTGATCCGAAACACAGGAGATGATACCCCTTTACAAAGCGATGAACTTTTCAAACGCTTTCATAAGTCGTCATCATCCGAGGGCAGCGGGCTCGGTCTCACCATCGCACAACAGATATGTGAGAATTTGGGCTTCGGTCTGAACTATCAATTCGTGAACGGTCTTCACACTTTTACTGCAAAGTTTTGAAATTGCCATCCCAAATTATTCCAGAATTAAATCTTTATTTTAGCCAAACAAACCCATACCTGTATATTGATGAAGTGGATCTCCGGCGTGATCATTGGCCTATTTGCCTGCTCTGTTTCACTTGCACAAACCCGCACGCTGGACCATTATATCGACCTGGCCAGGAACAACAGTCCGCTTTTAAAAGACCTGCGTAACCAGGTAACTTCAAATCAACTGGATAGCTTACGGATAAAAGCAGGGTACAGGCCACAGGTAAACGCAACCAGCGGCGGTCTTTATGCTCCAACTATCAACGGGTTTGGGTATTCATCGGCCATCACCAATGAACATACGCTGAATGGTTTGGTAGGCATAAACCAGCAGATCATTGGCAAAAACAATGTTGCAACGCAGTTGGAGGGCATTACTTTGCAATCCTCATCGACCCTTAATACGCTTAAAATATCCGAGCAAGACCTTAAGAAGGCAGTTACCGCACAATACATAACCACATACGGCGATCAGCAGCAGTTAAATTTCAACCAGGAGATCGTCGACCTGCTTCGCACAGAGGAACAATTGTTCAAAAAGCTAACCCAAAACAACGTCTATCACCAAAGCGATTACCTTACTTTCCTGGTGACGCTAAAACAGCAGGAATTACAATTATCTCAAGCGCGGTTGCAATATAAAAATGACTATGCAACGCTTAACTACCTGTCGGGCGTAGCCGATACAACTACTGCTGACAGCCTGTTGTACCCCGGTTTACAACGGATGCTTATACTGCCCGATAACCGCAGCAGCATTTACTTTGCCCAATACAAACTGGACAGCCTGAAGATAGTTAACGGTCACCAGCAGTTGGATTATTCCTATAAACCAAAGACCAATATTTTTGCCGATGGCGGTTACAATAGCGATTTTATGGGGCAGGCCTGGAAAAACTTTGGAGTAAGCGCCGGGTTTAGTTTGACCATTCCCTTGTATGACGGCGGGCAAAGGAAAATGCAACATAAAAAGCTATCGCTTGAGGAAGAGACCCGCGAGAATTATAAAGCCTTTTTTGATATTCAGTATCGCCAGCAAATTGCGCAGCTAAACCAGCAGATAAGCGAAAACGAAAAGCTGTTGCCGCAGATAAACGACCAGATAAAATTTTCGAAGGCATTAATCAAAGTGGATACAAAACTACTGGAAACGGGGGATGTGAAAATTGCAGACCTTATACTGGCGGTGAACAATTACCTGGCCGTCCGAAACCTGAAAATGCAAACGGAGATAACCAAATTACAGCTTATCAACCAGCTAAATTACTGGAACAAGTAATATGAAAGAGACAATAACCAAATATCCGGCCTTGCTGTTCATCTTTTTTTTAGGGCTAACGCTATGTATCGGTGCATGCAACAGCCATAAAAAGGATGACGACGAAGACACCTCGAAGATAGACGCGCAAACGCCGGTAACGGTAACTACCATTGACCAGGATGCTATGGCCGACTACATTGATGTTAATGCCACCTCGGTATTTTTGCAGAAGAACTATGTAAAATCAAATGCTAATGGTTACGTGGAAAAGGTGAACGCCCAGCAAGGGCAACCGGTACGCGAGGGGGAAGTGCTTTTCACCGTTAAAACCAAGGAGGCGCAAAGCATCGGCAATAGCATAACCGTGTTAGATACCACGTTTAAATTTTCGGGAGTAAACAAGATCAAAGCATCAAGGCATGGTTATATTTCACAGGTAAACCACCAGGCCGGCGATTATGTGCAGGATGGCGAGGCGTTAGCAACTATAAGCGATCAATCCAGCTTTGTGTTCCTGATGCAATTACCTTATGAGCTAAGGCAATATGTAAACATAAACGACAACATACAGCTTACGTTGCCGGGCGGGCAAAAACTGGATAGCCGCGTGGCATCATTCATGCCGGCGGTTGATACCGTGTCGCAAACGCAGCCGGTTGTACTTAAGGTGAACAGCAGCCAGCCGATACCCGAAAACCTTGTAGCCAAAGCACGGATCGTTAAATCGCAAAAGAACAAAACCGAATCGCTGCCAAAGGAAGCGTTGCTGACCAATGAAACGCAAACCGAATTTTGGGTTATGCGACTCGTTAATGATACAACAGCGGTTAAAGTTCCGGTTAAAAAAGGCATCGAAAGCGGCGACCGTATTGAAATTATCTCACCTAAATTTTTACCACAGGATAAGATAGTTGTCACCGGTAATTACGGATTGCCCGATACCGCGAAAGTTAAAATTGTGCAACCATGACGGGTATCAAGAACGCTTTTGTATCGCACAGGAAACCCCTTAGCCTGGTACTGGCGCTCATCGTTATCGGGGGCCTTTTCGTTTACTCGAAAATGCAGACCTCGCTTTTCCCCGAGATCACGTTCCCCAAGATCAAGATCATTGCCGACGAGGGCCTGCAACCTGTGAACAAAATGATGGTGACCGTTACCAAGCCACTGGAAAACGCTATAAAACAAGTACCCGACCTGCAAACCGTACGCAGTACGACCGGTCGCGGCAGTTGCGAGATATCGGCCTTTATGAACTGGGATGCGGATATCGACCTTGCGCAGCAAAGAATACAGGCGAGTATTGACCAGGTAAAAAACGACCTTCCAGCCGATGTTAATATCACCGTAGCTAAAATGAACCCGTCCATTTTGCCGGTAAGCGGATACACACTGGAAAGCCATACCCGCTCCCCCATCGAATTGCGGCAACTGGCAACCTATACAATCAAACCTTTCCTGTCGCAGGTTGACGGCGTTTCCGAGATCAGGATAATCGGCGGCAAAGTAAAAGAGTACTGGCTCACCCTGAACAAGCAAAAAATGAGTTCGCTCGGCTTAACGCCCGACATCATCAATACAGCGCTAAACAATACCAATTTTGTAAAATCGGAAGGCTATTTATCGGATTACAAAAGATTTTACATGACCGTAACGGACGCCACCATTAATGCAAAGGACCAGCTTGAGAACCTTGTTATCAACAATAACCGCAAAAGGATAATACGTCTGAAAGATTTTGCTGATGTTGCGGTGCAGGAAGGAATTGCTTACACTAAAATAAATGCAAATGGACACGATGGGGTATTGATTGCCGTTATCAAGCAGCCGAATGCAAACCTGGTGTCGCTATCTGCCGATATGCAGGCAAAGGTTGCCGGATTGCGAAAACTGCTGCCAAAGGATGTTACCGTAAAACCTTATTATGTGCAGGCCGACTTTGTGAACGATTCGATAAAAAGCGTAACAGATAGCCTTTGGATAGGTCTGCTGCTGGCAATAGTTGTCGCCATTATATTTTTAAGATCACTCAAAGCGAGCGCGACGATATTATTTACCATACCGGTTACGCTGTGCCTTACGCTTTAATATCATGACGCTGGGTGCTATTGCGGCAGCCATCGGGTTGATAATTGATGATGCCATAGTAGTGGTGGAACAGATACACCGTACACACGAGGAACACCCCGAGGAACCAACGAAAAAATTGCTGCAAAGCGCCATAGACTATCTATTGCCTGCGATGATCGGGTCATCAGTTAGTACCATCGTGATATTTATACCCTTCTTTTTGATGACAGGTGTAGCGGGTGCATATTTCAAGGTACTGACCAATACCATGATCATTACGCTGGTATGCTCTTTCTTTGTTACCTGGATAGGCTTGCCCGTTATCTACCTGCTGTTAACTAAGCCCAAACACAGGAATGTAATATTGGAAAAGAAGGAAGAAAGCCACCAGGTTCACAAACAACGATGGGTAAAATGGTTTATTTTAAGACCATACGTCAGCTTATTTATTGCCGGTTCGCTTGTGGCTGCGATAGTTATCATTCCTAAATTACTGGAGACAGGTTTTCTGCCCGACATGGATGAGGGTAGCATTGTGCTCGATTATAATTCGCCGCCGGGCACATCGCTCGAGGAGACCGACAGGATGTTAAGGCAAGTAGAAAAGATCATCAGCAAGCAGCCCGAGGTCGAGGCCTATTCGAGGCGCACCGGCACGCAGATGGGCTTTTTTATCACCGAACCTAACCGCGGCGACTACCTGATACAACTGAAGAAAAAAAGAGATAAAACGACAGAAGAAGTAATAAGTGAACTCAGGCAAAAAATTGCAGCCGACCAGCCGGTATTGGCTGAAAAGATCGAATTCGGCCAGGTGATCACCGATATGCTTGGCGATCTGACTACCTCGGTAGAGCCGATACAGATCAAAGTTTATGGCGATAACCCGCAAAAACTGCACGAACTGTCTGCAAAAATAGCCGACGCCGTAAGCCCGGTAAAGGGCACCGCCGATGTTTTTGATGGCGTTGTAATAGCCGGGCCATCGGTAAGCATCGACCCCAATTACAGCAAACTCGCACAATACGGCATTACGCCGGCCAGCCTGCAGTTCCAGCTTCAAACTTCGCTCGAAGGCAATATTATCGGCAGCATGCTCGAACGTGAGCAATTGTCGCCTATCCGGATGGTATACCCGGGAAATTTGAACCTGAAGGTAGAGGACATCAAAAATCAGAACATATTTACGCCCTCGGCTAAATTGATCCCCATAAGCGAGCTGGCATCTGTAACCGTAAAGGCCGGCGATGCCGAAATAGAGCGTGAGAACCTGCAATCCATAGGTATTATTACCGCCCGGCTGGATAAAGGCGATATAGGAAGTGTGATGCCGGCAATTAAAAAGAGTATCGAACAAAAAGTAAGTCTGCCCGAAGGATACCACATTGAATACGGCGGCGATTATGCCCAGCAGCAACAATCTTTCAAAGAATTGCTGATAATACTGGTTGCCGCCTGCGCACTGGTATTTGGGGTCATCCTGTTTTTATTCAAGCAATTCCGTATTGCCTTGCTGATACTTATTATAGCGGCGCTTGGCACCGCCGGCAGCCTGCTGGCCTTGTTTGTTACTCAAACTCCGCTGAATGTAGGCAGTTATACGGGCCTCATTATGATAGTAGGCATCATAGGCGAAAATGCCATCTTCACGTTTCTCCAGTTCAAACAACGGGCTATGGAGAATTTGGATAAGGACCCTGAAAATATCAAAGAGGATATTAACGAAGCGATCGTTTATTCCATATCCACCCGTTTACGGCCAAAACTGATGACGGCTATAGGCGCTATTATTGCATTAATGCCGCTGGCGCTCGGTATTGGGGCGGGTGCACAACTACATCAGCCACTGGCTATTGCGGTTATCGGCGGTTTTATTGTGGCCTTACCCCTGTTACTTATCGTGCTCCCAAGCATGCTTCGCATCTTGTACCGTTCGGGCGAATTTCACCGGCTTTACCACAATTATTTGTAAACAAAATGTCACAAATCACAATTTTATCCAGAATTAAAATTTATATTTAACACCTGAGATTTTAGCTTTAATCTCTTCATTAAACCTAAAATACAATAGATTAGAATATATTTTGTTATATTTGGAAAATAATTTAACTATTTATTAATAAACCAGCGCCCAGGCAAGAACTTTTATGGCAATTAAAACCGATTTTGTTTATTCCCACGAATCTGAACCACACCGTGTCCGCACCAAGAAAATTTTAAAACAATTTCCGCAGACAAGAGAGTTGATCGGCAAAAATCCGCTTACCTTTTTAGTTATCCTGGGAATTGTCGGATCGATGATCGGTATATCATGGCTGCTTCGCGATCAATCGTGGTGGCTGATCTTTGCCGTTGCCTATTTATATGGCGCTTTTGCCAATCATGCGCTGTTTGTGATGATACACGAATGTGTTCACCAGCTTTTGTTCAAGAACGCTGTAGCCAACCGCTGGGCCGGTATAATTGCCAACCTGCCACATATTGTTCCCGGCGCTATTTCGTTTGAAAGATATCATATTAAACACCATTCTTTCCAGGGTATCCACGAACTGGATGCCGACCTGCCCAATAAATGGGAAGCCAAACTGATCAATAATTATTTTTTAGGTAAGGTATTATGGCTGTTTTTCTTTCCGGTTTTCCAGGCTACACGTGTATCAAGATTAAAAGAGATCAAATTTTATGATACCTGGCTGTTGGTTAATATATTGGTACAAATAGCCTTCACGGCTGCCATCTGGTATTTCTTCGGGATAAAGGCTGTAGGATTTATGTTTATCAGTTTCTGGTTCTCCATAGGACTTCATCCGGTGGGCGCACGCTGGGTGCAGGAACATTACCTTACCTTTGAGAGTGAGCAGGAAACGTATAGCTATTATGGCCCTTTAAATACAGTAGCTTTTAACGTAGGCTATCATAATGAACACCACGACTTTCCATCCATTCCATGGAACAGGCTGCCACAATTAAAAAAGACTGCTCCTGAATATTATGATACCCTTTTATATCATGGGTCATGGTTCAAGCTGTTTTTCCGTTTTCTGTTTGAGCGTGAAATATCGCTTTATAACCGTATCCTGCGTAAGGAACGAGGTAAAGTGCCGCTTACCGATGTATCAAAACCTGACGTGGAACTGGAAACGGTTAGCTAAAAAAAATAGCTAAATGCTATTTGCATTTGTCGTTGCTATCGTTATATTTGCTAATAATATTAGCAAATATGATACGGATAAGCACATCGGAACAACTGATCATTTTCAGCAGGTATATAGGTCAGCAGGTAGTGATCAAGAGTTTTTTGAATGATGAAGAGAGCATCGGCACCCTAAAAGGTATCCGCCAGGATGCTTTGCTGGTGGCTATTGATGAAGTGAACCGCTGGATTCCGCTGAATGACAATTTCAGGGTATGCGATGTGAAATTATTGCTGAAACCATTAAAGAAACTTACATCCGCTATCATTGATACCGCCAACGGTTTGCCTGTACAGGCCTTCATCACCCCCTACTACCAGCAGCTTGGATTTGACATGCCTGTTTTTGTAGCGCCCGGGCATAGTTGCAACTGTAAATATGTGCAGGAGCTGGGCCTGGCCGATTACCGTTCTGCCGATGAAATAGCAGGATACGCACAACAGGTTTTTGCCGGGGGCCAATATTAAATATCCGCCGCAAAACATATTAGGATTTTGCCCGTTTTAGCCGTGTAAACAGGAACAGCAATTAAAAACCTCGTGTTTTTTAGCTTTCTTTGCATGTTTTTTCACCGTGTCCAAAATGAGCAGCACCAAGAAGATAAAAATATTAGTCCCCCTTATTATCGTGCTGTTCTTTGTTGCGTATGCCGAACATCGTCACAATAACAAACAACTGGACACCACCGGGCGGCTGCGTGATAAGGCAATGGACGAAACATCGGGTATTGCTGCCTCTGGCGTACGCGAAAATATCTATTACGTCCATAACGATAGCGGCGACACCAGCCGCTTGTTTGCTATTACTCCCGAAGGCTTTATAAAAAACACCATTTACTTTAAAGGCGATACAAAAGAACCGCTCGGCGTTCGCGACTGCGAGGATATAGCAGTAAGCAGTGGCCCGGCCAAAGGTAAAAGCTATATTTATCTTGGCGATATCGGCGATAACGATAATTCCAGAAAGTCACTGACCGTTTATCGCATTGAGGAAAAAAAAGGATGGGATAAGGACAGCCTGGTAAAAGCGGATGCTGTGCCCGTAAATTACAGGTACCCCGACGGCGCTAAAGACGCAGAGGCCATGATGATAGACCCAATAGAAAAGCTGATATATATCGTATCGAAACGGGCCGACTCGGTAACTGTTTATACTGCACCGCTAAACTTTAAACCGAACGATACGGTAACACTTGAGAAACGCTGTAAACTACATTTTGAGGGTTTCAGGCCATTTAAATGGATAACTGCCGGTGATATTTCAAGGGACGGTCAGCAGGTACTGCTGAAGAGCTATGAAAAGGTTTATTACTGGAAACGCGAAGCCAGCGAACCCATTTGGAAAACCATGCTGAGAAAGCCCGCCGAATTACCTTACAAGCCTGAGAAACAGGGCGAAGCCATTGGTTTTACGCCGGACGGCAAGGGTTACTACACCACCAGTGAGGGCGTTTTTGCACCCATCTATTATTATAAAGTTCCCTGAGTTTAATTTCCTGCGGGGCTCTCCTGTTGTATAGCACAAATTTTGCAACGAAAGCAGATCGTGTTGCGTCATTTATATAATAAGTGTTTAACCGGTCTCTATCCACACCCGAAATGAAAAAAGCGCTATACCTGCTGCTCCTGCTGCTAACCTGTAATTTTGTATTTGCACAGGAACAACAATTAAAAGACATTATAACACCTTATGGCATCCCGGGTATGCAATTGGTTTGCATTAAGGGTAATAAGGTTCAAAACGTCAACGTCGGGGTTATCAGCAAAGATTCGGATAAGCCTGTCACCTCCAATACGGTATTTGAGGCAGCTTCGCTAAGTAAGTGTGTGTTCGCTTATGCTGTTATGCGCTTGTACGACAGGGGTATCATCGACCTTGATAAACCATTAGTGGATTACTACGGAAGTTATGACCGGTTCGATCCAAATGATCCGCGATATGCGAAAATAACCGCGCGGATGGTGTTACGCCATACAACAGGTTTGCCAAATTGGGGTGGCAAGAAGTATGCGAAATTGATATTCACGCCGGACAGCACCTTCTCTTATTCGGGCGAGGGGTTTCAATACTTGCAGCGCGTGGTTGAAAAACTAATGAAAAAACCGCTTAACGATATTGCGCAGCAGGAAGTATTTACACCGCTTGGGATGACGAACAGCAGTTATACGTGGATGGAAAAGTTTGCTACACTAGCCGCTTTTGGCAATGGGCCCGACGTGGTGAGCAGTCATCAAAATCAGATGGCGGCGGCCAGCCTGCTCACCTGTGCACATGATTATGCTATTTTTTTACAGGCGCTGATAAATGGCAAGGGCTTAAAGCCTGAAACCGCGAAGATGATGTTCGCTACACAGTCAAATGCAGATTGGTTTAAACATAACATCGACACCGATGTAAAAAAACATATTTCATGGGGGCTTGGTGTTGGGTTACAGGAAAATGAAACCGGCAAATGGATTTGGCACTGGGGCGATAACGGCGATTTTAAGGCCTTTTATATTGCCAATCCTGCGAAAAAGGAAATACTGGTTTATTTTACCTACAGCACCTGGGGCCTGCATGTTGCCACTGACATTTTGAACACCTTCCTTCCCAAACAAAGCTGGTGGCCTTGTTTGTGGACCGGCTACCAGTTTCATGAACTGGAAAGGATGAAAGCCTTTTGGGCACAGCTTGAAAAACAAGGTTATGAACGCGCCGGCGCAATAGCCGGGCAGATGAAACAAGCAGATAGCGGATTTAAACTACCAGAAGATGATGTGAACGACCTGGGTTTTATTTTGTTGCGGAATAATAAGAAGGCACAAGCTGTGGAAATATTTAAGTATAATCTCGACGCGCACCCCGGAAGCGCCAATGCCTATGATAGCCTTGCAGAAGGCTATGAAGCCGTGGGAGAAAAAGAGCTGGCTCTAAAGAATTTTAAAAAGGCTTATGAGCTTAACCCAAAAAATGATTATGCGGCGGAGCATATCAAGGAACTGGAGGAAGGTAAATAATACATTAAATTGTCATTGCGAGCGAGCGTAGCGACGAGAAATCCTATACATCATTTCAGCCGAACATTCAAGGTGTTCAAGATTTCTCTCTATCGTTCGAAATGACAGCGTTGTTTATTGCATTTCTTTACGCAAACCTATCCACTGCAAAAGGGCTGGTGTTCATACTTCTGGCCGAACCATTTAATGCTTCGGCAATCAGCTTGCCGGTTGCAGGACCCAGGCTAAGGCCTATCATAGCATGCCCAGTGGCAACGGCCAGGTTACTGTATTTTTTTGACAGGCCGATATAAGGCATGCCGTCCGGCGAAACCGGGCGAAAACCGAACCAAATGTCTTTTTCTGCGGGAACGTCAACCTTGAAATTCGGGAAGTATTTCGGCACCGATTCGACGATACCTTTTACACGATTCATGTTTACCTGGCTGTTTATTTTGCCTACTTCCATGGTGCCACCGTAGCGGATGCTGCCATTCATAGGGGTAACGGCTACGCGGGCCTCACAAAGTATGGATGGGATGGTCATACGTTTAGCATCGTCCTGCGGAACCATAAAGGAATAGCCCTTGCCGGGCATCAATGGCACATGCAGGCCGGTCAGCTTTGCCACCGCCGGCGAGAATGCGCCTGTGGCAATAACAAACGCATCGCCTTTAAACTCTTTATCAGCACTGCTTACAGACGTAATCTTACCTGCATCGTTACTTATCCGGTCGATGCGCGTATTACGGTGGATCCTGATATCGTTCTCTTCCAGGTATTTTATAAACACTTTCATCAATTTATTAGGATACAGGTGAGCATCGCAATGATAATGCACCGCACCGGCAATATCCAGTTCGACCCCAGGCTGTAGTTTTTGGCATTCTTCGGGACTCAGGTATTGTGCATCTAAACCCAAATTGGTTGCTTCTGCCGCCAGGTGGCGTTCCTCTTCCACCATTTTTGGCGTTTTGAAAAGCATCAGTATGCCTTTATCTTCCAGCCCGAATTCGAGCGCAGTATCTTTTTCAAACTGGAAAAACAACTTCTTGCTCAGTACAGAAATATCGCGCAATGCTCCCGCCGAACGGTCGACATGCTTTTTGGTGGCACTTTTTACAAAATTGAGGCCCCAGCCTAAAAGCTCCGGGTTTAACGACGGCCGCACATAAAAAGGACTTTTACTGTTAAACATCCAACGGATGCCCTGCTCTACCATACCTGGTGCTGCCAGCGGAACAAAGTGGCTCGGTGTTATCATACCAGCATTACCATACGAACAATTGTCGGACAGGTCACCCTGGTCAACAATTTCCACTTCCCAGCCCGATTGATGCAGGTAATAGGCCGAAAACAGCCCGATTATTCCCCCGCCGATTATGATTGCTTTACTCATTTTTATTATATCACCTGGAACCCATACGCGTACGGATCCTCATCGTCAATTTTTATTGTATTGTATCCGTAAACCCTGGCCCAGCCTTCAATACCCGGGATAATAGCGGGTTTACCTCCTACAGTCGCTTCACCTTCGATGGTGCCGATAAACTGGCTACCAATGATACTTTCGTGGATAAACCGATCGCCTTTTTTCAATTTCCCTTTGGCATACCATTGCGCCATGCGCGCTGATGTGCCGGTACCGCAGGGTGAACGGTCGATGGCCTTATCGCCATAAAAAACGGCGTTGCGGGCAGTAGCCTCGGGCGAGATAGTTTTGCCGGCCCACAAAATATGTGTGCAGGTATTAATGGTCGGGTTATCGGGGTGGACGAATGTATATTTTTCATTGATCCTTTGCCGCATCGTCCTGCTCCACGATATCAGCTGGTCGGCGCTGTAATTCTCCAGCCCTTTAAAGTTTGGCTGCGGATCGACAATGGCATAAAAATTCCCCCCATAGCTCACATCAACAGTAAGCGGGCCCAGGTCGGGACATTCTACTTCCAAATTTTCTGCAGCCAGGTAGGCGGGCACGTTAGTAAGCTTTACCGACTTCACCTTGCTGCCCTCCTGCTTATATTCGATCAGTACCATACCGGCAGGCGCTTCCATGCGGACAATACCCGGGGTTTTTGGCGTGATCAATCCTTCCTCGATAGCAATGGTGATAGTGCCGATGGTGCCGTGCCCGCACATAGGCAGGCATCCGCTGGTTTCTATAAACAATACGGCCACATCGTTCGCCGGGTCGTGCGGCGGATATAATATACTGCCCGACATCATATCATGCCCGCGCGGCTCAAACATAAGCCCCTTGCGTATCCAGTCATATTCTTTCAAAAAATGCTGGCGCTTTTCGCTCATATTGGCGCCGTTTAAATTCGGCCCGCCACCGGCCACCAAACGCACCGGGTTACCGCAGGTATGCGCATCGACGCAGAAAAAGGTTTTTGTTGACATGTTTTATTTAATCCTGACTCTGGGGCCTTTATAAGGCTTCCGACTTCTGACCCCTGACTTCAGACTTCTCCTTACTCCATTTATTATTAAGCAGCCGCCATATCTCCAGCGGGTTACTGTCTTTCAATTCATCCGGAAGCATATCCTGGTTCCAGTTCTGCCAGGCTACCGGGCGCACAAAACGTTTGATAGCGCCCGTGCCTACCGAAGTAAAACGACCGTCTGTAGTTGCCGGGAACGGCCCGCCATGCTGCATGGCTTGCACCACTTCCACTCCCGTAGGTACGTTATTCAAAATAACCCGGCCCGCAATATTGGCCAAGTTTTGGATCAGCTCTTTATGAGTTTTCAGATCGCCTTCTTCAGCAACTATGGTCGCCGTCAACTGGCCTTGCAAGGCATCGATCACCTGCTGTAGCTGCACTTCATAATCAGCTATAACCAATAACGAATATGGGCCGAACACTTCCTCGCGCAATTTTGGATTGACCAGGAAAGATGAGGCGCTAACCTCTGCCACTATAGGCTGCGCCTGGTTGGCTTTGCCGCTGGTAAGCTGGCCTTTGCCAATCAAAGAAACACCCTGCTCGCGCAGCGACTCTTCTGACACGTTAGCGTAATTTTTGCAAATGCCCGGCGTAAGCATGGTGCCCGAAGTGATCTTCGCAATAGCATCTCCTAATGCACCTTTAAATTTATTCAGTGTTGGAGATTTCAAAGCAATGAGCAAGCCTGGATTGGTACAAAACTGGCCGGCGCCTAAAGTGATAGATGCTGCGTATTGTTCGGCAATTTGCTGGTAGCGGCATTCCAGTGCTTCAGGTAATATGATTGTTGGGTTAATGCTGCCCATTTCGGCAAAAACCGGGATAGGGTTTTCACGCTGCTGCGCCAGTTTGAGCAAAGCGGTTCCGCCCCTGAAAGAGCCCGTGAAGGTGACAATTTTAGTTTTAGGGTGTTTCACCAATGCTTCACCTACAGCATAGCCGTCGTCGTAAAGCATGGAGAATACTCCCTCGGGCATATTATTTTTCTCTGCCGCTGTTTTTATCGCCTCAGCAACCAGGGCGCTGGTGCCTGGATGAGCAGGATGCGCTTTCACTATCACCGGGCAACCCGCGGCCAAAGCGGAAGCCGTATCGCCGCCGGCCACAGAAAATGCCAGCGGGAAGTTGCTTGCACCAAACACCACTGCCGGACCCATCGGGACCAGCATTTTCCGGATGTCGGCGCGCGGGGCCGGCTGGCGTTCAGGCAAAGCGGTATCGATCACCGCTTCCACCCACGAGCCTTCTTCCACCAGGTCGGCAAATAGGTGAAGCTGGCCTGTGGTACGCCCGCGTTCGCCCTGCAAACGCGCCTGCGGCAGGCCACTTTCGGCCATGGCGCGTTCTATCAGTTCGTCGCCTATGGCGTTTATCTCGTCAGCAATACTGCGCAGGAAAGTTGCTTTGGCTTTTTTGCCGATATAGCGATACACGGCAAAAGCCTTTTCGGCCAACGCCAAGGCAGCATCGGCGTCGTCTGCGGATGCTATGGAGAACTCCCCGTCAAGTTCGTTACCGGTAGACGGGTCGACGGCTTTGAAGGTTCTTTTGGCCTCCTCTGTATATTGATACCCGATCAGGTTTTCTGTTTTCATGCGATCTCACTCTGTGAACTTTGTGCTTTCTCTCTGAGCTTGCGGTAAATCCCGATAGCTATCGGAATAACCACAGAGGCCGCAAAGACTCTCACAGAGAACACGAAGTTATATATATTGTTCAGTTATGCGGTTTGTAATTTGCTAACCCTGCCCCAGCTTCCTTCCGGTAATACCGGGCGGACGGCCAGTGCATCATTGATGATTTTCAGCACTTTTTCGCGCTCCGCGCCTTCAATTTTCAAACGCGGTGCACGAACATTTTCGGTACCGATGCCTGTGGCAACTTCCGCCAGCTTAATATACTGAACCAGTTTTGGATGGATGTCCAGTTCCAGCACCGGCAGGAACCAGCGGTAAATCGCCAGCGCTTCAGCAATCCGGCCTGCTTTTACCAGGCGGAAAATGGCCACTGTTTCTTTCGGGAAAGCATCCACCAAACCAGCTACCCAGCCGTCGGCGCCCATAACCAGGCTTTCCATTGCCAGCGGATCGACCCCGGTCAGTATTTTGAATCGGTCGCCAAAGCGGTTGATCATGCGGGTAACGTTGGAAATATCGCGGGTCGATTCTTTCACCGCCTGGATATTATTGTATTCGGCCAGTTGTGCAAACATATCCAGGGTCACTTCTATCTTGTAATCCACCGGGTTATTATAGATCATGATGGGCAGCGGGGTGCTTTTGGCCACCGCAGCAAAAAAGGCGACGGTTTCGTTATCGTCGGCCTTGTAACGCATAGGCGGCAGCATCATCAGGCCGCTGGCTCCGTTGTCCAACGCTTTTTGGGCGCAGGCAACAGCCGCTTTGGTGGTCGATTCGGCTATGTTAAGTAACACCGGCACTTTACCATCAACCAAAGTTACGGTATGCTTAAGCAAAGCGAATTTCTCGTCATCGCTTAAAACGCTGGCTTCGCCAAGCGAGCCGCCAAGTATAAAGCCATCGACACCGGCTTCCAGTTGTGCATTGATATTAACGTCGAACGCATCGAAGTCCAGTTCGTCATCATCGGTAAATTTGGTTGTAACTGCCGGGAAAACCCCGTTCCATGTAAATTTCATGATCTTCTATTATTGAATTGTTGTATTGTTTTATTGTCGGTATTGCACTGGCTATTTTCGGATTGCCCGGACGTCCCAAACACGCCCGGTTATCGCTCATCCGCTTGCCCTCGGGCGTTCAATATCTTTATTTGCTTTGTATATCCACATATTTCACCTGTTCGGGGAACCACACTGTCATTTCCCCTTTGCCCCGGTTCGCCCACGAATAGTACGGTATAGCGGTAAGCGTAACATTTTGCGTACTAACATTTTGCCCGGCAGCGTCAATAGTAATGCTTTTTGCCGGGGCCTCCAGGGTCATCACGCCATTAAGCATATCGGCCCGGTATGCTGTTTTAAATTCCGCAGCCTTCGGTAGTATGATATTGCAGGCAAGCCCGTTATTGTCCTTCCATTCGGCGCAATACATGATGGGGCCGCGCTGCAGGGCCACTTTGCCTTCGTCGCCTTCTATCTTATTGTTTGCAATCACGCGGCGCACGTTCATCGGCAAGGTCATTTCCACCTTGTCATTCTTTACCCATTTCTTGCTTAGTACGGCGTACCCGTTCTCGATGCGGTAGTTCACAGGCTGCCCGTTTATTTTTATAAGGACATTCTGCGCCGAGGGCACCTTGTAACCATACAGATCGGATGGCATAGCCACATTACGCGCCCATCCCGGGATACGTATGCGCAGGTCCATATCCATAGCTGAAGAGGGGTTTACAGTAAAGGCCAATCCACCATCCCAGGGGTAATTGTTTTGTTGCGTGATGCTAACTTTTTTGTCGTTCACCACCAGGTTACCCGTACCACTGATAAACAGGTTAACGTAAACCGAATTACCCTGCTCTGCATATACGTAACCGGGGATCGACGGGATGAGCCGCACGACATTAGTCGGGCAGCAGGAACAAACAAACCAGCCGGAACGCTCGCGTTCAATATCCGGGTGCGAAAAGCCGTTGCTGATCTGCATGGCATTGGTATAGAAAAACGATTTGCCATCCAAACCTACACCGGATATCAAACCGTTGTACAGGGTCTTTTCCAACACATCGATATATTTTGAGTCGCCGTGCAGCAAAAACATACGCTGGTTCCAGAATACGCTGCCAATGGCAGCGCAGGTTTCGTTATAAGCAGTAGTATTGGGCAATTCATAGTTTTCGCCAAAGCGTTCCCCGTCGCCAACGGCGCCGATGCTGCCCTGCACGTACATTTTTTTACCCACCATGTTATTCCATATTTTGTCGATAGCTTTCAGGTAGGCGGTGTCGCCTGTCAGCGCAGCCACATCGGCCATGCCCGAATACAGGTACATTGCGCGCACGGCATGGCCCTCAGCCTCATCCTGTTGTACTACCGGGATATCATCCTGGAAATATTTGCCGTTCTCGTATTCGTTCTTGCTTTTCTTATTGTATTCTTTATGGCCGCGCTGGTCGATGAAAAATTTGGCGAGGTCGAGGTATTCCTTTTTACCTGTAATGCGGTATAATCTCACCAAACCCATCTCCACTATCTCGTGCCCCGGCGCCACATGCATTTTATCGGGCCCGAAAGTGCGCACCAGCAGGTCGGCATTTTTCAGGGCGATGTTAAGAAAATTGCGTTTGCCTGTAGCCATGTAATGCGCCGCAGCAGCTTCGTACATGTGCCCGGCATTATACAATTCGTGGCTCATTTTCTGCTCGTTCACCCAGCGTTCAGGTCCGGCCCAGGGGCCAGGGTGCAGGGGGTCGATGGTGCGGGCGGTGTACAGGTAGCCATCGGGTTCCTGGGCATTACCAACTATGGTGATAAGCGAATCGAGGTATGCGGAAAGCTTTGGGTCAGGATGCTCGGCCAGTGAATACGACGCGCCTTCAATTGTCTTGTAAATATCGGTATCGTCGAAGGGGTAAACCGTGCAGAATTTCCCTTTATGTTCGGCAGCCATTACGAAGTTTTTGATACGCCCGGTGCTGTCGCAGCGTGCAAAAGAAGCAGGAATGGTTACGGTGCGATTAGTCTCGATGCGCGATGTCCAGAAATGATCGCTCAGTTTTACGCTGGTAAAAGGCACCGGCTGTATCGGGTAGTCCTTATTTTGTGCAAGGGCTGACAAACTTAAGCCCGTCAACAATAAAAAACTGATATGCTTTTTCATAGTTCTGTCGCTGATGTACAAAATTACACAGGCAGCCCCATCAAATCGAAATACTTCTTAGCAGGATATAGCAGGATTTTAACCTAAATATTACGATATCTGAATTTTGATTGCAAAATAAGGGAAAATGGGAAAGTTGTTTGTTGAAAATTTAATATACCGGTGATTTTTACTTTGTAATAAAAATCTTACATTTATTACCCAGAAAATAACCTGATTTATGAAAAGAAAATTTTTGATCACAAGCGCACTGCTGTCCTGCATCATCTTTGTAATGGCTGTGATAGCCGACCTTAACGGCAAATGGAAAGGCACCCTTCACACTCCTGATGGCAACGAACTGCAGGTAGTTTATAACTTTAAGGTAGACGGCGATAAACTAGGCGGAACAGCCGAATCGCCAGCCGGCGTGGTTTCCATCGACGATGGTACGATAACCGGTGACACGTTTAAGTTTAAAGTGACCGTGGATGGTAACGATTACCCGCATAAAGGCAAAATGTATGCCGACTCCTGCGGTATCGATATCGATTTTGGCGGGTCGACAGTGCATGCTACTGTTGTACGCGACACAAGCAAGTAATATTCAACCCAAACAGTTCATAGTTAAAAGCCCCTTGCGTTTATTGACGAAGGGGTTTTTCGTTTGGCAATGTTATATTTATATTATTTAAAATCAACCCATTATGAAAAGAAAGATATTGATCACCACTGTGTTACTGTGCTGCTTTACAGCTGCTTTTGCATATTTCGCCGACATAAACGGCAAATGGTCGGCAATGCTGAAAGGCCCCGACGGTAACGAATTCCCAATCACCTATACTTTTAAAAGCGACGGCGCCACACTAACAGGCACCGTAACTTCGGAGATCGGGACATTTGATATATCGGATGGTATGGTGAAAGGTGACAGCCTGTGGTTTACCGCCAACATCAACACGATGAAGATAAAGAACAAAGGCAAGTACTATGCCGACGGCGATTCGATAAGCCTGCACGTTGGCGCCAGGTCGACACACACTACGCTAAAACGCGTGATAGAGAAATAAGAGCGAATAAATTGCTGAGAATTTGTAACTTAGGTAATCATCAACAGTCTTATAATCAAATCAAACAACTATTCAAACCATGAAAAGAAAAGTACTAATTACCTGTGCGCTGCTGCTGAGCTTTTCGGCAGTGTTTGCGTATTTCGCCGACCTGAATGGCAATTGGAAAGGCACGCTGGTAGCGCCCGACGGCAATGAATATCCATTGGCCTACACCTTTAAAATTGACGGCGATAAACTGACCGGCACGGGCAATTCGCCCCAGGGATCGGTTGACCTGACGGATGGCAAAGTAAAAAGCGACAGCCTTTCGTTTGCGATAGATGTTAACGGGGTAAAAGTGATCAACAGCGGGAAATATTTCGCTGAAGGCGATTCGATCAGCCTGAGCATTGATTACCAGGGCTATATCATGCACTCGACCTTAAAACGCGCTGCTGATAAATAAGCAACCATTTACAATAGTTTTCATAAAGTGCCCCTTCGTCCTGTTTTGGCGGAGGGGTTTTTTATAGATAACCCCGTTCATCCCTGATAGCTATTGGCTTTCCCACAGACAGATAGAACCTGTTTATTTCCAGGATGATGTAACGTATGCGCCTGATTTTGCATCTTATTAAAAACTCAAAATAATGAAAAGAAAAACGCTTATTACCGGGGCATTGCTTTGCTTTGTTACGGTTGTTTTTGCCGCCGTTGCCGGCCTTTCGGGCAAATGGAAAGGCGCGGTGAAAGATCCCGAAGGGAATGATCACAGTCTTCACCTTGTTTTTACGGTGGACGGCGATAAATTAACGGGGACGGCACAGGCAGAGGGAGATCCGCTTAATATCCAGGATGGCAGCGTTGCCGGCGATGAATTTAAATTTAAAGTGGTTGACCCGGAAGGTACCGAGATCCCGGTTTATGGAAAATACATTGCCGCGGGAGATTCCGTTTCGTTAAATTTCGAGGAGAACGGGGCCAAATTTCACGCCACTCTTGTACGCGACGACAAATAGACCATTCGTTTTGTTTAGTATCCTGACCGAAATACACAAGCTATGAAAAGGAAGATTTTGATTGCAGCAGTTTTGTTCTGCTTTGTTACGGTCTGTATGGCGGCCATTGCCGACTTCTCGGGAAAATGGCGCGGCAGCGTAACTACCCCCGACGGGAATGAAGTAGTGCTTACTTACAATTTTAAGATAGACGGCGATAAACTGACCGGTACCGGCGAATCGCAGGACCATGAAGTAACCATTGATAGCGGCAGGGTAAGCGGAAACGAATTCAAATTTAGTGTTACCAATAGCCAGGGTATTGTTATTCCGCACAAAGGGAAATATTACCCGGTTGCCGATACGTGCGGAATCGATCTTGATTTCCAGGGAACAATGTTCCATACTACACTAAAACGCGTTACAGACAAGTAATAAATGCGAAAAAAGCAGGTCTAATTTAAGGGCCTGCTTTTATTTCGAACCAAGCGCATACACGGAGCCATCTGCACTGCCGAAATATATAGTATTGCCGTGTATAGCCGGCGACGAGACTATCGGGCCAAGCGAATACAGTCGGTTCATCCCATAAACTGTGGTGGCATATAGTGAAAGGTCCCTGCTCCCAACAAGGTAGCTAAAATCAATATTACCCTGCTTGTTGAGTATCTTAGCTGCATTAACAATGCGTCCAGGAGTACTAAATACACCGGATGGCTTGCCTGAACGAGCATCTATTGCGTATAAATTACCTGTAAAATCGCCAAAGTAAACAGTATTGCCAGCCAAAGCAGGTGATGAATAAATATAGCCATGCGTTTTGTACCTGAACTTCTCTTTCCCGGTTTTCGCATCAAATGCAAGGAAAAGAAAAGTATCTGAAGTACCCAGGTAAACTATGCCATCCTTAACAGACGGCGTAGTTAATACCCATGAATTATCGGCGGCATATTTCCATACCATTTTGCCGGTTGCTGCATCAAGCGCATAAAAAAATCCGTCCCTCGAACCGAAGTAAACGATGCCATCGGCACAGGCTGGTGATGACTGAATACCTTCGAGCAGATGGACAACAGGTTGGTCGTGCGTCTCAAATTTCCACTGAAGTTTCCCCGTCTCCGCATCAAGAGCATATAAAAACCTATCCCAACTTCCAAAATAAACCTTGCCCATATACAACGCGGGGCTACTATGTATTAGTCCATTTGTTTTATAGGTCCACTTCTTTTTTCCTGTGCCGGCATCCAGCGCGTATAAATTACCGTCGCTGCTGCCATAATAAATAACCGGCTGTGTTTTATCTGTATTAATAACCGGGGATGACAAAAAGAAATCAAACGGGTCATCCATATACTGGCCAGCAGGTTTCATGGTCCATAAAGCCTTTGCACCAACCAACTTTTCGCCTCCTGTTTTAAACTTCCAAATCAGCTTGCCTGTCACAGCATTAACAGCATAATAATAACCATCAAAACTGCCAAAGTATACCACATTTTTATAAACGGCAGCCGACGAATGCACAGCGCCCCCTGTTGCAAATTTCCACTGTATTTTTCCGTTCTTTTCGTTAATGGCGTACAAGCTATGGTCCTCACTACCTATGAGAATCGTCCCATTATAAACAGCGGGTGAGGAAAACACCTTGCCACCTGTTTTAAATTTCCACTTTAGCGTGCCCAAACTACTGCGTTTACCACTATCGTAAACCCCGGCATGACCGGCGGATGCGTGAAACGTGGCGCCTTTATCTTTAGCAGTGGGTTGAGCATTAGCTATATAGCCTATGCATAAAAGAATCACAAGAACAAATAAGCGTGTTGGCATAATTTAGGTGAGGATTAATTGGAGGGTCCAATGTACCTATGACCGGATTAACTTGCAACCAAATAAATATGTTAAAATCACTTTAAAAAGTAACCTTGGTTACTTTTTCCCAAACGCCCCTTATCTACTTTCGCAGGGTCGAACTTTAATTATTATGAATGTTGTAAATAATAAATACCGTTATACCTTTGCGCCATGAAGTACAGGATCACAGCCCTATTGCTTATCTTTTGCATTGTCAGCTGTAGTTTTTCGCGCTTTTTTATCTATGCAGGCTTCGAGTTTAACAGGAATTACATTGCCGCCAAACTTTGCGAAAACCGCAGCCGTCCATGGCTGCATTGCAACGGGCATTGTTACCTGATGAAAAAGCTGAAGCAGGCCGATGAAAAACAAGCCGCGAACGAGCGTGAAGCGCAAAAGAACCTGGTACAGGAAACCTATTTCCAGGCCCCGGGCCAGGTAAAATTCTTCACCCATGTTATCATGGTGCTGGCCATTCCTAACAACCGTATCCAGTTGCCGCAGGGACACGGTACCATCTTCCAGCCGCCGCAATTAGGGTAATAAACCCCTATCTGTTTTCTGTCTATTACTACTGTTCCGACGTTTTGACGCGATGAAGTTACCATAGTCTTGTATGGGACGGCGTCTCTGACCATACGTGTTTGGAAAGCCGGTAACAGTTGACGGAAACACTTCTTTTTACAAACGATCCGACATTTAATTAAGCCTGAAATTTTTATCTCAGGCCCAAAAACCATACTATATGAATACACTTAAAAAAGTGGTTCTGCTTGCTATTATCGCAGCTTTTACGGCACAGTTTGCCCAGGCGCAATACCTTGTAAAAGGAAAAGTGATAGACAGCGCCACACGGCAACCTATACAATACGCTACTATTTATGCTGATGGAAGGACATCAGTTACTAACCAGGATGGAGATTTTCGCATACCCGTAGCCAGCGATACCTCCACAGTAAAAATAAGCTGCATCGGCTGTAAATCAAAAATTATGACCTGTGGCATGACAGGGCAAAAAATGATCATATCTATCTCCAAGGGAGCTATCGATCTTAATGAAGTGGTGATCTCGCCGCAATTAAGCGCCAATTCGTTTCATACATTAAGCACTGTCGACCTGAGTCTGCGCCCGGTAAATTCATCGCAGGACCTGATGCGGCTGGTGCCGGGCCTTTTTATAGCCCAGCACATGGGCGGCGGCAAGGCCGAACAAATATTTGTGCGCGGTTTCGACGCCGATCACGGCACCGATCTGGATGTATCGGTGGACGGCATGCCTGTAAATTTGGTATCGCATGTGCACGGACAGGGTTACGCAGACCTACACTTCCTGATCCCTGAGACCGTATCAACGTACGACTTTGGTAAAGGGCCTTATTATGCAGGACATGGTGATTTCGCTACGGCGGGTTATTTGAATTATACCACCAAAGATGCACTGGACCGTAGTATGATAAGCCTGGAAGGCGGCCGGTTCAATACTTTCCGCATTGCGGGCGCTATCGATCTGTTAAGCACCAGGGCGAAACAAAATGGCGAGAACGCCTACATAGCCGGAGAATATAATTATACGGATGGCCCCTTTCAACTGGCCGAACACTACAAGCGTTTTAACCTGTTTGGCAAGTACACCAAACAGTTTGGCGCTAACAATAAACTATCGCTCAGCGCGTCCACCTTTAGTACAAGCTGGATACCATCAGGGGAAATTCCTGAGCGCGCCGTTGCGAACGGAACCACGGCAATAGACGATGAGGGGAATATTTATACGGTTGTATCTCCGGGAACGCTTATCAACAGGTTTGGAACCATAGACAGTGCGCAAAATGGCAAAAGTACGCGCACCAATGTGATTGCCAAACTCAATTCGGACCTGAAAAATGACTGGACGCTGGAGAATGAGTTGTATTACACCCACTATACGTTCCAGCTGCATGTAAACTCAACTTTTTTTGCGGAAGACAATGAGAATGGCGACGAGAGATTTCAAAACGAAACGAGAGATATGTTCGGCTACAACGGCAAACTGAGCAAGCGCAGTTATTACGGCAATAGCAACCTGACTTCGACCCTTGGTATTGCCGACAGGATAGATAAAACCTACGCCCTGTATGCAGGTGTCGACAGGCAGGATGTATTACTGGACGTTATAAACAGTGGCGATGTAAAGGAGAATAACGCTAATGCATACATCGACGAGACCTTTGAAACCGGGAAATGGCTCATCAATTTTGCAGCACGGATCGATTACCTGCACTTTAATTATCATGATACCACGCAAAACAAGGCCATCATCAGCCCCAAATTTAATATTCAATACACGGCTAACAACCAGGTTCAGTTTTACCTGAAAGCAGGCAAAGGCTTTCATTCCAACGACGCCCGTGCGGTTATCGGCAACAACGGCCTGCAAACCCTGCCGGCTGCTTACGGTGCCGACCTGGGTATTAACTGGAAACCTATCCCCCATTTATACCTGAACGCCGCCCTTTGGTACCTGTACCTGCAACAGGAATTTGTTTATACCGATGATGGCACCATTGAACCCGGCGGTAAAACCCGGCGCGAGGGTATCGACCTTTCAGCACGTTACCAGCTGGCTAAGTGGCTGTTTGCCGACCTGAACGTTAACCTGGCCAAACCAAGGCTGGTGGATGCCCCAAGCGGAGAAAATTACCTGCCCCTTGCCCCAACTTTCACAAGTACCGGCGGACTTGACTTTAAATTTGCCAACGGCATAAACGGAGGCATCAGCTACCGGTATATGCACCGGCGGCCGGGCAACGAGAATTACTCGCTGGTGGCGGATGGCTACTATGTTACCGATCTGAAAGTGAATTACACCCAAAAGCGATACGAGATAGGGCTATCCGTCGAGAACCTGCTGAATACCAAATGGAACGAGTTCGAGGCCGAAGAAGTAACCCAATTGAGAAGCGAAACAGCACCTGTGGACCAGATGAGCTTTACCCCCGGAACGCCTTTTTACGCCAAGTTGAGGGTAGCATTATTCTTCTGAAATAACCTTTAAGATTTACGAAGTCTTAAAAACTTCGTAAATCTTTTATTTCCAGAATAAAGTACCCGGATGAAAGTGCTGCCACGAATGCCAGTATTCCTGGTAGGCCTGCACCACGGCTAATTGCCTGCCCTTACTGGCGCCGGATATGCATTTTCCTTCCCAATTCCAGGTGGATGCAGTTTCGTTGTCGGTAAAACGGCCGGTGGTATCCTGCTTAAAAGTTAACGTTTTGCCATTTACCTGGCGGCTAAATACATGGAAGGTATGGTCATCATCCTCGAGGCTAATCAACAAAGGTGTCGTTCCGAGCCGGTCATTCAGGAGACAGGTTTTAGTGAGTTTACGCCAATCGTAGGCTTTGGGCTGTTTATCAATGATCACTCCCAATATCCAGCTTTTCCGTATCAACGAGTCTTTATTTTTAATGGTTGAATCACGGTCGACAGCCTGCTTTACGTCGTAATCTTTCAGATCGTCATAATCGCTTTTGAAGTGGCCGTCGGGCTGTAATATGAGCGAGCCGGGATGTTTGTTGAGCCATGCGCCAAGAGACGATTGTTCATAAGGTAATTCCTTTAAATAAGAACCCTGCATGGGCCCTACTGCCGCCTCGCCTGTTGCCTGGTACCACCAGGTGCCGGTGCTTTCGTCTTCGATAATGGCATTATAATGCCTGGCCCCTACCAACCGGAAAGTTTGCCTTTTTCCGTCAATAACAGGGCTGTAAACTCTGCCCGTGCGGCACATGGTGCAGTACGTAACCAGTACCGGAAGATCGCCGACATTATCCTGCACTTTGTGATGGTAGCCTAAATAAACGAGCGGGTATGCCTTAGCTACTCCGTTACGCACCACACCTAATACAATATAACTTTCGGGCACCTTATTGGCCACAGCATCGGCAAATTTGATAGTTTTTGGCTCCTCGAACATGGTTGAGGCCTTAAAGGCAAAATCGGTGATATAAAAACTGCTCAGGCCCAAAACCAATATCGTAACCTTCACTATCTTACCCCATCGCCTGTTATTTGTAAAATATTTTATAAGATACCAAAGGATAACCAACGCACCGGCGATACGCAGCGGCAGTATTATCTTCTCCAGGTAATAGCAAAGCTTTATCGCCTCGATGTTTTGGCTGCCCGGGAATGGCATCAGCAGGTAGGCATGCAGCAGCCCTGGAACGAACAAAAGCAGCATACCTGTCCAGAAAATATAGGAGCTGGTCGGTTTTTTCATCATTGGCCTTTAATTGTGAAAACTTCAAATTTGTAACTGATTAAAGATATTAATTAGTTTAGCGAAAGCAAATTAGCCGTTGATTTGCTTTTCGGCTAAAAAGCGATACATTTGTATAAAGCACCCTTAGTGTATTTATTACACTAATGAAAAATATTTTATATATGGATACATCCCTGCATCCAGTTGCCAAATCCCGTTTATCGCTTCGGATAGCTGTGGGCGCCATGTTTTTTATGGCCGGGCTAAGTTTCGCCAGCTGGGCCTCGCGGATACCTGCGATACAGCAGTCGCTGCATTTGTCGGAGGCCGGCCTGGGTGGTGTGCTGCTGGCAATTCCTACCGGGCTCATGTGTTCGCTGCCATTTACGGGGTGGGTGATCACTAAAATAGGCAGCCGCAAATTACTGGTCATTTCTATTACCTGTTATGCCATTTTATTGGTGGGGCTTGGTGCGGCACGGTCCGTTTATGAATTGCTGGGATGCCTATTCCTGTATGGTTTTGCCGGGAACGCAGCAAATATCGCTGTAAATACCCAGGCGGTGGCTACAGAGAAATTATACGCAAAGCCCATTATGGCGTCATTTCATGGTATCTGGAGTATGGCCGGGTTTACAGGTGCGGGTATCGGCATCTTCATGATCGGGCAGCATATTATCCCCTTATACCATTTTTTGGGTATCATGGTATTACTTATTATCGGCGTCATCATTACTTCGCGCAACCTGGATGAGGACTGTGATGCAAGGGTGAAGGATGAGGTTGTAGTTTTGTCTATCCGTGACAGGATCAGGTCGATGACGCCATTATTGAAGTTGGGGATAATTGCCTTCTGCTCCATGATATGCGAGGGTACGATGTTCGACTGGAGCGGCGTATATTTTAAAAAAGTGATACTGGCCCACAACGGGTGGATAGGCGCAGGCTATTTCGCTTTTATGTGCACAATGGCGTTAGGCAGGTTTACCGCCGACTGGTTCGCAGGCGTATATGGCTTAAGGCGGACGCTTATTTTAAGCGGATCGCTGACGGCCACCGGTTTGGTTGTGGCCGTGGCATTCCCCTACCTGTGGCCGGCTATTATAGGGTTTATGCTGGTTGGCGCCGGCGTTTCGTCTGTTGTGCCGATGATCTACAGTTCGGCCGGCAAAACTACTATTATGTCGCCGGGTGTGGCGCTGACTGCGGTATCAACTATTGGGTTTTCCGGTTTTTTGATCGGCCCGCCGCTGATCGGTTTTATAGCGGGGATAGCCACTTTAAGAGCATCGTTCCTGCTTATTGCGTGCATGGGCATGAGTGTAGCGATCATTTCCAGTCGCACAAAGCTTAATTAGTCACCAGATCCCAGATCTTCCTGGTTCGGATTCAGGATATAGTCAAAAACCTCGTTCCCATTTTTGAATATAAACCGCAGCCTGTCTTTCGGCACGTCTATATCCAGCGAAAAAGCGGCAATTACCTGCGGAACATTGTCGCGAACGATCTTCAGATCGCTGACATTAGGCATCTCGACGAGTATATCGTAGTCGTCCACTGCTTCTATCTTCCAGCCATCAAGTCCGGCGGCTTCTAAAACCTCGACCCATTTTTCCTGGTACGCACTCATAATCCCCTCTGTTTTATAAAGATATAACGGTTGAGAAGAGGATTGGTTTTGGGTTGACCGGTGGGAATATCTCAAAATATTTATCATTTCGCATGAGCGCAGCGAAGAGAAATCTTAAACACCATGTAAACGAATTATGCGGGATGTTTAAGATTTCTCACTATCGCTCGAAATGACATTATTTTAGTAAAATTATTGCTTACTCAACCGCACCATCACCACATCATAATTAGGGATGGGTTGTTTGAATACCTTTTGCGTCGTGCCCAGGTCTTTTTTCGACCATAGGTCACGGATCTTGAAAGTGGTTTGGGTGAAATCAACACTCGTTTTGGATGTGGTGTCGTTGATAAGGTGCGCTGTCCAATCGTAATTGAGCGTTTGTGCCCGGCCGGAACGATTTAAAAAGCAAACAGCCAGATCGCCGCCCGTTAAAGGTTTTATCCAAATTTCGATACCATCAAATGCATAATAACGGAAACCCTCGATACCCAAAGCGTCCTGGTCTACAGCGATCACATCTTTGTTGGTCAGGATATTTTTGGTTTGCTCTGTCAGTTTACCCAAATCGTTACCGGCCATCAGCGGGGCTGCCAGCATACACCAAAGCGAAAAATGCGCGCGGTCCTCGTTCACGGTCATACCGTTACCAACTTCCAGCATATCCGGGTCGTTCCAGTGGCCTGGACCTGCGTACTGGCGGATGCTATCCTGCCGATCGAGGATATTCAGCACGGTAAGCGGTGTCCAGCCATTTTTTGTTACCGGTTTATCAAAATACGGACCGATATCGCCTGTTGTGCGCCACAGCTGCCCGTCATCCTTTCCCCATACCCATGGCCGATGTGAACCCCATTCGCAAAGGCTGAAAACAATTGGCCGTCCGGTTGCTTTCAGCGCCTGGCTCATCACCCGGTAAGCTTCGATAGCATTCATCCCTTCGGCGTAACACCAGTCGAATTTGAGGTAATCAACACCCCATGATGCGTACAGGCGGGCATCTTCATATTCGTGGCCGCGCGTACCCGGGTAGCCGGCGCAGGTTTTGGTGCCCGCACAATTGTAAATACCGAATTTCAAGCCTTTGGAATGCACGTAGTCGGCAAATTCCTTCATTCCGTTGGGGAACTTTTTCGGATCGGCAACCAGTTGCCCGTTCTTGTCCCTTTCCATCGCCATCCAGCCGTCATCCAGCACAAAATAGGTATATCCTGCATCCTTCATCCCGGATGAAATATAGGAATCAACCATTTGCTTCAGCAGCGGCTCGTTAATGTTGGTCTGAAAAATGTTCCAGCTGTTCCAGCCCATAGGCGGCGTTGGCGCCAGCATGGTGATATCCTGGGCAAAGGTGCCGGTGCAGGCCACAGCCAGCAGCAACACGGTAAAAATGATTCTTCTCATGCCTAAAGCTATAAAATTCATCAATTACTTTGTATCTGCTACCAAATAAATTACACTGTAGGCTGGTATTGTTATCCTGATACCATCCTTTTGAGCGCCCGACGCCGGGGCAATGCCTGTAAAATTATCGGGGCCGCCGGATGCGCCCGAAGGGCCGTGACCGTTGACAACCACCTTGCGCGAGAAGGTTCCATCGGTTCCGCCCTGCAAAACATAAAAATAATAGTTGGTACCCGGCACGAAATTACTGATGGCAAGCGCTACAGTATGATCGGCTGATCCTTTATTCACCAGGACCACCCCAGCCTGGCCCGAAGTGAACGAGGATGCATAACTCAAAATATCGCTGCTGCCGATAACCGTGGAGGATACCACACGGTCGCCAAAATACTTCTGAAAGTAGTAATAATAATAATAAGCCGGGCGGGGATTCCAGGCAGCGGCGCCAGGTTCGGCACCGGAAGTTTGCGCCGAATTGTTAAACATCCCCATATCATTGCCGTTATCCCATGAGTTGGCAAGGTCCCAACGGGCAGCCATGCTTACCTGGTTCTTTAGCGCCTCGCCTAAAACCATCACCCCATGTATGCCCGCAATATCCGACACCATCTGGTTCGATCCCGTTGCAAATATGTTATACTCATCCAGCGCTACGGGTTTTTGTGTAACACCTGCACCCTGCGCACTGCTTTTAACCCAATTCAGCATCGATTGGGTGGCTGATACGGGGGTATTCAGGATGACATCGGCCGTTGAATTTTGATTATAGGGCGTGTAATAATTGTGCACCACATAAAAATCGGGAGAATTGCCGGCAGCGGACAACACACCCGCGTTCCAGTTACTTACCCCGGCTGAATTTGAATTGTCGTTAGCCTCGGTCAGTACAATACCCACCTGTATAGTGGCACCCACTTCTGCCGCGGCTGCGTGCATCGAATCGGCGAAAACTTTAAAATGAGTACCATAGGTTTGCGGCGTAAGTACTGCGGGTTGCCCGTCGAGGTTTGCAGCGGTGTTAATGCGATAGCCGGCTTCCCAGTTGCCGAAACATTCGTTACCAACCTCCCAATATTTAGTACGTCCCTTATCATACCGCACCCAATTAGCGGCCAGGTGCGCAGCCGCCTGGTCGGGGTGCGGGCCGGTGCCGTAGCGGGCATAACCATAATTTACGGTGATCAGCCCTGTACTATTGGTAAGCTGCAATGACTTGTAATAATTATCGAGGCTCATGGTCCATGATGCCGGGTTGTTGCCATACCAATAGCCCGCCGCAGATGCGTTCCCACTGGCATCAAGCAGCTGCGCAGGGGCATCTGCAGGCGATTGACCGTCGGCGGCGTTCCAGAAATAAATATCGGACAAGCTGCCACCAGGGAACCGTAATATATTGGGCGACAGCGCAGCGATGTTATTGATAAGCACCGGCTGATCGGCCACCTGTCCCATAAAAGGGTTGGTGTTATTACCGAACAGGTAGGGTGATGTTTTGGTGATCACCTTGCTTAAGTCGATGCTTACACCAACGTCGGAAATATCGGGCTTTGATACCGTGGTTACGGTGGCCGGAGCGGTGAAGGTTTTAGGCATCCACGAATTTTCGAGGAAAAACCCCTGGGTGGCCGCAACACTGGGATCTGTTCCTTTTACCATGGTTGCAGCGGTGTTGCCTGTTGACGCCGGCGGTACATTGGTACTGCCGGTATTGTTGTTATTTCCGCCGGTATCCACGTTGCCCTTCGGGCTCTTTTTACAGGAGTAAACTGTCATCAAAACAATTAAAAGTAAAGAAAATGTTCTCGTAATATTTTTCATATCGCGTTGTCAGAATGTTTTTTCGGCTGAAACTAAAGGTATTTGTGAGGTGATCCTGTTGATGATCTCTATACAGGCCCGGCTGTTGTGATAAGGGCATTTCCACATCCCTGCCTTATCTTCGGCTGTCATTGGGCGCCCGTCTTCATAAACACCCCAAAGCCATTCGCCGTTCCGCTTGTCAATGATGTTATTTTTTACAAAATCCCAATTGCCGACGGACAATTCAAGATATCTATTGTCGCCGGTCACCCGCCATGTATGGAAAAACCCCACCATAGCCTCGGCTTGCACCCACCAGTGTTTTTCCTTTACCAGGTGGCCAGCGGCCGGTTCATATTCGTACCAAAGTCCGCCGTCGCCGTCCAGTCCTTCTACGGCCGCATCGGATATTTTTATGGCACAGGCTTTCAGTTTTTCTATCGAGGCGGCATCATTGATGATCTCGGCAGCATCCTGCAGAAGCCAGGCTGCTTCAATGTCGTGCCCGTAAGAGACAAGGGTCGATCTTTTGTTCCAGTTCTCATCAAAAAACAGGTTGAGATGGCCTTTTTTTTCGTCAATAAAATGATCGGTAAAGTTATTCAGCAGCAGGATAATATGGCTGCGCAATGTTTTATCGGGCCAAACCCGGTATAGGTTGGTATAAGCTTCGATGACATGCAGATGCGTGTTCATCGTTTTCTTTTCGTTGGCGTCCTTCTCACTCAAACGCAAATCGTCTATCGGCTGCCAATCTTCCGTAAAAGCTTCGAAATAACCTGTACTCGACCAGTCATAGCTTTTATCAACCAGTAACCTGAACAATCCGACAGCCATATCGAGTGCTTCCTGCTTTTTTGAGGCCTTGTAATATTCGCTCAAGGCATAAATGGTAAAAGCATTGGCATAAACCTGTTTTTTGGTATCGAGCTTATTGCCCGCATGGTCAACCGACCAATACACCCCTCCATGAGTTTTATCAATGATATGTTCAATAATATATTGATAGGCACGATCGGCCATGGCCAGATATTCGATCTTCCCGTTGAAATTATGGGCAGCCGAAAAGCTCCACAATATCCGTGCATTCAACACCGAGCCCTTGGGTGAGCCGGGTATTACCCGGTTATCATTACTGATCCTGCCAAAAAAACCACCCTCTACTAGGTCCTGCGCATTATCGATCCAATAATTAAGGATATTGGTCAATTCGGCATTCAACTCGTTACTGTACGCCGCCAACAATTGCTTCTGGTTCCTTTCCACTTTCATCATCTGCTAACCTGGTTGCACCACTCCATCGTTGCCGGCGTATAAAAAATCCTTGTTTTTCCTTATGATGTCCGAAAGCGTTTTTACCGACAATGCCGAGCGTAGCCCATCTTCGGGGTTGTTCATCACATAATCCAGCAACTTATCTACCGTACTTACAGCCACATGCATCCGGGTATCCGATGAAGCGTAGTAGATGTAAACTGTGCCATCATCGTCTGCTATCCAGCCGTTACAAAATACGACATTGGATACATCGCCGATGCGTTCTTCACCCTCCGGTGCCAGGAAGTATCCGGCGGGCTTGTGCAGCACCCTGGCCAGGTCGGTAATATCGGTCATGAACATATAGAGCACGTACCTTAGCCCGGCAGCGGTGTTGCGTACGCCATGCGCCAGGTGCAGCCAGCCGTGCGCAGTTTTGATAGGCGCCGGGCCCTGCCCGTTCTTCGATTCATAAACGGTATGATAATTTTTATTGTCGATGATGGCCTCATGGTCGATATAGGCGTTTTCCATTGAATCCGTTAACCCGAAACCTATTCCGCCGCCTGTGCCGGCACTGATAAAGCCATCCTGCGGACGGGTGTACAGCGCATATTTTCTATCCACAAATTCGGGGTGCAAAACCACGTTGCGCTGCTGTGGCGACCTGGTCACCAAATCGGGCAGGCGCTCCCATTTTATCATGTCTTTTGTCCGCGAGATCCCGCAAGCCGCTACAGCCATCGATTGATCGTGAGCCGGAGCCCCGGGGTCGCGCCTTTCAGTGCAGAAAAGACCATATATCCAGCCGTCCTGGTGCGCGGTGAGGCGCATATCGTAAACATTGGTGTCCGGCTCGCCGGTTTCGGGCAGGTCGACCGGGTAATCCCAAAAGGTGAAATTATCAATGCCATTCGGGCTTTCGGCCACCGCGAAAAACGATTTGCGATCGAGCCCTTCTACCCTCGCCACCAGCAAATACTTGCCATTCCATTTAATGGCACCCGCGTTGAACGCTGCATTGATGCCGAAGCGCTCGAGCAGGTAAGGGTTGGTTTGCGGGTTAAGATCGTATCGCCAGAAAACAGGCGCATGGGCGGCCGTAAGCACAGGGTTTTGGTAACGGTCGAAAATACCGTTGCCCAGTTCCTGTTTTTTATTGGGTTTGCTTATCAACTGGCGGTAGCTGTTTTCCAGTTGGTTTAGCCTTGATTCGAATTCGGTCATATATTGCATCGTGTGTTATTAATCAAAATTATTATCGCCCGCCCAAGTGACTCACCCCGGCGTTGTTTCGCTCGCCAACGCTCTCTACCGCGAGCGGTAAAGAGGATTGGTTTTTGTTGTTTCTTTAATAATCCTTCAACTTGTTCCACCACGTTTTTTTCAAAATGATGATGGCGACAGCCAATAGGACGACGGTGTAAACCAGCGGTATTTTTTGCGACAGCACCAGGTACATGGGCAGTATGGTAAGGCAGCATTGCGCTATGGTGCCGATAACCACATTGAACATATTGAGCTTGAAATTTTTGTTAGGTTTGAACGACGGATCATCTTTCATGACGGCCAGCTTAACCGGCCCCCAAAAACCCCAGGGACGAACGTTTTTATAAAACGACGCCAGAACATTTTCCTCCGTTGGCGGCGAGGTGTAAGAGCCCAGTATGGAACCGGCAAGCGACACCCCAAAAAGCACGGGAAACCAATATATCAATTGTGAATTATCAATAAATAACGAAAACGCCATAGCCGATACGATACCGGTAAGCATACCCCAGAAAAATCCCCTGGCGTTAAAACGCCACCAATGCCATTTCAACACATTGGACGCGATGTACCCGCCATAAAGTGCAGACACGATCCATTGCAGCATTTCATTTACATTTTTTATGAAAAATCCGAGGAATACACCTGTTGCCACCACAATAACACCCACCAGGTAATTCATTGTGATGATCTTTTTTGTGGAGGCTTTGGGATTGACGTATTTAATGTAAATATCGTTGACGATATAGGCCTGGGCCGCGTTCATGGTGCCGCTGAAAGTGCTCATGAAAGCGCCTAATAAACCGGCGAGCAATAAACCTACCAAACCCACAGGCAGGAAATTATTGATAACAGCGGGCAGTATCCTCTCAAAATCGATGCCGCCGGTGGCGTCCTTCAGGTTCATCTGGTGATAGTAGATAAGGCCGAGTATCGTCAAACTAACGATCAGTGTATAACGTATCGGCAGCAGGATGATATTGACAAAACCGCTCATTTTACTGGCCTCCTCGGGCGAACGGGTGGAGAGTATCTTCTGCATATCGTAATTGGGCGCCGGACCAGCAAGCGCGGCAAAGAAGCCTTTGAAAGTCATCATCATAAAAAACAGGCCGAACAGGGAATAGCCGTCACTTTGTATCTTGGAATTAACTTCTTTGATGATGCGCGACCAATCGAGCCCAAGATGTGAGCCAAAGAAAGGGCTATACCACCCATCGGGCACATTTAAATGGTGGCTATTCAGTTGCCCGGCCGCGATGAAACCTATCCAAACACAGGCCACCGTCATGATGCTGTATTTGATCATATCCCCCACCACAATGCTGTGCATACCGCCCAAAATGGAATAGAACATAGCAAATAGCGTAAAGATGATGCCATACACATGCGGCACATATTGCGGGGCAACGTGAAAGGGCACGTAGCCCTTTATCATATCCCAGGGCACAAAAATTTCGATGAATTTACCCAGGCCGATGAAGCCGTAAGCCATAAAGGCCAGGCAACTAAGCAATGCAAAAGCAATAACCACCACCTGCGAACCACCCACGCCCGGCCCGGTTTTTCCGAACCGGGTTTGCAGCCACTCGGCACCGGTAGTGGCGTTAGAGCGGCGCAGCCAGCGCGACAGGTACATCATCAAAAACACCTGGTTAAACACCGGCCACAGCCAGGGTATCCAGATGCTTTTCATACCATAAACAAAACACAGGCTCACCATCCACATGGTGCCGCTGATATCGAACATATCCGAGGCATCGCTTAAACCCAGCTTGTACCAGGGCAGCGACTTGCCGCCGAGCATATAGCTATCCTTATTCTGGCTGGCCTTTTTACGGTACCATATCCCTATGAAAATGGTGCTTAAAAGGTAAAGCAGGATGATGGCAATATCGTAGCCGGATAATCTCATTGTCTGAATCAGAATTAACAGAATTTAAGAATTGGCACCATGGGAGTATCTTAAAAAGCAATAATTGGCATACTCTAAAATATATGGATTAATAACTTTTGACTAATACTATTTTAACGTTTGGTGATTTGTTAATTGGTGATTAATGATTTGTTGACTTTTGACCGGTGACTTGTTAACTTGTGATTCGTGACTTGTTGCCCCTGGTCAACTAATCACCAGTTAACTAATCACCAATTAACCGATCACTAAATGAAAACCCTATTCCCTGTATAGGTCTCCCGGAACTCTTTAGGAATGCAGAACTTTTTGCGCTTGAATATCCTGTTAAAGTTTGAAATGTTATTAAACCCGCATTTGTAAGCTATCTCGGCGATGGTATTGGTGGTGTCGATCAGCATGCGCGAAGCATGGCCGAGGCGGATCTCGTTCAGGCTGTCAATGAACGTTTTACCGGTACGTTTTTTTATAAAACGACTAAAGGATGCCTCGGGCATGTTGGCTATCCGCGATACTTCGGCCAGCGAAACCTGCTTATTATAATTGGTGTTCATGTATTCAAATACCTTTTCGATACGGCGGCTGTTGTAATAAAACTTTTCGTTAGTAAATGCGAGGTCGGACAGCGTACGCATGTTGCGTGATATGGAAAGGTCGTGCAGGATGGACAGCAGTTCGAGCACCGAGTCGAACCCGGTCTTTTTGTCGAGCGAAAGCAACCTGTCCTTCAATGCTGAAATAGTTTCATGCGAAAACAATATACCGCGCTGCGACCGCTCCAGCATGCTTTTTACAAAACTCAACTGGTTGCGCCTCAGGAACTTCTCGTCAAACAGATCCTTATGAAACTGGATGGTAACTTCAGTTATCTCCTCGCTACGGCACTGGTGCGTAAACCAGGCATGATACAAATTAGGGCCTATCAGCACAAGCTCCGCATCGTCTATTGCTTCGATATGGCCCCCAACTACCCTTTTTGCGCCGTTTGCATTTAAAATGAGGTTCAATTCATACTCCTCGTGATAGTGCAATGGAAAGTCAAATTTCTGCTTCACCCTCGAAAAAATGGTAAAGCAATCACTTGGGGTAAGTGGGGTTATCTCCCGCATTACGTTACTTGTCATATCAGAATTATTAGGTTTTTGAGTCGGCCCAGCTATAATACAAATTTAACCTAAATGTAGTCATTTATTACACGCTATCAAATTGAACCCAGGCCGAACTACAATAATAACCATCGCTTTCAACCTGCCGGCAGTACCTGCCATTAACCAAAAAAGATGCCGCCAGTGCTGTTTTCTTAAAAGGAACCTATCAATGGCGGCATCGGGCATTAATCAACTGATCTTATGTTTAAGACCTACGAAGTGATTGCAACTTCGTAAGTCTTTTCAATGTTTTTATTTAATGAAGGCCACCTCGTCAAAATACATGGTCTCGTTAACATCGCCGCTCATTCCCTGCAAAAAGAATCCCAGCTGTTGCGCCGGCGTGCCGTTTGCCCAATAGTTGAGCAAGGTCGATTCTTTTGAATATGCAGTTGACGGTGCGGTAAGCGGTATTTTGACGAATGTCCAAACACCGGCCGGAACCTTAACCAACTGGCCCGCATAGGCATTGGCGTTTTGTACCTGCCCATATCCGCCGGCCATTTTATCACCGACAAGCACCAGCGTGTGGTCGGCTTTTCCCCCTTTAACCCAGAAGGTTAAATACTTGTACGCAGCATCGTATGGAAAGCTCGGGTACCAGTTGGCCCAGCCTTCAACTTGCCAGGCACCGGCAGGATAGCTTGCCTGGATAGAGCT
>Ga0310811_10000512_pt1 | contig 50049 bp, 48 predicted proteins | sample YCmetagenome_FD_207642 | JGI IMG/M metagenome (GOLD analysis project Ga0310811, IMG submission 207642) | Soil microbial communities from experimental microcosm in Duke University, North Carolina, United States - YC | ecosystem: Engineered > Artificial ecosystem > Soil microcosm > Unclassified ... | reverse complement strand
TCACCTGGTGGAACGGCGCCACCATCGGCGCCCTGTTCACCATCGCCAAGACCAGCAAGTTCGTCGGCGAGGACGACTTCGGCAACAAGTACTACGAGGCCGTGACCAACAAGGACAGCTACGACGGCCGCCGCCGCCGCTACGTGGTGTACAAGGGCTATGCCGAGGCCTCGAAGATCCCGCCGGACTGGCACGGCTGGATGCACTACACCTTCGACGAGCCGCCGACCGTGGCGCCGCTGAAGAAGAAGCGGTTCGAGCTCGAGCACCGCCCGAACCTGACCGGCACCATCTACGCCTGGCGCCCGCCCGGCTCCATCGCGCGCGGCGGGGAACGCCCCGCGGCCACCGGCGACTACGAAGCCTGGCGGCCGGAATAAGCGGGCCGATGCGGCCTGGAGTAACCGCCGCGATCCTCCTGGGCGCGGCCGCGATCGTCACCCTGGGGCCCGCGGGGGTCGGCCTGGCCCAGGTCCCGCCGCCGGTCGTGCTGGTGCCGACCGAGCCGGCCCCGTCGAGCGCGCCGCCCACGCCGGCGCCGCCGCCCACCGTGCTCCTGCCGCCGACCTCCTCCGAGGCGCCCGCGTCCGACGAGGCGCCGGCCAGGCCGGTCGCGCCGCTGAAGCGCCCGCGCCGCACCGCGGCCATCCTCCAGGCCCTCGACAAGACCACCGCCGAGACCCTGCGCTTCGAGGCGCCGATCGGTCAGCCGATCCGCTACAAGGACCTGGTGTTCACCGTCCACGTCTGCGAGGACTCCGTGCCCGAGCTCGGCCAGCGCGGCGCGGCGGCCCACCTGGAGATCGACTCCTCGCCGCGGCCCTTGCCCGGACGGGTGACGCCGCCCACGCGCCAGATCTTCCGCGGCTGGATGTTCGCCGCCTCGCCCGGCCTGCACCCGTTCGAACACCCGGTCTACGACGCCTGGCTGATCGGCTGCCGCCAGACCGACGCGCCGGGGTAGGGCGCGGGCGGGAGGGGTCAGAGGGCGGGGCCTCAGGCGCGCTCCAGCGCTTGGAAGAGCCGCCCCAGGCATGCTTCGGCGAGCGCCATCCAAGGCGTCCGGCGTCACCGAGGCGCAGGCCAAGGTGCTGATGCCTCTGCCCAAGGACGTGCTGCAGGTGGTGATGGGCTCGGACCGCCCTGGCCGCGATCGATCGCCGGCACGACGGCCCCGTCGCCCTGGCCAAGGCGCGCTTCGGCCTGACCGATGCCTCCATCGCCCGCCTGCGCGGCCTTTATCCGATCTGAGCCGGAGTCAGGCCGCCCGGCTGCCGGGCGCGAGCGTGCGGCGGAACAGCCATCCGCAGACCAGCAGCAGCGCGCCGGCGATGGCGACCAGCACGGCGTGCAGGGTCCAGAAGGCCGATCCCGGCATCTTGTCGAGCAGGCCCGCCAGCCGGCCGACCAGCAGATTGCTGAGGAAGATGGAGAAGCTGAAGCTGTTGATCACCGTCGCGCCGAGCGCCGGCGGCGCGGCCCTGGAGAACAGCGCCATGCCCACCGGATAGGCCATCGAGAAGCCGATGTCGTTGACGATGTGGAAGCCCAGGCCCCAGGCCAGGCCGACCTTGTGCCCGCCCACGGCCTGCAGAGAGGCGGCGGCCAGCACCAGCGGCCCGCCGGCGGCGATCAGGGCGCCGATGCCCGCCTTGACGATCTCGTCCGGGTCGCGCCAGCGCTTGGCCCACCAGCGCCAGAAGATCAGCACCGTCAGGACCGTCGCCGACGAGACGATGGCGTCCAGCGAGATCAGCCACGACACCGGCATGGTCTGGCCGAAGAGGTCGAGCTGGTAGTGGTCGCGGCCCCATAACAGATAGGCGTTGAAGATCTCGCCATTGCCGACGAAGGCCACGGCGAACACCGGCACCAGCAGCGCCAGCACGCCCACCGTGCGCCAGTCGTGCAGGGTCATCGGCGGGTGCTCGGATTTGGTCGGGCCCGTCGCCCCGGGAGCCCGGGCCATGGGGTCGGCAGGCATCCAGCGGCGTCCCGCGAGGTAGACGATCAGGCCGAACGCCATGCCCACGCCGGCGGCGCCGAACCCCCAATGCCAGGCCACCTTCTCGCCGAGGCCGCCGCACACGATCGGGGCGACGATCACGGCCAACTGGATCACCAGGGTGTAGATCTGGAAGGCGTCGGCGCGGCGCAGGTCCTGCGTCGCATAGAGGCCGCCCACCTGGGCCTTGAGCACGCCGCCCAGCCCCATGCCCAGGACGATGCAGAGCAGGGCGATGAGGAAGCTGACGTCGAAGGCCATCAGAAAATGGCCGATGGTCATCAGCACCGCCCCGAGGATGATCGAGCGGGTGCGGCCGAGCCAGCGGTCGGCGATGATGCCGCCCAGGAGGGGCGTGCCGAAGGCTAGCGCGCCATAGAGAGCGGTGATGGCTGACGCCAGCGCCTGTCCGCTGACCGGGCCATAGAGCGGGGTCAGGAAGGCGCGGAACGGGCCGAAGCCCAGGATGTGGCCCATATGCTCCGGCCGCAGCAGGTAGCTGGACATGTACAGCACCAGCAGCGACTGCATGCCGTAGTAGGAGAACCCGATCCAGACCTCGGTGAAGGCGAGATAGCCGAGGCCTCGGGGGTGGCCAAAGAAGCTGCGGTCCGCGCGCAGGGAGTCCGGGTTCTCGAACGGCATCAGGCGCCCTTGGGATCGTGTCCGGCGATCATGGCAAGATGGGCCAGACGCTACGCCCCGGACGGTGATGTGGCGAGGCCCCAGTCGAACCGTCTGCGCAGTTGACGAGGCGGCGGGCGGATGGTTCCCATTCGTTATAATTCATAATCATTGGGAGGAGCCATGAGGAGCGCATTCTTGGGAGCGGCGGCGGTCACCGTCGCGATCCTGGCCGCGGCCACGGCGTCGGCGCAGACCGGCCTGCCGGCGCCCAAGCCCTGGGCCGAGCCGACCCGCGATCCGCACGACCTGAACGGCGTCTACATGCCGGAGTCCAACTCGTTCAGCTATCTGCCGGTCGAGGGCGGGGATCCGCCGTGGACGCCGGAGGCCAAGGCCGACTTCCTGCGGCGACGGCAGGCGGACAAGGACGGCAAGCCGGTGGTCAACACCTCCACCCTGTGCCTGCCGAGCGGCATGCCCAAGGTGATGACCGCGCCCTATCCGATCGAGCTGGTGGTCCAGCCGAAGCAGGTGATCATCCTGCACGAGATCCAGCACCTGATGCGCTTCATCTATCTGAACGAGCAGCATCCGGCGCCGGACGACCTGTTCCCCACCTACGCCGGACATTCGGTCGGCCGCTGGGAGGGCGACACCCTGGTCGTGGACACCGTGGCCACGACGGGCGGCCTGACCACGCTCGACCAGTCCGACCGGCCGAAGAGCGGCGACATGCACATCATCGAGCACATCCGGAAGATCGACGGCGGCCGCAAGCTGGAGGACCTCGTCACCTTCGACGACCCCAAGGTCTACACCAAGCCCTGGACCGCGCGGCTGCTGTACGACTGGCGGCCGGACATCCGCTTCATCGAGTACATCTGCGAGGAGAACAACCGCAACCCGGTCAGTGCGGACGGGACCGTGGGCGCGGCGATCAAGTAGCGCCGGACCGGCGGCGCGCTCCAGCTAGTCGACCTTGAGGATCTCCACCTCGGACCCGGCCGCCTGGACGAGGTCGCCCTCGTCCTTGCCCAGAAGGGCCTGGGCCAGGGGCGAGACGTAGGAAATCTTGCCGCTCGAAGGGTCGGCTTCGTCCTCGCCGACGATCTTGAAGGTCTGGCGTCTGCCGTCGTCGCGTTCGATGTGGACGGTGCGGCCGAACTGGACCTGGCCCGGCGCAGGGGCCGGCTCGGTGAGCTGGGCGGTGGCCCGGCGGGCGGACCAGTATCGGAGATCGCGGGTGGCGCGGGCCATGGCGGTGCGGTCGGCGCTGACGCCGCCGGCGGCCTGGGCGTCGGCATAGGCGGCGCGGGCTCCGGCCAGGGTCTGGTCGATGGCGTCGAGGCCGTCGCGCGTGACCAGGTTGGGATGGGGGGAGATCGGGCGATCGGGAAGGTCGGCCGCCTGGGCCTCGTAATCCTCTTCCCGGGTGAAGGCGACGGACACGGATTTCCTTTCGGGGCCGGCGCCGTCAGCGCTTCTTGCCGAGCTCGGCGGCGATGTCCTTGGTCAGGCGGCCCACCTTGCGATGGGCGGCCGTGATCTGGTCACGGGTGACGCCCCAGCGCTTCATCCAGTACTCGACCGCCTTGCGCTCGGAGAGATCGAGGCGGTCCGTGTCGATGAAGCCGCGCTTGTCCTTGAGACCGGCCATGGGGATGTCCTCCGGCGACCAGGCCGGCTATTTGCGCATGGCAGGCTTGGACGCGCCCGAGGCCATGGCGGCGGACTGCCGGCGATGAGCCGTTTCCGCGCCAGGCCGTTTGGGCTTCGTCGCCAGCGCGGCCTTCTTCAACCGCAGGGCGCGCTGCATCGGTGTTTCGTCGGAAGGGTCTTCAGGGCGATCGTTCATTCGGGACCTGTATCACAGACCGCGAGCGCCCTGGCGCCTTTCGAGCGACTTTCGACCCCTTCCGGGAAACGCCGGCTCAGGCCCGTTGGAGTTGGCCGGCGGACATCTTGCCCGACTTGCGGTCGCGCTCCAGCTCGAACGAGACCTTGTCGCCTTCGTTGAGCGAGCCCAGTCCGGCCCGTTCGACGGCGGAGATGTGCACGAACACGTCGGCGCCGCCGTCGTTCGGTTGGATGAAACCAAAGCCCTTCGTGGGGTTGAACCACTTCACAGTACCGGTAGCCATGTTCGCTCACTTTCCGAGAGTTAGGCGGGGAACCTCGCCGAAGAGGCGACACTTTGCAATGCCTACGACGCACGTTGTGGCTTCTTGCGGGGCCCTCGGCGGCGTTCCGGCCGCAGGGAGCCTCGCAGCGGGGGCGCCAACGGCCCGAATCCGGAGGGTGCGTGGGGGTCAACCGGCCGGGGTGATCGCCTGCAGGGCCGCGTCGCCATCGGCGTAGGCGGGGAAGCGGTAGAAGTCGGCCTCGTGCTCCAGCGCCTTGCGCAGACGGCGGCGGTAGTCGGCGCGGGGGATGTCGACGGCGCCGAACTGGGCCAGGTGCTCGGTGAGGAACTGGGTGTCGAGCAGATAGAAGCGCCCCACCGTCAGGCGGGCGATCAGGTGCACCAGGGCCACCTTGGACGCGTCGCGCTCACGCGAGAACATGCTCTCGCCGAAGAAGGCCGCCCCGTGGGCCACGCCATAGAGGCCGCCCACCAGCTCCCCGTCCTTCCAGCATTCCACGCTGTGGCCGTGGCCGCGCATGAACAGCTCCTTGTAGAGCCGCTCGATGGGGCGGTTGATCCAGGTGTCGGGGCGGTCGGGACGCGCGGCGGCGCAGGCGGCGACCACCTGTTCGAAGGCGGTGTCGATTCGCACCTGGTACGGGTCCTGGCGCACGGTGCGGGCCAGGCGCTTGGGCACGTGGAAGCCGTGCAGGGGAATCACCCCGCGCTCGGCCGGGTCGATCAGGAAGATGCGCTCGTCCTCGCGCGCGTCGGCCATGGGGAACACGCCCTGCTCGTACCAGGTGAGCAGGTCCTCGACACAGATCTCGTCGTGCGTGTCCTTCATGCGGGGGCGATCATAGGAGGGTGCGGCGGCCTTGGGGAGGGCCGGATCGGGCCGGCGGCAAGCATCTTTCGGCCGGTCCGCGAGTTGAGCAGCGGGCGGGCTGCGGAGATAGGCACATGGGACTCCTCGATTCCATCCTGGGCGGCCAGCGCGAGCAGTCCGGCCTCTCGGCGGCGACAAAAGCCCTGCTCCTGGTCCTGGCGGCCAAGGCCGTGAAGGATCACCTGGCCCATCGCCAGACCGCGCCCGACGCCGTCCCGGCGACCCAGGCGAGCCCCGCCCCGGGCGGTATCCTGGGCGGTATCCTGGGCGGCGGCGATCAGGCCGGCGCTCAGCAGGCCGACGCCCAGGGCGGCGGACTCGGCGCGATCCTGGGCGGCGGCGGGCTCGGGGCCATCGTTTCGGGGCTCGGCGGGGCCGGCGTGCTCGGCTCGCTGGTGGACCTGTTCCGCCAGAACGGTCATGGGACCGCCATGGGCTCGTGGATCAACGACGGTCCCAACCAGCAGATCCAGCCGGGGCAATTGGCCGAGGCGCTGGGACCGGGTCCGCTCGGGGAGCTGGAGCAGCGGACCGGCCTGCAGCGGCAGACCTTGCTGCAGCAACTCGCCGACGAGTTGCCGGCGGCCGTGGACCGTCTCACGCCCCAGGGCCGCCTGCCCACGGAAGCCGAGCTGGCGGCCTCGCTGCAAGGCCGCCCCCAGGCCTGACGCCGCCCCTGGTCCGGAGGCGCTTCGCCCAGGCGGCCAGCGGATCTCACCCCTCCTGGCGGCGGATCCAGTTCTCCAGCCAGTGGATGTTGTAGTCGCCGGCCAGGATGTCGGGGTCGTGCAGCAGGTCCTGGAACAGGGGAATGGTGGTCTCGATGCCGCCGACCACCATCTCGCCCAGGCACCGGCGCAGGCGCGCGACGCACTCGGTGCGGTCGCGGCCGTGGACGATCAGCTTGCCGGCCAGGCTGTCGTAGTAGGGCGGGATCGAGTAGCCGGCGTAGATCGCCGAATCCAGGCGCACGCCCAGGCCTCCGGGGGCGTGGAAGTCGGTGATGCGGCCGGGCGAGGGGGCGAAGGTGCGCGGGTTCTCGGCGTTGATTCGGCACTCGATGGCATGGCCCTCGATCAGCACCTCGTCCTGAGTGAAGCTGAGCGGCAGGCCGGCGGCGATGCGGATCTGTTCCCGGACCAGGTCGATGCCGGTGACGGCCTCGGTGACCGGATGCTCGACCTGCAGGCGGGTGTTCATCTCGATGAAGAAGAACTCGCCGTCCTCGTAGAGGAACTCGATGGTGCCGACCCCGAGGTAGCCGATGGCCTTGATCGCATCCACGACCACCTTGCCGATCTTGGCGCGGGCGGCGGCGTCGATGACCGGGGAGGGGGCTTCCTCGAGCACCTTCTGGTGGCGACGTTGCAGGGAGCAGTCGCGCTCACCGAGGTGGCAGACGTTGCCGAAGCTGTCGGCGATCACCTGCAGCTCGATGTGGCGCGGCTTCTGCAGGTAGCGTTCCATGTACACGGCGTCGTCGCCGAAGGCGGCCTTGGCCTCTGCGCGGGCGGTCTGCACGGCCTCCTGCAGCCCCTCGCGGTTGAGGGCCACCTTCATGCCGCGCCCGCCGCCACCGGCGGCGGCCTTGATCAGCACCGGGAAGCCGATGTCCTCGGCCGCGGCCATGGCCTCTTCTTCGGTGGTGACGGCGCCGTCGGAGCCCGGGACCACCGGGATGCCGGCCTCCCTGACCGTCTGCTTGGCGCTGATCTTGTCGCCCATGACGCGGATGTGCTCGGGCTGGGGCCCGATGAAGGTCATGCTATGGGCCTGCACGATCTCGGCGAAGCGGGCGTTTTCCGACAGGAAGCCGTAGCCGGGATGGATGGCCTGGGCGCCGGTGATCTCGGCGGCGGCGATGATCGAGGGGATGTTGAGGTAGCTCTTCGCCGCCGCCGCCGGGCCGATGCAGACGCTCTCGTCGGCCAGGCGCACGTGCATGGCGTTGCGGTCGGCCTCGGAGTGCACGGCCACGGTGGAGATGCCCATCTCCTTGCACGCGCGGTGCACCCGGAGCGCGATCTCGCCCCGGTTCGCGATCAGGATCTTGTCGAACATAGCGCTATGCCTATTCGATCACGGCCAGGGGCTCGCCGAACTCCACGGGCTGGCCGTCCTCGGCCAGCACCGCCCGCACCACGCCGGCCTTGGGCGCGGGGATCGGGTTCATGGTCTTCATGGCCTCGATGATCAGCAGGGTCTGGCCCTGGGTGACCGTGTCGCCGACCTTGATGAACGGGTTCGCGCCCGGCTGGGGGGCCAGGTAGACGGTGCCGACCATGGGCGACTTGATCAGTTCGCCGGGGGGCAGGGTCTCGCCGACGGCTTCGGGCGGGGCGGCCGCGGCGGGCGTCGCCGCGGGGGCAGGGGCGGCCATGGGGGGCATGGCCTGGACGGCGACCGGCGCGGCCACGAGGGTGCGGGAGACGCGAATCTTCAGATCGCCGCGCTCGACCTCGATCTCGGAGAGGCCGGTGTCGTTGAGGATGCCGGCCAGCCGGCGCACCAGGCGCGTATCGATGGGGTCGGAACCGTCGGACATGAGAAATCCTATCGTTTTGTTCTTGTCGGCCTAGGCTTTGGCGGCCAGGTGGGCAGCGGCCTGGACGGCCAGGTCGTAGCTCTTGGCGCCGAACCCGGCGACGATGCCGGCGGCGGCCTTGGAGACGTAGGTCTGGTGGCGGAAGTCCTCGCGAGTCGCCAGATGCGACAAGTGGCATTCCACGATGGGGATCGATAGCGCCTTCAGCGCGTCGAGCAAGGCCACCGAGGTGTGGCCATAGGCCGCCGGGTTGATGACCAGGGCGGCGGCCTCGGTGCGGGCCTCCTGGATCCAGTCGACAAGCTGGCCCTCGTGATTGCTCTGGCGGAACACCACTTCATAGCCGAGGGCCTTGCCGAGGTCGGCGCAGGCCCTGGCGATGTCGTCCAGGGTGGTCGAGCCATAAATGTGCGGCTCGCGGACCCCCAGGAGGTTGAGGTTGGGCCCATTGAGCACATAGATGGGCTTGGTAGGACCTTGGGGCATGTGACTCCGCGCCGGCGGCCGTTGGATCGGCCGTCCTTGTAACTTCGGCGCCCAAGGGTCACAAGCTCAAGACAGGCCGGGTGGCAAGCTCGGCCCTGGAGTGGACGATGAAGCTTTGGGTCAATGGCGAGGAGAAGTGCCTGGACCGGGTGGCCGACATCGCCGGCCTGGTGGTCGCGCTCGGCCTCGACGGACGCAAGGTGGCGGTCGAGCGCAACCTCGAGATCGTGCCCCGCTCGACCTATGGCTCGACGCCCGTGCTGGACGGCGACCGCATTGAAATCGTGCATTTTATCGGAGGCGGCTAGATGAACGCGCCCACTCATTCCGCGGCTGTGACGGCCGCTGACGACACCTGGACCGTGGCCGGCCGCACCTTCCGCTCGCGCCTGATCGTGGGCACCGGCAAGTACAAGGACTACGCCCTGAACGCCGCCGCGGCCGAGGCGGCCGGCGCCGAGATCGTGACCGTGTCGCTGCGGCGGGTGAACCTGTCGGACCCCTCCCAGCCGATGCTGGTCGACTATGTGAAGCCCGACCGATTCACCTATCTGCCGAATACCGCGGGCTGCTTTACGGGTGAGGACGCGGTGCGCACCCTGCGCCTGGCGCGTGAGGCCGGCGGCTGGGACCTGGTGAAGCTCGAGGTGCTGTCCAACACCGCGCACCTCTATCCCGACATGGAGGAGACGCTGCGGGCGCTGAAGATGCTCGTCGCGGACGGCTTCCAGGTGATGGTCTACTGCACCGACGACGTGGTCTACGCCAAGAAGCTGGAGGAGGCGGGGGCGGCGGCGATCATGCCTGCGGCCGCGCCGATCGGCTCGGGCCTGGGCATCCAGAACCGGGTCAACGTCCGCCTGATCGTGGAGCAGGCCAAGGTGCCGGTGCTGGTGGACGCGGGCGTGGGCACGGCGTCGGACGCCACCATCGCCATGGAGTTGGGCTGCGACGCGGTGCTGATGAACACCGCCATCGCCGGGGCCCAGGACCCGATCCGCATGGCCCGTGCCATGAAGCACGCCGTGATCGCCGGCCGTGAGGCCTACCTCGCGGGCCGCATGGCCAAGCGGCTCTACGCCGACCCGTCCTCCCCGCTGGCGGGGCTGATCTGAGGGCGCCGCAGGCGTCGATAAGAGGAACCACCAAGCTGACCAAGACCACCCAGGATTCCGCAAGGAAAACCCGGGACGAGCCGACCCCTGGCGCTGTTGGTGAGCTTGCTGGTTCCTCCGTTTCAATTGCCGATTCGCGGCCTGTTGGGATTTGCCGCTTTCCAGCCCAGGTTCAGATAACTAGCTGTGCCTAAATTGCCGCACCTGCTGCAGTGCAGCACGACGTGGCCGCGGCGCCACTTCAACGAGAGTGACTCGCCCATTACGTACGCCTTCCCCACGACGGGGAGTGTTCGTACAAGGAATAAAAAAGTGAAGTCTCTCGTTGCTTTCGCGGCCGTCGCCGCCGTCGCCGCCGTCGCGGCCCCCGCTTCCGCCCAGACCCTGCCGTCCTACCTGGCGCCGGTCACCTACAACGCCTCGCTCGGCTACACGGGCGTGACCTGGGGCGGCAACAACCTCGGCGCGGTGACCCTGCGCGCGGGCGCCGACTTCGGCAAGTACGTGGGCGTGGAAGGTGAAGGTTCGTTCGGCGTGTCCGACGCGGCCGTGTCGCTCGGCGGGGCCAGCGCCAAGACCCACCTGAACAACGCCTACGCCGGCTACGTCGTCGGCCGCTACCCGATCCTGCCGAACGGCAACCTGTTCGCCCGCGTCGGCTACGGCCACCTGGACGCCGAGCAGTCGGCCTCGGCCGGCGGCAAGTCCGTCTCGGTCTCGGGCGGCGTGGACAGCCTGAACTACGGCGCTGGCGGCGAATATCTGTTCGACGGCAAGAACGGCCTCAGGATCGAGTACACCCGCTACGACCTGCGCGCCGACAACGCCCAGAACGCCGACACCTGGTCGCTGAGCTTCGTCCACAAGTTCTGATCTGGACGGATCAGCGCCGAACGTCGAAGGGCCCGCCGCGAGGCGGGCCCTTTTTCATGGAGATCAACGCTGACGGCGCGAAGGTGGGGAGGGGGGATTGCGGACGTCGGGATGTGCGCTGCGCACCTGCCCCTCCCTGCACTCCCATAAGCCGCTCATCCCGGCGAATGCCGGGACCCAGATCATATGGCGCGAGGGTGGGGGATCGACCCTTCGGAGACGTTGGGAACTACTGCTTTGCGGACATCGCAACGAAATGGCAGTGTAACGTCGGTCTCCGGGAGATGCGCGATGGCTGAGATCGACCCGCTCAAACTAATGCGGAATACCGCGACCCTCGATGCTTACCGGCGATATGAGCGCGATGCGAGGGCCGCAGGTCAACCTTGGCTCGCGATAGGTCTAGCCTCGGTTCCCGTTCAGATCGCCCTGGCTCTGTACGGAATATTTCACCCCGAGCATCGGGGCCTCTATTTGATCTTCGGCCTGCTGCTCGTGGCCTCCGGCTTGTCCGCCAGCATCGCAGCCCGAAAATCGCGTTCGTTCCGGCAGTCTCATCCGTTCGTGACGCCCGAGACATCGTCGGCATTCGGCGGCGAGAGCAAGGTCGTTTAACCACCCCATCTCAGGCTTCCGCGCCATACGATCTGGGTCCCGGCATTCGCCGGGATGAGCGGATCGGGGACGGCGCGAATTCGCCAACCGATCCGGCGAGCGGATTTTCCCAACGTCCCTGAAGGGGCGCGAGCCCCGCCGCCTTACCCCTTGGCCGCTCGGCGCGCCTGTTCGATGGCCAGGGCCAGCTGGTCCATGCTGTTGCCGGCGATCATGGTGTCGCCGACCACATAGGTGGGGGTGCCGTTGGCGCCGATGGCCTTGGCCAGGTCGCGCACGGCCTGGATGTGCCGGGCGTCGTCGGCGGTGGCCTGGGTGGCGGCCGGGTCGAGGCCGTTGTCGCGCAGGACCTTGGCGATGGTGGCGTCGTCGAGCTGCGGCGCGGCCATCATGGCGTCGTGCACCAGCTGGTACTTGCCGGCCCGGCCGGCGGCGATGACGGCTTCCGAGGCCCTGAGCGACACCCCGATCTTGCCGTCGGCGTCGGGGATGATCGGATATTCCTTGAACACGAAGCGGATGTCGGGGTGCTGCAGGATCAGGGCCTGGATCGCCGGCAGGGACGCCTTGCAGTAGGGACAGCGGTAGTCGAAGAACTCGGTCACCGTGACCTTGCCGTTCGGGTTGGCCACGAAGTCTCGCGGATCGCGCTCGAGGTCGGCGCGGCGCAGGGCGATGACCTTGGCCGACTCGGCCATCAGCTCCTTGCGGCGCTTCAGCTCGTAGCGCTGGGCGGCCTCGTTGATCACTTCGGGGTGGTCGTCGAGGAAGGCCAGCACCTGCTCGCGCGAGGCCTGGGGCTTGGCGGCGGGCTTGGAGCAAGCCGTCAGGGCCAGGCCCATCAAGGTGGCCGCCACGAGGATGCGCGAATTCATCGGTGCTAGCCGCCCTGCCGGGCGATCGCCCTCATCTCGTCGGGCGAAGGCTGGGAAGCGAGCACGATGTCGGTGGCGCGGCGGTAGTCGGGGGAGTCCTTGGCCAGGGACTCGCGGGCGCGCATGGCGAAGGCGCGGGCGTCCTTCATCTGGCCGAGGTAGAAGTTCTGCTCGGCGGTGTTGAGCCGCGCACGGCCCTCGTCGCCCTTTGCGGCCCAGGCCTGGGCCAGGATGAAGTAGGCCTCGGCGTTGTCGTTCTCCATCTCCAGCGCCTTGCGCAGGTGGACGATGGCCTCGTCGACCTTGGTCTTGTCCTCCTGGGCCAGCAACTCCTGGCCGAGCATGATCTGCAGCAGGGGCGCCTTGGGCTTGAGGGCCACGGCCTTGGTCAGGTTGTCGGCGGCGTCCTTGGGCTTGCCGGACTCGAACAGGATCTGGCCCTTGAGCTCGTAGAGGTAGGGATTGTTCGGATAGTCGTCGATCAGGGCCTGGGTCAGCTTCAGGGCCTTGTCGGTCTCCAGCGCGCGGTAGTAGGCGATCGCCCGGGCGTAGCGCGCCGGGAAGCTGGCGTCGGTTTCCTTGTAGTCGATGAAGGTCTGCTGCGGCGCGTTCATGAAGGCCTTGAGCTTGGCCACCATGATGGCGTGCTCGGCCAGGGCGTCGGGGCTGTCCACCACATTGTAGTAGGGCGACTTCTGGACCTTGTCCTGCAGGGAGGAGATGCGCTCCTCGGTCAGGGGATGGTCGATGAAGAAGCGGTACTTGCGCGCGTCGGAGAAGGCTTCCTGGTAGCGGAAGTAGTCGAAGAAATCGACGAGCCCGCGGCCGGACAGATGCGCCTTCTCCAGGAAGCTGGCGCCGGCCATGTCGGCGGCGGCCTCCTGCTGGCGCGAGTAGGTGAGGGCGGTGAGGGTGGCGAAGTAGTCCGAGCTGTAGAGCAGGGCCGCGCCCGCGTCCGGCGCCCCGGCCACCGCGGCCAGCAGGCCCAGGCCCATGGTCAAGAGGTAGGTGGCGAGCGCCGGCTTGTACATGCTCTCGCGCGCGACGTGGCCGCCGGTGATGTGGCCGGTCTCGTGCGCCAGCACACCCAGCATCTGGTTGGGGTTCTTGGTCGCCTGCAGGAAGCCGGTGTTGACGAAGATGGTCTGGCCGCCGGCGGTGAAGGCGTTGATGTCCGGATCGCCCATGATGACGATGTGGACGTTGTCCGGATTGAGCCCGGCGGCGCGCCAGACGGGCTCGCCCTGCTTGTGGATGATCTCCTCGACCTCGGTGTCGCGGATGATCGAGATGCGCGGCCCGCCCTGCGCCATGGCCGGCATCGGGGACGCCAGCAGCGAGGGCAGGAGGGCGAGGGCGGCCACCGCCGACAGCCAGCGCCGCCTGCGCGGTCCGCCGGGAGGGGCCGTCTTCGCCGCCGAGAGGGAACTCATCCAAGCCACTCCTGCTGAACGCGTGCTGGCCATCCGCCCCCCGGCAGATCCCACGGAAGATTAACCGTTCGCCCGCGGGATTTGAAGGTCGCGCCGACACCTGGGCAGCAAGGTGGCGACGCGACCCCTAGTGCGGGCCGGACCATCGAAGCCCGGCCTTACGCCACGATTACCGGCGCCACCAGCCGCGCTTGGGCTGGGCCGGCGGGGCCAAGATCTCGTTCGGATCGGGCTCGCGCGGCGCGGCGGGTTCAAGGACGGGCTCGGGTGCAGCCGCGACCGGCTCCGGGACGATCTCCGGCGTCGTCTCCACCACGGCCACCGGCTCGGCGGCCGCGATCACGGCCTCTTCCGCCACATCGGGGGCGCCCTCGGGGGCGACGTCCGGCGCGGGGGCGGCCTTCTTGCGCGAGCGGGTGCGCTTGGGGGCCGGCGCGGGCTCGGCGGCGGCCGGTTCGGGCTCGGGCGCGGCGACGACGGCTTCCACCACCGCTTCCGGCGCGGCGGCCTCGATCACGGCCTCTTCCGCCACATCGGCCGGCGCGGCTTCGGCGCCCCGGACGCGGCTTCGGCTTCGGCTGCGGGTGCGACGAGCCGGCTTGTCCTCGACCGCGGGCAGTTCGACCCAGATGTCCTGGTCCGACGCCGCCGCCATGGGGGCGGAGACCGCCTGGACCGGAGCCGGTTCGGCGCGCTCGGCGCGCGCTTCAGGCGGGCGGGCCTCGCTGGGACGGGCCTCGTTGGGCCGGGCTTCATTGGGCCGGGCTTCATTGGGACGGGGGGCTTGCGGCATGGCCAGGGCCGGGTCGTACCAGCCGTAGACGCCGTCGACGTGCGGCACGCGCACCCGCACCCAGCCGTAGGGATCGGCGGTGCGCACTTCCTCGCGGGCCCGGCGGCCGCCGCGGCGGCCCCGGCGGCGGCGGCGGCGGCCGTTGCGGTCGTCGCCCTCCTCGTCGTCGCCCTCGCCTTCGATCTCGCCCTCGACCTCGCCCTGGGCGTCGCCCTCGGCGCGGCGCTCCTCGACCTCGTCACGGCGTCCGCCGCGACGGCGACGGCGGCGACGGCCGCCCCGTCCGCCTTCGTCACGGCCTTCGCGGGCCTCGCGGGGCTGGCTCGGGCGGCGCGCCGAGGCCTCGTCGTCGTCGGTGTCCTCGGCCTCGATCTCGGCCTCGTCGTCTTCGATCTCTTCGTCCTCGTCCTCATCGACCTCGTCGACGACGTCCGCCTCCTCCTCGGGCTCGGGCAGGACGCGGGCCGGGGCGACGAAGGCCCGGGCTTCCTCGCCGGTGAGGGTGGAGATGCGCTCGATCTCGTGGTCGACGTCGGCCAGGTTGTCGTCGACCAGGACGTTGACGGTGAGGCCCTGCTGTTGCTGCAGGCGCATCAGGTAGGCGCGCTTTTCGTTGAGGATGTAGAGCGCAACGGCGCTGGGCACGCGCAGGTGGATCACGCCAGGACCGTTCTTGGCCGCCTCAAGCTCCACCGAGCGGAGCATGCTGAGGGCGCTGGACTCCACCGAGCGCACCCGGCCGACGCCCTGGCAGTGCGGGCAGACGTGGGTGGTGCCTTCCAGCACGCCGGCCCGGCGGCGCTGGCGGCTGATCTCCATCAGGCCGAACTGCGAGATCTTGCCCATCTGGATGCGGGCGCGATCGTCCTTCAGGCAGTCCTTGAGCTTCTTCTCGACCGCCCGGTTGTTCTTGGCCTCCTCCATGTCGATGAAGTCGATCACGATCAGGCCGGCCAGGTCGCGCAGGCGCATCTGGCGGGCGGCCTCCTCGGCCGCCTCCATGTTGGTCTTGAGCGCGGTGGCCTCGATGTTGCGCTCGCGCGTGGCCTTGCCCGAGTTGACGTCGATGGCGACCAGGGCCTCGGTCTGGTTGATCACCAGATAGCCGCCCGAACGGAGCGGCACGACCGGGCTGTAGATCTGGGCCAGGGTGTCTTCCACCCGCGCCTTGATGAACAGCGGCGTGGGATCGCGGTGGGCCGTGATCTTCTTGGCCTGCGAAGGCATCAGCATCCGCATGAAGTCCTTGGCCTCGCGGTAGCCGTCCTCGCCTTCGACCATGATGCCGTCGAGGTCCTTGTCGTACATGTCGCGGATGGCGCGTTTGACGAGGTCCTCCTCCTCGTAGATCAGCGCCGGCGCCACCGACTTGAGGGTGACGTCGCGGATGTTCTCCCACAAGCGGCTCAGGTACTCGTAGTCGCGCTTGATCTCCGCCTTGGTGCGCTTGGCGCCGGCGGTGCGCACGATCAGGCCCTGTCCGTCGGGCACGTCCAGGCTGGTGATCACGCCCTTCAGGCGCTTGCGGTCGGAGGCCGAGGTGATCTTGCGCGACACGCCGCCGCCGCGGGCGGTGTTGGGCATCAGCACGCAGTACCGACCGGCCAGCGACAGATAGGTGGTCAGTGCCGCGCCCTTGTTGCCGCGCTCTTCCTTGACCACCTGGATCAGCATGATCTGGCGGCGCTTGATCACTTCCTGGATCTTGTAGCGGCGCATCAGCCGGCGGCGGCGGCGCGCCAGCTCCTCCTCCATCACGTCGTCTTCGTCGTCGGCGGCGTGGTCGTCGCCCTCGCCGTTCTCGCCGTGGGCGTGATGGTGGTGATGATGGTCGTCGTCGTCGTCCTCGGCCTCCTCGCGCAGCAGGGCTTCGCGGTCGGCCAGGGGGATCTGATAGTAGTCCGGGTGGATTTCGTTGAAGGCCAGAAAGCCGTGGCGGTTGCCGCCGTACTCGACGAACGCCGCCTGCAGGCTGGGTTCGACCCGGGTGACCTTCGCCAGGTAGATGTTGCCGCGCAGTTGCTTCTTGGCGCGGCTCTCGAAATCAAATTCCTCGACGCGGGTCCCGTCGACCACCACCACGCGCGTTTCTTCGGCGTGGGCGGCGTCGATCAACATTCTTTTCGTCATTATGGTTCTCTCCACGGCCTCTCGACGCGCCCGACGGCAAGGCTTCGAGAGCCTGGGCGTGGGGGGAGGGGGGCCGGTGCTGTGGGGGCGCGCGCAGGCCCGCTGCGGCCGTGGATACGGCGCAGGCGGGAACGGTCCAGGTTTGGGCTGGTGCGGCGCTGCCCATCGGTGATCCTTCGCGCCGGCTGGCGCGAGCGGTTGTGTGTCCAGTCGGATCCAAACGGATCTGCCTGGGGGTGATTGTGTGGCGCGCCGTGGGGCGTCGCCGGGGGAGGCCCTGCAGGAGCCATGCTCGCTGCCGGGGTGCGCGGGCTAGCCCTTGGGACATTCGCCCGACGCGCGTGGCGACTGTGCAACAAGCCATCGGAAAAGGAAAGCGTCTCATGCGCTTAGGCGGCCGGACCGAGCCGGTCCTCTGCACGTGGAAGCTGAATCTTTCTCCGCGGTTAACGCTTTGTCTACGGGATTAGGGTTACCGAAAGGCTTCCGACGAGTGTTTCACGAAGGCGCGAAGCCGTAGGATGCGTATTCTTGGTGCGAGCAAGGGCGGCTTCGGCTGGGGAGCGCGTCTGCTGGTGGCCCTGGCCGCCGGCGCCCTGGCGTTCGCCGCAAACGCCTCGCGCAGCGCCGAGAGCTCGGCCTCGCCGCTCAAGCTCCGGTTCGGCGGCGACAATGCCTCCACGCGGGTGGTGCTGGAGCTGAGCGAATCCGCCTCCGCCGAGGTGGTGTCCAACGGCGCCGCCGATGGCCGTGTGGTCCTGGACTTCTCGCGCCTCTCGGTGGGCGACGGCCTGGACGGCCAGGGCAAGGGCCTGGTCAAGGCCTGGAGTATCGACAAGGCCCACGGCCGCGCGCGCCTCAGCCTCGACCTGAACGGCCGTGGCCACATCCGCCGACGCTTCCTGCTGCCCCCGGGCGAGGGTGTGAGCGTCTACCGCTACGTGATGGACATCGAGGCCGACGGCCCCGCGCCCAAGGCGTCGCCGGCGCCCCGCATGCAGGTGGCCCAGGCGGCCAAGAGCCCGTCGGCCGACCCCGCGCCCATGTCGGCGCCCCGCTTGCCGACGGATGCGGAAGGCGACGACCAGCCGACCGGCCTGCAGAAGGCCTCCCTGCCGGACATCGCCGCCTTCACGGGACGCAAGGAAAGCCGAAGCGTCGTCGCCCAAGGCGGCGCGGCCAGGAGCGAATCCACCCGCGGCGAGGCCGCCCGCGCTCCGACCGGCGCGCGCAAGATCATCGTCATCGACGCGGGCCATGGCGGGCACGACCCGGGCGCGCTCGGCGGCCACTCGCACGAGAAGGACGTCACCCTGGCGGCGGCCAAGGCGCTGAAGGCGCGGCTGGAGCGCAGCGGCCGGTTCAAGGTGGTGATGACCCGCGACAGCGACATCTACATCCCCCTGGAGAAGCGCGTGACGATCGCGCGGAGCGCCTCGGCCGACCTGTTCATCTCGCTGCACGCCGATTCCGGCGGCGATTCCAAGGTGCGAGGCGCCACCGTCTACACCCTGTCGAGCCATGGGGCCGACCGCACGGTGAAGAACGTGTTCGGCGGCGGTTTCATGAACGTGCAGTTGCCCGGCCGCGACCTGTCGGTGAAGCAGATCCTGCTCGACCTGACCCAGCGCCACACGCTGAACCGCTCGGGCGCCTTCGCCGAGACGCTGCTGGAGCACATCTCCACCCGCACGCCGCTGCTGCGCCGCAGCCACCGCGACGCCGGCTACATGGTGCTGCTGGCGCCCGACGTGCCGGCGGTGCTGATGGAGATGGGCTTCATCACCAATCCCCAGGACGAGACGTCCCTCAACGACCGCGACCAGCGCGCCCGCCTGATGGACGGGGTGGCCGACGCCATCGAGGCCTACTTCGACAAGCCGGCCGTGCAGGTGGCCGAGCGGTAGGGCGCGGGCGCCAGCCGGCTGGACACACCCGACTTCCCGTTGGACGCTGCCCTTCGTGCGTCCCGTGCGGAGGACCAAAACGTGCCCAGTCGTCGGATCGCCTGCCTCTCCGCCCTCGCGCTGCTCGCGGTCTGGGCCGCGCCGTCCTATGGCCGCGAGGTCTGGCGCACCCTCCCGGCGCTGAGGCCCTTGCCGCGGGCGAGCGCACAGGGCCTCGCGCCGCACGACGGGGCCCAGATCCACTATGCGGTGTTCGGCTCGGGGCCTCCCGTGATCCTGCTGCACGGCGGCCTGGCCGACAGCCGCTACTGGGGCGAGCAGGTTCCGGCGCTGATGCGCGCCGGCCATCAGGTGGTCCTGATCGACAGCCGCGGGCATGGCCGCAGCAGCCGCGACGGCCGGCCCTACACCTACGAGCTGATGGCGAGCGACGTGGTCGCGGTGATGGACCGGCTCGGTTTGACGAAGGCTGCGGTGGCGGGCTGGAGCGACGGGGCGATCATCGGCCTGGTCATGGCCCTGCACGATCCCGAGCGGCTGACCCGCGTCTTCGCCTTCGCCGCCAACATGGACCCGAGCGGGGTCAAGCCCGACGTCGGCAAGGACCCGACCTTCGCCCGATTCGAGGCCCGGACGGCGCGGGACTACGCCGCCCTGTCGCCGACGCCACGCGGCTACGCCGACTTCGCCAAGGCGATCAACCGCATGTGGCAGACCGAGCCCAACTACAAGGCCGCCGAGCTGGCGCGCATCCGCGTCCCGGTGGCGATCGTCGACGGCGACCACGACGAGGCGATCAAGCGGGAGCACACCGAGTACCTCGCGCGGGCCATTCCCGGCGCCCGGCTGATCATCCTCCCCGGCGCCAGCCACTTCGCCATGCTGCAGCGGCCGGCCGAGTTCAACGCGGCCCTGCTCGGGTTCCTGGACGGGGCCCAGACGGCGCGCTGAGCGCTCCAGGCGCGCGCCCGATGTATCGGTCCGCGCCCTTTTTTCGCCGCCCGATGCGGAGTAAACCGGAGGGCCTGGGCGTTCGGCCAGAGAGGTGGCGCATTTGACTCCCGTCGGACGATGGTTTGCAGCCCTGGGCATCGCGGCGCTCGCCCTGGTGGCCGGGGCGGGGGCGTGCGTGGCGGTCTACGCCGGCTGGCTGTTCCACGACATGCCCAACGCCGCCGACCTGGTCGACTACCGGCCGCCGACCTCGACCCGGGTCTACGCCTGGGACGGCACCCTGATCGGCGAGTTCGCCAAGGAGCGGCGCATCTTCATCCCCTACCAGGAGGTGCCGCCGCAGCTGGTGCACGCCTTCCTGGCGGCCGAGGACCGCAACTTCTTCCAGCACGGCGGGGTGGACGTGGCCGGCATCGGCCGGGCGGTGCTGAAGGACGTGGTCAACGCTGCGCAGGGCAAGCGGCTGGAGGGCGGCTCGACCATCACCCAGCAGGTGGCCAAGAACGTGCTGCTGACCAACGAGGCCACCTTCGGGCGCAAGCTGAAGGAGGCGATCCTCGCCCAGCAGCTGGAGAAGACCCTCGACAAGCAGCGGATCCTCGAGCTGTACCTCAACGAGATCTGGCTGGGTTACCGCTCCTACGGCGTGGGCGCGGCGGCCTACAACTACTTCGGCAAGTCGCTGAACCAGCTGACGCTGTCGGAGATGGCCTACCTCGGCTCCCTGCCCAAGGGGCCGGACAACTACCATCCGATCCGCAACAAGGCCGCCGCCATCGGCCGGCGCAACTGGGTGCTGGGGCAGATGGCCAACGCGGGCTGGATCACCCGCGCCCAGGCCGAGGAGGCGGCCAAGGACGACCTGGTGGTGCAGCCGGCGCCCTCGCGCGCCAAGTACCAGGACGCCGACTACTTCGTGGAGGAGGTGCGCCAGCGGGCCCTGGCGACGATGGGCGACAAGCTCACCGAGGGCGGCTACTACATGCGCACCACCCTGGACCCGCGCCTGCAGTCGTTGGCGCGCGACAGCCTGATGAAGGGCCTGGAGACCTACGACCGCCGCCATGGCTGGCGGGGCGCGATCGCCAACGTGGAGGTCGCCGAGGGCTGGGAGAAACAGGCCAAGGACAAGACCCCGCCGGCGGAGCGCCGCAAGTGGGAGGTGGCCCTGGTCGAGGATGTCGCCGCCAACGTGAAGGTCAAGTCGGTGGGGGGGGCGGTCGGCTACCTCGATCCCGCCGACGTGGCCTGGGCCAAGCGCGGCAAGGGCCTGAAGAAGGGCGACCTGGTGTGGGTGGAGCCCAAGACGACGGCCGGCGGCAAGCCGGAGGCCGGGCGATTCAACCTGCGCCAGGTGCCCATCGTCAACGGCGCCATGGTGGCCATCGACCCGTGGTCCGGCCGGGTGCTGGCCATGGTCGGCGGCTACAGCTTCTCGCTCTCCAAGTTCAACCGCGCCACCCAGGCGGAGCGCCAGCCGGGCTCCTCGTTCAAGCCGTTCGTCTACGCCACGGCCCTGGAGAACGGCTTCACGCCCGCGCGCCTGGTCGACGACGCCCCGATCACCCTGCCGGGGGCGAGGCCCGGCGAGCTGTGGTCGCCGGAGAACTACGAGCGCGACTACCTCGGCCCGCTGCCGATGCGCCGGGGCCTGGAGCTGTCGCGCAACACCATGACCGTGCGCATCGCCCAGGCGATCGGCATGAAGAAGATCGTCGACACCGCGGTGAAGGCCGGTGTGGTCGACAGCATGCAGCCGGTGCTGGCCATGGCGCTGGGGGCGGGGGAGACCACGCCGTTCCGCCTGACCGGCGCCTATTCCGCCTTCGTCAACGGCGGGCACAAGGTGACCCCGCACCTGATCGAGCTGGTGCAGGACCGCGAGGGCAAGACCATCTTCAACGCCGACAAGCGCGCCTGCGCGCCCTGCACGGTGGCCTATAACGGCGAGGACTCGCCCGTGGTCGACATCGGCGGCGAGCAGGTGTTCGACCCGATCACCGCCTATCAGATCAACTCCATGCTGCAGGGCGTGGTGATCCGCGGCACGGCGGCGGCGGTGCACCTGGCGATCCCCGGCCGGCCGATGGGCGGCAAGACCGGCACGACCAACGCCTACCGCTCGGCCTGGTTCATCGGCTTCACGCCGGACATGATCGTGGGCACCTTCGTCGGCTTCGACGACAACCGCTCGCTCGGCGAGAAGGAGACCGGGGCCATGGCCGCGGTGCCGATCTTCATCGACTTCATGCAGCAGGCGCTGAAGGGCCAGCCGGTGGACGACTTCCGCGCGCCCGACAACGCCCACTTCGCCCTGGTCAACGGCGTCCGCGAGGCCTTCCAACCCGGCACCGAGCCGGCGGTCGACCCGCTGCTGGAGGGCCTGGTCTCGCCCTATGGCGCCGAGCCGCCGCAGGGGATCCCGACCGAGGGCGCCGCCAACCTGCCCGCCGCGCTACCGCCGCCGCCGCCGCCACGGCGCGGGGACGACCTGAGGGGGTTGTACTAGGGCGGGTTGTCGTTCGTCCCCCCTACTCCGCCGCGCTCTGCTTGGCGACGTGGGCGGCGTCTTCGGCGATCAGGTTGCGGCCGCGGATGATCAGGTCGACCCAGCCGGCGAAGGCGCGGGCCACCTGCAGGATCAGGTCCTTCAGCGGCCCTTCCTTGAGGCAGCCGTCGGCGTCGAAGCTGTCGTCGGTCACCCGGCCGAGGTAGGATTCCGGCTGCTGCATGACCGGCATGTTGAGGAACACGCAGGACTGCCGCAGGTGGTGGTTGGCGCCGAAGCCGCCGATGGCGCCGCCCGAGGCGGTGACGATGGCGCAGGGCTTCTTGTCCCACACGCTGGAGCCGTAGGGTCGCGAGCCGACGTCGATGGCGTTCTTCAGCACGCCAGGGATGCTGCGGTTGTACTCGGGGGTGCAGAACAGCACGCCGTCGGCGGCGGCGATCTCCTGGCGGAAGCGCTTCACCGATTCCGGCGGGTCGCCCTCGTGGTCCTGATCATACAGCGGCAGGTCGCCGATCTCGACGACGTGGCAGTCGAGCATGTCGCTGGTGAAGGCGCAGATCGAATGGGCCACCTTGCGGTTGAGGCTGCCCTTGCGCAGGCTGCCGACCACGATGGCGATCTTGTGCTTGGTCATGGGGTGTTCCTCCAGCGTCTGCGCAACAACTAGCCCGCGCCTGCGAAGGTTCTATCACGCAGAAGCGCCGGATGGCGCAAGCGCAAGGATTGGGGGTTTCGTCGGTCCCGGGCCTTCCGGTAACATCGGTTTCGAAAGCCTGGGGACGCCGCCATGAATCCGAACAAGGCCTTGTGGGAGAAGGGCGATTTTACGCGTATCGCCGACACCATGCGCGAGAGCGGCGAGGCCCTGGCGGCCACCCTGGGGGTCGGTCCGGGCGTGAAGGTGCTGGACCTGGGCAGCGGGGACGGCACCACCGCCGTGCCGGAGGCGCAGCTGGGCGCCGAGGTGCTGGGCGTCGACATCGCCCGCAACCTGGTGGAGGCCGGCAACCGCAGGGCGCAGGCCCTCGGCCTGGCCGGGCTGCGCTTCCAGGAGGGCGACGCCAGCAACCTGGAGGGGCTGGCCGACGGCGCCTTCGACCTAGTGGTGAGCATCTTCGGGGCCATGTTCGCCCCGCGGCCGCAGGACGTGGCCCGGGAAATGGTGCGGGTGGTCAAGAGCGGCGGGCGGGTGGTGATGGGCAACTGGATCCCGGGCGACCCGACCCTGGTGGCCCAGATCCTCAAGATCAGTTCGGCCTATTCGCCGCCGCCGCCGGAAGGCTTCGTCAGTCCGATGCTGTGGGGCGTGGAGGACGAGGTGAGGGCCCGGTTCGCCGCGGCGGGGGTTCCGGCGGGCAACATCGCCTTCGCCCGCGAGACCTGGATGTTCCGCTCGTCCTCGCCGCCGGCCGCCGTGCTCGACCTGTTCCGGCTCTACTACGGCCCGACCATGAACGCCTTCGAGGCGGCCGAGAAGAACGGCGTGGCCGACCGGCTGCGCGAAGAGCTGGTGGCCCTGTTCGAGAGCCAGAACGCCAGTCCCGACAAGGCCCGCAGCGCCATTCCGGCGACCTTCCTGAGGGTGACGGCGACCAAGCCCTAGCGCTTCTTCTTCGACCGGTTCAGCGCCACCGCCGCCTGCAGGAGGGCGGTGAAGGCGCCCTCGTCGAGGGCCTCTCCCTCGCGAAGGTCGATGGCGCGGCGGGTGGAGCCGTCGAGGCTGGCGTTGAACAGACCCGTGGGGTCGGGGAGGGCGGCGCCCTTGGCGAAGGTCAGCTTGACCACCGCCTTGTAGGTCTCGCCGGTGCACAGGATGCCGGCGTCCTCCCACACCGGCACCCCGCGCCACTTCCACGCCTCGGTAACCTGCGGGTCGGCCCGGTGAATCAGGGCGCGGACTTGGGCGAGCGTCCGGCCCCGCCAGTCGGCAAGCTCGGCGATCCGGGCGTCGATCAGCTCGGACGGCGAGGGGCCATCCGTCGCCGGGTCTTCTGTCATCGGGCCTGCTCCGTCGGTTTGTCTTGCGCGGGGAACCATAGGGCCGGCGCCCGGCCGATATCCAGCGAAGCCGCGTCGGCCTTGTATCCGCTCGCCCCGCGCGTTATCTCCCGCGCCTCCTGGCGCTGGGTCGGGAATGGAGGCTTTCCATGAGAGCGGATGTCGAGGCCTCAGCGGCCGACATCGAGCAGTCGATCGAACTGCTCAGGAGGCGTCTTTGACTGGGAGCCCGCGCTCCGCAAGCTCGACGAACTGAACGCCCGGGTCGAGGACCCGACCCTGTGGGACCGGCCTGACGACGCCCAGGCCCTGATGCGCGAGCGCACGCGCCTGGCCACCGCCGTCGAGGCGGTGCAGACCCTGGAGCGCGAGCTCAAGGACGCCGTGGAATTCGCCGAACTGGCCGACATGGAGGGCGACGAGGGTTCGCTCGACGACGCCCGCGCCCAGTTGAAGCGGATCAAGGAGATGGCCGGGCGGGCCGAGCTGGAGGCTCTGTTGTCGGGCGAGGCCGACGGCAACGACTGCTACATCGAGATCAATTCCGGCGCCGGCGGCACCGAGTCCAACGACTGGGCCTCGATGCTGATGCGCATGTACAGCCGCTGGGCCAACGCCCACGAGATGAAGGTCGAGTTCCAGGAGGAGACCCCCGGGGAACAGGCCGGCATCAAGAGTGTGACCCTGGTGGTCAAGGGGACCAATGCCTACGGCTGGCTGAAGACCGAGAGCGGCGTGCACCGGCTGGTGCGCATCTCGCCCTACGATTCCAGCGCGCGGCGGCACACCTCGTTCGCCTCGGTGTGGGTCTATCCGGTGATCGACGACGCCATCGTCATCGACATCAATCCGGCGGACGTGCGCACGGACACCTACCGCTCGTCCGGCGCGGGCGGCCAGCACGTCAACAAGACCGACTCGGCGGTGCGCCTGACGCACATCCCGACCGGGGTGGTGGTGGCCTGCCAGGCCGGCCGCTCGCAGCACCAGAACCGCGACGAAGCCTGGAAGATGCTGCGCGCCCGCCTCTATGAGCGGGAGCTGCAGATGCGCGAGGAGGCGGCCCAGGCGGTGGCCGATTCCAAGACCGAGATCGGCTGGGGCCACCAGATCCGCAGCTACGTCCTGCAGCCCTACCAGATGGTCAAGGACCTCAGGACCAGCGTGGAGACCTCCGACACCCAGGGCGTGCTGGACGGCGACCTCGACGAGTTCATGGGCGCCGCCCTGGCCCAGCGCGTGGGCGCGACGCGGGGCTCGACGGCGGAGTAGCCGTCGCCCTCAGCGGCTCTGCGTGCAGCAGGCGACGATCAGCGTCAGCCGGTTGCCGGTCTCGTGGCCCTTCATCGCCGCCTTGAGCTGGCTGAGGGTCACGTCGTGCGGGACGTCGAGCGTCTGGTCGAGGGTGTAGAGCTCGAATTCGTAGTGATGCGCCTGCTTGTCGGCGCCCGGCTGGGGGCCGAGGTAGCCGTTGCTGGCGAAGCTGCGCTGGAACGCGCCCTCCGGCAGCATCGAGGTCCGCCCGCGCGGCACACCCTCGGGCAGGGCCGAGATGCCGGTGATGTTGACCACCATCCACAGCACCTGGTCGTCCGGATCGCCGCCGGGCGCGGCCTCGAGGTCGAGCATGGTCAGGACCACGGCGCGGGTGCGCGGCGGCGGCTGGGTCCAGGCGAGCGGCGGGCTGGTTCCGGCCCAGGTGGTCTGGGCGTGGGCGTTGGGCGCATACTTCAGGGGCAGGGGGCCGTAGTCGGCGAAGGCCGGCGAGGACAGCACCGCGGGCGGCGGCGGGGCCGGCGGCTGGGCGCGGGCGGCCGGGGCGAGCGCCAGGACGGCGGCCAGGGTGACGATGCGCTTCATCGGGAGCCGTCGCAGCAGGGGGTGACCATCACCGCCTTCTCGCCGGTCAGGTGGCCCTGCATGGCGGCCATGATCTCGGCATAGGTCGCGTCTTCCGGCACGGCCAGGGGCGCGTCGAGCGGATAGAGCGTCCAGAAATAGGTGCGCCGGCCCGCCGGGGTGCGCCCGGCGAACGGCCCGAGCCAGCCGTTGGAGCGGTAGCTCTTGTGGAAGGCGCCGGCCGGCAGCTTGGCCGAGTGGTTGCCGTTGGGGATGGCTTCGGGCAGGGCGCGGGCGTCACCGGGGATGTTGACCACCGCCCACATCATGATGTCGACATGGTCGCGCAGCAGCAGCACGAAGGCCTTGGTCCCGGGCGGCGGGTCGCTCCAGGCCAGGGGCGGGCTGACCGCGGCGCTGAGCTCGCCGGGTTTCAGGGCGCCGCTCGGCTGGGTGCCGGTCTGGGTGAAGCGCAGGGGAAGCGGCTCGCCGTCCTTGAAGGCGGGCGAGGCGAGCGTGAACGGCCTGGCGTCGGCGGCCCCGGCCGCGGCGAGGGCCGCGCAGGCGATCGTCAGGCCTCGGACCCAGGTCATCGGCGCTTCCCCGTTTTACCTGAGTAATATTGTGGACCAGCGGCAGGCCGGTCAAGCCGCCTCAGGCGCCCAGCCGCTCCTTGAGGTGATCGCCCACCCGCATGGCGTTGGCGACCGTGGTCAGGGTCGGGTTCACCGCGGCGGAGGTGACGAAGAAGCTGGTGTCGACAACGTAGAGGTTGTCGAGCTGGTGGGCCTTGCACCACGGGTCGAGCACCGAGGAGGCGGCGTCCTTGCCCATGCGCACCGTGCCGGCCTGGTGCGCCGTGCCGTAGAGCGGCAGCAGGGACGAGAAGTCCAGGTGGTGCTGGCAGATGGGGTGGGCGTGGTTGACGAAGCCGCCCAGGGCCTGGTCGAGAGTCTTCACCAGGCGCTCGTGGCCCTCCAGGTTGTTGTGGGTGTAGTCGAGGAAGATGCGGCCGTCGTCGCCCAGGCGCACGCGGTTGTTCGGGTCGGGCAGGTCCTCGGAAATCACCAGGAAGCTGATCAGGCGCTCGGCGAGGGCGTCGAAGGCGAAGTGGGGGGCAAGGGCCGGCGGCAGGTAGTTCGAGATCTGCCCCTCCAGGGTCTGGGCGCTCATGAATTCCAGAAGCTGGATGTGGCCCATGGGGTAGTCGAAGCCGCCCCGCGGGTCGCGCCAGTAGAAGTCGTTGACCGCCAGGGTCTTGGGGAACGACAGGTGCATGGGGTCCACGGTCATCGACACCATGGCGGTGAGGGTGTGGAACACGTAGTTGCGGCCCACCTGGTCCGAGGCGTTGGCCAGGCCGGTCGGGTGGGCGGCGTTGTGCGAGGCCAGCATCAGGGCCGCGGTGTTCACCGCCCCGCAGGCGAGCGCGACGATGTCGCCGCTCCAGGTCTCCTCGCCCTGTTCGCTCTCGGTGACCACGGCGGTGACGGTCTTGCCCGAGGGATCGGTCTCCACCCGCACCGCCTTGCGGCCCGTGAGCAGGGTGACGTTGGGGCAGGCGAGGATCGGTTCGACGGCGCGGGTGCGGGCGTCGCACTTGGCCTTCACCAGGCACGGATAGCCGCCGCAGGTCTTGCACTTGATGCAGGCGGTGGTCAGCGGATGGTCGTCGTCGAGGTCCACGCCCAGCGGCAGGGGGAAGGGCCGCCAGCCCTGGCGCTCGAAGTGAGTCTTGAGCTGCTCCACGCCGGGATCGTGGCGAACGGCGGGATAGGCGTATTGCGGCGAATCCGCGGGCTCGGCCGGGTCCATGCCGCGCGCGCCGTGCACCTTCCACAGCACCTCGGCCTCGTCGTAGTAGGGCTTCAGGTCCTGGTAGTCGATCGGCCAGGCGGGCGAGACGCCGCCCTTGTGCATGACCTCCTGGAAGTCGCCCTCTCTGAGGCGCATCAGGGCCGCGCCGTAGAAGCTGGTGTTGCCGCCGACCCAATAGTGGGTGTTGGGCCGGAAGGGCTTGCCCTGCTTGTCGTACCACAGCTCCTTGGTGCGGTAGCGGTTCTGGATGAACACCGCCTTGGGGTCCCAGTTCTCGACTTCGCGCGGCAGGTGCTCGCCGCGCTCGAGGATCAGGATCGACTTGCCGGTGGGCGCCAGCCGTTGGGCCAGGGTGGCCCCGCCCGCGCCGGAGCCGACGATGATCACGTCGTAGTGCTGGGCCATGGCCGTTTTCCGTCAGTCCTTCAGCCGGTATTTCGCGGCGCCGGCGTTGATCGCGCTGCGCACCAGGGGCTCTGGCAGCAGGCGCATGACCGCCACGGCGATGCGGTTGTGCCAGCCGGGGATGACGACCACCTTTCCGGCTTCGTTGGCCTTGATGGCGATCCCGGCCACCTGGTCCGCCGTCTGGGCGAAGGGGCTCGGATAGCGGTCGGCCAGGTGCTGGTAGCCGGCCTCGGCGGCGAAATCGGTCCTGGTCGTGCCGGGGCAGACGGCGGTGATCTTGAGGCCCTCGACGCGATACTCGGCGTCGAGCGCCTGGCTGAACCGGATCATCAGCCCCTTGACCCCCGGGTAGAGGGTGTTGGCCGCCACGCCGGGCGCGAAGCCGGCGATCGAGGCGACGTTGATGATCCGCCCCCAGCGGCGCTGGATCATGCCGGGGATCACCGCATGGGCGAGGGCGCAGGGGGCCACGGCCATGGTCATCAGGAAGTCGCGCTGCTCGCGCCAGGGGGCGTCGTTGAAATAGCGGGGGATGCCGAAGCCGGCGTTGTTGACCAGGCCGTCGACATGGCGGCCGCGGGCCTCCACGGCCTCCAGGATCGGCTTGTGCGCCTCGTCGATGGAGAGGTCGGCGGCGATGGCGAAGGCGTCGACGCCATGCTCGTGGGCGAGCCGGCTGGCCAGGGTCTCCAGCCGGTCCCGCCGGCGCGCCACCAGGGCCAGGTCGAAGCCCCGCGCCGCATAGGCCCTGGCGAAGGCGGCGCCGATGCCGGCCGAGGCGCCGGTGATCAGGACCAGTCTTCGGGGGGCGAGCTCGGCCATGGCGCATGGGTCCATCGTCCCGGGCGCAAGGTCAAGCTGGGGTCCGGCCTAGGGTTGCGTGGGAATGTGCACTTGTGCGTGTGCCGCGCCGGGCTCCGGTCCCGGCGCCGCAGGCAGGGTGAACTGGAAGAGGGCGCCCTTCGGCTCGGCCGAGGCGGCCCGGATGCGGCCGCCGTGGGCCTCGACGATCGAGCGGGTGATCGCCAGGCCGAGACCCACCCCCGAGGTCTTGGTGGTGAAGAAGGGGTCGAACACCCGTTCGACGACGCCCGGCTCCACGCCCGCCCCGCGATCCTCCACCGACACGGTGACGCCCCCCTCGGTCGCCTTGGCCTGGATCTGGAGCACGCGCTCGTGCGCGGGACTGGCGCGCATGGCCTCGAAGCCGTTCATCATCAGGTTGAGCACGACCTGCTGCAGCTGGATCGCGTCGCCCATCACCGCCGGCAAAGGGGCGTCGAGCGAGGTATGGACCGCGACCTGGGCGCGCCGGCGCTCGTCCTCGACGAACTCGAGAGCGTCCTGGATCACGCGGCCGAGGTCCAGCGGGACCAGCTCCGGCTCGCTCTTGGCCACCATCCCGCGCACCCTCTGGACGATGGCGCCGGCGCGCAGGGCGTCGCGGACGGTGCGCTCCATGGCGACGGCGGCGCGGCGCAGGTCGGGCGGGTCCCGCTTGATCCAACCGAGGGCGGTCTGGCCGTTGGCGGCGATGGCGGCGATCGGCTGGTTGATCTCGTGGGTGATGGAGGAGGCCAGCTCGCCGACGGTCAGCACCCGGGCGACGCGGGCGATCTCGGCCTGGGCGTCTCGCCGGGCCTGGGTGGCCGCCTCGCGGGCGCGGGCGGCCTCGGCCTCGGCCTCGAGGCGGGCGTGGGCGTTTTCCTTGAACACCTGGACGGCCCGGGCCATCTGGCCGATCTCGTCGCGGCGGTCCTGGCCCTCGACGGTCACGTCGATTTGCCCTTCGGCCAGCTCGCCCATGCGGGTGCACAGGCGCAGGGTCGGGACGGTGAGTTCGGCGAAACCGATCCAGGCGGCGACGCCCAGGCCCAGCAGGGCGGCAAGAGCCCCCACCACCACCATGTTGCGCTCGATGGTGCGTGCGGAGTCGGCCAGGCGCAGGCCCTCGGCCCGGTTGTCCAGGGTGCGCTGGTTGGAATAGCGGTAGAGCTCGTCGCTGAGGGCCAGGAGGCGGGGGTTGACCGTCGCCATGGCCGCCTCTGCGCGGTCCTTGTCGTCCTTCATGCCGAACGCCATGGCCCTGCGGGTCTGCTCGACGATGGCGCGGAATTCCTGGCCGAAGCGGTCGTAGTCGGCCTTCTGGGCGGGATCGAAGCGCACCGCCTCGTCCAGGCGGGCCTCGCCCTCGGCGGCGGCGGACTCCAGGTCGTTGCGCGCGCGGGCGCACTTGGCGGCGTCCTCGCCCAGGCACTGGTAGTTCAGGTTGCGCTCGACCGCGTAGCCGATCTGATCGGTGAGGGCGGTGAGACGGGCGATGCGCAGGACGGCCGGGGCGTTGCGGCTGAGAATCTCGCGGTAGGCGGCGACCGTGTGGTGCAGGACCGAGACGCCGAGGCCGATGGTGGCCACGAACAGGGCGGCCATCAGGACGAGCGGAAGCAGGGTCTTCTCGAACAGCCTGAACCTGTCCAGAACAGCCACGGCCGCGCCCCGCTGGCTCACGCCCCGCTCGCCCCCTCGGCGTGCGCACCGCGAACATCGGTATCAAACCACAGGCGCTCGGCCGCAAACAAGGGCGACCGGTAAACGGGGGTGGCGCGCCTAGAGCATGATGGGGTCAGGTGGTAAATCACCTGACCGCTGAATCATGCTCTAGAATCCTCGGTTTAGAGCGCGTTCGGGCGGCGAAACCACTCACACTTTCGCCTAACGCGCTCAGTCCGGATTGAAGTTGAAGGGGATGCGCACCGCCGCCTCCTGGGGCTTGCCGTCCTTGCCTTCCATCGGCGAGACGCGGAACAGGCTGGCGAGCTTCAGCGCCGCCTCGCCGAGGCCGGCGCCGAGGGGGCTCTCCTCGATCAGGCGGCAGTCCTTGACGTTGGTGTCGGTGGCCACGGTGCACTCGACCACGGCGCGGCCGGACTTGCCGGCGGGCTTGGCCGCCTTGATCTGGTCGGGTGTCGGCGTGGATAGCCAGCTGGGCCGGACGATCATGTCGAGGCCGGTGACCGAGCCGCCGAACGCGCTCGGACGCGCGGGCAGGGGCGGGGCGAGGGAGCGCCAGCGGATCGGCACGGCCACAAGCGCCTCTTCGGGCATGGTCGCATAGCTCTTGGAGTCCATGCGGAAGCGGCCGACCAGCGACAGGGCGGCGGCGCCCAGGCCATGGCCGGCGGGCTGCTCGTTCTGGATGGCGCAGGCGTGCAGGCGCCCGTCGGCGGGACGCGAGGGATCGTTCAGCCGGCAGCGCAGGATCACTTGGGCGGCGTCGCGGAAGCCGGCCGGGCGCAGCTTCTCCACGTCGGTCGAGTCCGGCCGCTCGACCCAGTTGATACGCAGGGCCACCGTGCCCCCTTCGCCGGGCGCCGGGGCTTCGGGACCGGCGGCTGGCTGGGGCTTGGCCGCCTGAGGCTGGGGGGTCTGGGCGGCGGCGGCGGCGGCGGCGAGCAGCAGGGCGGCGGCCGCGGCCGGCAGGGTGGGTTTCACCATCGGGGTCCTAGCGATTTTCGGCGTCGGGGGCGGGGACGTCGGCGGGATTGTGGGTCTCGATGAACCGGACCATGGCGGTGAGCATCTGCTGGCGGGTTTCGCTGCGCGACAGCCAGTGGTCCTCGCCGGCCAGCGGCAGGAACTCCACCGGCTTGCCGGCCGCCTTCATCGCGTCGACCATCCACTGGCTCTGCTGGAACGGCACCACGGTGTCGTCGCGGCCGTGGATGATGAGGAGCGGCGCGGTGACCCTGTCGATGTGCTTGATCGGCGAGATCTCGGCGTAGGTGGGGTCCTTTTGCGCCTCGGCCTGCATGTAGCGGTCCCAGTAGGCGATGGTCGACCGCTTGGCGGGCGAGCGGCCCGCGGCGTACTGCACCATCTGCTTCAGGTCCGCCGGGCCGGACACGTCGACCGCGCAGCGATAGATTCCTGTGTCGAGGGTGACGCCGGCGAGGGCCGCGTAGCCGCCGTAGCTGGCGCCGGCGATGCACACCCGCTTCGCGTCGATCACGCCCTGGCCGGCCAGGAAGCGCACGCCGTCCGACAGGTCGGTCTGCATCTTGCGGCCCCACTGGCCGTAGCCGGCGCGGAGCAGGTCGTTGCTCAGGCCGCCGGACCCGCGATACTCCGGTTGCAGCACGGCGTAGCCGCGCGAGGCCAGGGCCTGGGCCATCCAATCGAATTCCAGGTAGTCGCGGGCTTCCGGGCCGCCGTGCACCAGGACGACGAGCGGCAGGTTCTTGGCGGCATGGCCCTTGGGCAGGGTGAGGTAGGCGGGGATCCTGAGCCCGTCGCCGGCGGTGTAGGCGACCGCGCGGGTGTCGGCCACCTGCTCGGGCGGGATGTCGGCGTAGACGTCGCCGATCAGGTCGGCGTGGCCGGTGTTCATGTCCACCAGCATGTAGGCCGCGCCGTTCTGCTGGCCGAACACCTTGACCACGACCTTCTTGTGGTCGCGGGAGATGGAGACGAAGTCGACCTGCTGGGCGCCGAAGCCGCGCAGGATGGCGTCCCAGGTCTTCTGCAACTCCGGGTCGAAGAAGCGGAACAGGTAGTGGTCGGCGCCGCTCTCGCGCCGGAGGCCGAGGGCGAGGCCGGTCTGGTCGTCGTTGATCAGGGCGTCCGCAGCGTAGTTGACCGGCTTCCAGGAGCCGTCGGCCAGCGACAGGGCGTGCCAGCCGCCCTTGCCCTCGATGTTCCCGTGGAACAGCACCGCTTCGCCGAGCGGGCCCAGGCCCATCATCGCCGGCGGCCCGTCCGGATGGCTGGAGGCGGGCAGGATTCGCCAGGCGCCGGCGACCTTCACCCGCACCCGCCACTGGCCGTCGCTCCAGAGGTTCTCGGCCACCTCCTGTCCGGTGCGGTCGACCATGTAGTCGCGCGTGCCGTGTCGCCCGTCGTCGACGACGTGGGTGATCCTGGAGGCGGGGTCATAGGAAAACAGGGTGAAGAGACCGCCGCCGCCGCTGAAGGTCTGGCCGACGAAGAACACCTGGGTGCGGCCGTCCGCCACGCGCACGAACGGCAGGTCGAACACCGTGTTGAGCGCCTGCGGCCCGTTCACCGGCGGCTGCAGGGGCGTGAGCTTTCGCGCCGCCAGGTCATAGACGAAGGCGAAGGCGAATTCCGACCGCGGCCCGATCAGGCCGAACGGCGCGTCGGCCGTGGTGGAGGTGATGATCAGAAGGTGGCCGTCGTCGATCCAGGACAGGGCGCGCAGCTTGGCCTTGCCGATCTTGAGGGTCAGGGACGGCGCCTTGTCGGCGATGCCGACCACCGAGATGATGCGGTCGTTGCTCACGACCCCGTCGAAGGCCAGGCGCGTGCCGTCGGGCGAGATGCTCATGTCCTCGAGGTCGGGCAGGCGCCCGTAGGCCTCGACGGGCGCGGCCCGCGCGGCCGGCGCGCCCGCCACGGCCATCAGCGCGGCGAGCGCGACTCCAAGCGATTTCCGCGCAGCCATGACTCTCGTTCCCCCGCCACACGCCCGGGTCGCAGATCACCCTGCGACGGCGCTCGAGAACAGAGGTCGCGCTGCAACCTTACAGCGACCTGACGGCCTGCAGCACGGCCTCGGCGTGGCCGGCGACCTTGACCTTGCGCCACATCGCCCGGACGACGCCGGCGCCGTCGATGACGAAGGTGGAGCGGTCGATGCCCATGTACTGGCGGCCATAGAGGCTCTTCTCGACCCACGAGCCGTAGGCCTCGATCGTCTTGCCCTCGGAGTCGGAGGCCAGCTCGACCTTGAGCTCGTACTTGGCGCGGAACTTGGCGTGGGCCTTCACCGAATCCTTGGAGGCGCCGATGACCACGGCGCCGGCCTCGTGGAACTCGGGCAGCAGGGCCGAGAAGTCCTTGCCTTCATTGGTGCAGCCGGGGGTGTCGTCCTTCGGGTAGAAGTAGAGCACCACGGTCTTGCCCTTCAGCGCCTCGAGGCTGACGCGGCCGGTGTCGGTCTCCAGGTCGAAGGCGGGCGCTTGCGAGCCAACGTCGATGGTCATCTGATCCTCCTAGACCGGCTTCAGCAGCACGACCTTCTTCTTGCCGGCCGCCAGCTTGAGCGAGCCGTCCTTGAGGTCGGCGAGCGTGACCAGGCGGGCGGCGTCCGGTTCGGCGACGTCGTTGAGGCGCAGGCCGCCGCCCTGGGCCAGGCGCCGGGCTTCCGAGCGCGAGGCCGCGAGGCCGGCGCTTTCCGCCAGGTTGGCCAGGGGAACGCCGGCTTCGAGGTCGGCCCTGGCGATCTCCACCGTCGGCAAGTCGGACGACGACACGCCCTGCTCGAACAGCTTCTCCGCCGCCGCCCGCGCCGCGCCGGCCGCCTCGGCCCCGTGGAGCAGCTTGGTGGCCTCGTCGGCCAGCACCTTCTTGGCCTCGTTGATGCCGGCGCCTTCCACGGCCTCCCAGCGGGCGATCTCGTCGAGCGGCAGGTCGGTGAACAGCTTCATGAAGCGGCCCACGTCGGCGTCCTCCGTGTTGCGCCAGAACTGCCAGTAGTCGTAGGGGCTCATCAGGTCGGCGTTGAGCCACACCGCGCCCGCGGCGGTCTTGCCCATCTTGGCCCCCGAGGCCGTGGTCAGCAGGGGCGTGGTCAGGGCGAAGGCCTGTTTGGCGTCGACGCGGCGGATCAGCTCCACCCCGTTGATGATGTTGCCCCACTGGTCCGAGCCGCCCATCTGCAGGGCGCAGCCGTGGCGGCGGTTCAGCTCCAGGAAGTCGACCGCCTGCATCAGCATGTAGTTGAACTCGAGGAAGCTGAGCGGCTGTTCGCGGTCGAGCCTCAGCTTCACCGACTCGAAGGTCAGCATGCGGTTGATGGTGAAGTGCGGGCCGAACTCGCGCAGGAACTCGACGTAGCCGAACTTCGACAGCCAGACGTCGTTGTCGACCATGAACGCGTCCTTGGGACCCGAACCGAAGGTCAGGAAGCGCTCGTAGACGGTCTGGATCGAGGCGATGTTGGCCGCGATCTTCTCGTCGGTGAGCATCTGGCGCTGGGTGTCCTTGCCCGACGGGTCGCCGACCTTGGTGGTGCCGCCGCCCATGACCACGATCGGCCGGTGGCCGGTCTGCTGCAGGCGGCGCAGCATCATCACGCTGATCAGGTTGCCGATGTGCAGGCTGGTGGCGGTGGCGTCGTAGCCGACGTAGGCGGTGACGACGCCCTCGCTGGCGGCCTTGTCGAGCGCCTCCAGGTCCGAGCACTGGTGGATGTAGCCGCGCTCCTGCATCACGCGGACGAAGTCGGACTTGGGGCGGAAGCTGGCGATATCGGTGTCGGACATACGCGGTCTTTCAGGGAAGGCAGGCGCGTTTAGCACGGGAGTCTCCTCGAATTCGAGGGCCGGAGACGCGCTGTCTGGATTTCCTCGTCGCCGGCCGGTGGCGGGCGGACGAAGGCAAGATCGACCGGCCGCTCGCTAGGTGTGCGAGCGGTGATAGCGTCCGAAGGCGGGGCGCGGGGCGATCATGGGGACTAGCCATGATCTCGCGCGGCGTGGCAGTCAAGCCGCATGCGTGTTCTGGGATTCATGAGCGGGACCTCGCTCGACGCCGTGGACATGGCGGCGCTGGAGACCGACGGGGAGAAGATCCTGGCGTTCGGCCCGGCCGGGGAGCGCAAGCTCGACCCCGCGGTGAGGGCCCTGATCCAGACGGCCACCGACGACGCCCGCGCCTGGCCCTGGGGCGCCCCCGAGCCCGCCTCGTTCGCGCCCGCCGCCCGGGCCGTGGCCGAGGAGCACCTGAAGGCGGCGCAGGGCTTCATGGCCGAGCACCGGCTGCAGCCCGCCGACTTCGACCTCGTCGGCTTCCACGGCCAGACGGTGTGGCACGAGCCGCCCGGACGCACCCGGCCGGAGGGGCGCACGGTGCAACTGGGTGACGCGGCCCTGCTGGCCCGGGGCCTCGGCCTGCCGGTGGCCTACGACTTCCGCTCGGCCGACGTGGCGGCCGGCGGACAGGGCGCGCCGCTGGCCCCGATCTACCACGACGCCCTGCGGCGCTGGTCGGGCATCCCGGCGCCGATGGCGGTGCTGAACCTCGGCGGCGTCGGCAACATCACCCTGGCCGCCGGCGATGGCGCGCTGCACGCCTTCGACACCGGCCCGGCCAACGGCATGATCGACCGCTGGGTGCAGTCGAAGACCGACCGGCGCTTGGACGAGGACGGGGCCCTGGCGCTGGCCGGGCGGGTGCACAAGGACATCGTCGCCGCCTACCTGGACCATCCCTACTTCCGGAGCCGGGGCGCCAAGTCGCTCGACCGCTACGACTTTTCGCTGGAGCGGGTGGCGCAGCTGTCGCTGGAGGACGGCGCGGCGACCCTGACCGCCTTCGCCGCCGCCGCCGTGGCCCTGGGGGTGGACGCCTGCCCGGAGAAGCCGCGGCGGATCGTGGTCTCGGGCGGCGGGCGTCGCAATCCCGTGCTGCTCGACTGGATCGCCGAATACGTCTCGGTCCCGGTGGACCAGGGCGAGGTCCACGGCTGGCGCGGCGACGCCGTCGAAGCGGAGGCCTTCGCCTATCTGGCGGCGCGCACGGCGCGCGGCCTGCCGATCAGCTTCCCTGGGACGACTGGGGTCCCTGAGCCGATGACCGGCGGACGGATCGTGGAGCCCTAGATCCCACCTCGACCGTCATCCTCGGGAGAAGCCCGAGGATGACGATAATTGGGGGGAGATCAGCGCCCTACCGCAGCCGGTCCAGCCTCAGCCTCTGCCGCTCGTCGGTGAGCCGTCCCAGCGCCAGGTAGGCGATGATGGCGGCGGACAGGCCGCTGGCGCCGGCCAGCAGGAACATCAGCAGGATCTGGTACTTGACCGCCTCCACCGGATCGAGGCCGGCGAGGATCTGGCCGGTCATGATGCCGGGCAGGGTGATCACCCCGGCGGCGGACATCTGGTTGACGGTCGGCATGATGCCGCGGCGGATCGCCTGGCGCACCAGGGCGCGGGTGGCGTCGTGGAAGCTTGCGCCGAGGCCGAGCTGGGCCTCGATGGCGGGGCGTTCGCGGCTGACCGAGCTCAGCAGGTTGTCGAGGGCCAGGCTGCCGGAGTTGAGCACCGAGCCCAGCACGATGCCGGCGAGCGAGATGGCGTAGCGCGCCTCGTACCAGGGGTGCGGGCGGATGGCGGTGAGCAGGGCCAGCGCCACGGTGACCACGGTGGCGACGGCGACGCCGGTGGAGCTCAGCACGAGGCCGTCGGCGCCCTTGAAGCGGCGCTCCGGCCGGATGGCGATCTCGCGGGCGGCCACCATCGCCATCACCACCACCAGGGCCACGGTGGCGGCGGGGTGGTGCAGGGCGAACACCCAGCGCAGCAGGAAGCCGATGGCGATCAGCTGCACCACCATGCGGGCGGCCGACCACAGCACCTGGCGGTGCAGGTTCAGCTTGAGCAGGATCGACAGGACGGCGTCGAAGGCGATCAGCGAGGCGGAGATGGCGATGTCGGTCGGGGAGAGGGCGATGGCGTTCATGCTTGCGCCTCCGGCGGGGCGGCCCGCTCCAGCTTGCGCTCGACCATGCGGTAGGCGGCGGCCTTGAGCCGCGCGGCCTGGCCGGCGTCGTGGCTGACCATGACGATGACGCAGCCCTTGGCCAGCCGGGCCTGCAGGGCGATTTCCACCCGCATGGCGGCTTGCGGGTCGAGCGCGCTGGTCGGCTCGTCGAGCAACAAGGCGGGGGAGTCCAGGACCAGGGCGCGGATGATGGCCAGGCGCTGGCGCTCGCCGGTGGAGAGGCGCGCCACCGGGGCGTCGAACTGGCCTTCGACGAGGCCAAAGCTGGCGGCCAGCCGTCGGGCCTCCTCACGGGTGGCTGGCGCGAAGTGATCGATGACGTCGTCGAGCCACCAACCGGCTTCCGAGGGGACATAGGGCGCCGTGCGGCGCCAGGCCGGCCCGTCCAGCGCGCGGCGCTCGGTCCCGTTCAGGCGCACCTCGCCGTCGTTGGGGTCGAGGTCGGCGATCATGCGCAGGAACAGGCTCTTGCCCGAGCCCGATGGCCCGCTGATCACCCCGCAGCCGCCGGGCGGAACGGCGAAGTCGAACGGCCCGGCAAGCGGGCTCTGGAGGCGGCGTATGAGGAGGCCGGTCTGCGAGGGCGCCGGGTCGGTCATGACCACTGCATAGCCCGTGACGGGGCCGAGCTACAGCCTCTGTTCGGGTCCCTGCGCCATCAGCTGCGGCGCAGGCCGAAGAAGGCCGCGTCCATCCACCGGCCGAGCCTGGCGGCGGAGGCGAGGGGGCCGGGCGAGCGCGACGCGCCGAAGTCACGGATCAGGCGCTTGAGAGCCGGTTCGGCGACCAGGGCGGCGGCCCGGCGGCAGGCAAACCAGCGAAGCTGGCGCTGGTCCTGCTCCTTCCAGCTGTCGGCCTGGCGCAGGACGTGGAGGGGGAAGACGATCACCTGGATCGGGATGGTCTGCTCCTTCTTGACCCGCTTGAGGTAGCGGTAGGAGCCGATCGCGGTGGCCTCAATCTCGCCCTCGACCCCGGCCTCCTCGACCGCCTCGACGGCCGCCGCCTCCTGCGGCGCGAGGCCGTTGATCGGCCAGCCCTTGGGGATCACCCAGCGGCGGGTCTCGCGCGAGGTGACGAGCAGGATCTCCAGCCGCCGGCCGACGTGGCGCCAGGGCAGGGCCGCGTACTGGATGCCGACGGCCTTGACCGGTTTCATTTGAGGAACCCGCCGCTGACGGCGTAGGCCAGCGCCGCCATCACCCCGGCCATGGGCATGGTGATCACCCAGGCGACCACGATCCGCCGCGCCACCCCCCAGCGCACCGCCGTCATGCGTCGCGCCGCGCCCACGCCGACGATGGCGCCGGTGATGGTGTGGGTGGTCGAGACGGGAATGCCGATGTGCGTGAACATGAACAGGGTGATGGCTCCGCCGGTTTCCGCGCAGAAGCCCTGCATGGGCGTGAGTCGGGTGATCTTCGAGCCCATGGTGTGAACAATCCGCCAGCCGCCGAATAAGGTCCCTAAGGCCATGGCGGTCTGACAGGACAGTACCACCCAAAGTGGTATCTGGAACCCGTGGTGACCGCCGGAATGGGCGTAGAGCAGGACGGCGATGATGCCCATGGTCTTCTGCGCATCGTTGCCGCCGTGGCCGAGCGAATAGGCCGAGGCCGAGACGAACTGCATCACGCGGAACAGGCGGTCGACGGCGGCGGGCCGGGTGCGCACGAAGATCCAGGAGACCAGCAGGACCAGGAACAGGGCGAGCACGAAGCCCAGCAGGGGCGAGGCGACGATGCCGGATGCGGTTTTGAGGACCCCATCCAGGACGACGACCCTTGGGCCCGCCTTGGCCAGGCCCGCGCCGATCAGGCCGCCGACCAGGGCGTGGGAGGAGGAGGAGGGGATGCCCGCCAGCCAGGTGACGATGTTCCAGACGATCGCGCCCATCAGGGCGGCGAAGATCACCCGGTCGGTGACCACGTTCACGTCGATGATGCCCGCGCCCACGGTGTGGGCCACGTTCAGCCCAAACAGCAGGAAGGCGACGAAGTTGAAGAAGGCCGCCCACATCACCGCGTAACGTGGCTTCAGCACCCGCGTGGAGACGATGGTGGCGATGGAGTTGGCCGCGTCGTGCAGGCCGTTGAGGAAGTCGAAGGCCAGGGCGACGCACACCAGCACCCAGACCGTGGCCGACATGGGGAGCAATTCCACGTCGGCCTCAGAGGTGCTCGAGCAGGATGCCGCTGATCCCGTTGGCCACGTCCTCGAAGCGGTCGATCACCTTTTCCAGGTGGTCGTAGATGTCGGCGCCGACGATGAAGTCCATGGGGTGTTCCTGGCTCTTGAGGAACAGGGCCTTCATGCCGGCGTCGTAGACCTCGTCGGAACGGTTCTCGATGCGCGTGACGGCCTCGGCGATGCTGTTGAGGCGGGTGGCGTTCTTGCCGAGGTCGTGCAGCAGTTCGGTGGCTTCGAGGGTCAGGTAGGCGGCCTGGATGGCGAGATCGCCGAGCTCGCGCATCTGCGGCTCGAACTCGCGCACGCCAAACAGGGTGATCGACTTGGCCGTCTTCTGCATCTGGTCGATGGCGTCGTCGAGCGAGGTCGTCAGATCGCGGATGTCCGAGCGGTCGAAGGGCGTGATCAGGGTGCGGCGCACGGCCAGCAGCACCTCGCGCGTGACGTCGTCGGCCGCCTCCTCGTAGCCCATGAGGGCGACGCAGGCCGCCGGCACGCCGTCGCCCCCGCCGAGCAGCTCGCGCAGGGTCTCGGCGCCCTTCAGCAGCAGCCGGGCGTGATCGATGAAATAACCGAAGAACTTGTCCTCGCGCGGCAACAAGGCTTGGAACCAGCGCATGCCCTACTCCCGAAAAGCAGCCCGGGGCCTGCATACAAACGCGGCGGCCTGGACGCGAGAGATTTTCCGGCGTCGGACATTAGGTCGCTTCAGCCCGGCGGGGGCGGGTCGCCATCCTTCTGCGGGGCGATGAAGATCACCAGGTCCCAGGCGTTGTTGATCATCAGCAGGAACAGGGCGATCTCGTCGGCGGCCAGGACGTAGGGGCCGATGCCCTCGCCGAACAGCACCAGGGCGCCGGCCACCACCAGTCCGGCGTAGAGGGCGCCCACGCCGACGCCGTAGCGCCACAGGTCGCCTTCATAGGACTCCACGGCCTTGGACAGGAAGGCGTGGCAGATGTAGGCGGCATAGGCGAGGCCGATCAGGCCGCAGGCGAAGGCCATGCCGCCGACGAAGTCGTCGGACACCTTGGGGAACAGCGCCAGGCCGCCGAGCAGCACCAGCACCCCGAGGTGGAAGACGATCGGCGTCATGAACACGCGCACGCCCCGGACCATCCTCTCGCGGTCGAGGTTGGTGGTCAGGGACACGACGACGAACAGGAGGCCGATCAGGCCCGCCGACGCCGGCCCGAGCACCAGGTAGAAATCGTGCCAGTCCTCGAACATCCGCCCGCCCCCCTCGAAGCCGGTGTTGGCCCATTATGGCGCAGTTGGCCGGAACGGCTAGGCCTGGGCCAAGGGGGCAGCGCGGCTCGGCGCGGGGGTCGATCAGTCCGCTTCCGTGGTCTCCAGCCAGTGCACGCTGAACAGCCGGTCCGGATCGGTCCAGACGGCGGCGGGACGGAAGCCGGCGGCGCGGGCGATGCCGCGGAAACCGTCGAGCGAATATTTGTAGCTGTCCTCGGTATGGATGCGCTCGCCCTCGCCGAACAGGATGGCGACGTGGCCGATGTGCACGGTCTGGCGCTTCAGGCTCTCCAGATGGATCTCGATGCGGCCGTGGGCGGCGTCGTAGCGGGCGCGGTGGGCGAAGGCGGCGACGTCGAAGTCGGCGCCGAGCTCGCGGTTGGCGCGCACCAGCAGGTTCTTGGAGAACGCCGCCGTCACGCCCTGGGCGTCGTCGTAGGCCGGCTCCAGGATCGCCGCGTCCTTCCGCAGGTCGACCCCCACCACCATGGCCGAGCCAGGGCCGAGGCGGCGGGCCCAGGCGGCGAGGAACAGGGTGGCCTCGTCGGGCTGCAGGTTGCCGATGGTCGAGCCTGGGAAGAACCCCAGCCGCATGCCGCCGCCGGGGGCCTCGGGCAGGGTCAGCGGCCGGGTGTAGTCGGCGCAGACGGCCAGCACCTCGAGTTCGGGCCGCTCGGCGCCCAGGGCCTGGACCGAGGCCTTCAGGTGCTCGCGCGAGATGTCGATGGGAATGTAGGCGGCCGGCTCGTCCAGGGCGTCGAGCAGGATGCGGGCCTTGGAGCTGTTGACCCCGCCGAGTTCGATCATCTGGGCGGCGGGCCCGGCGCGCTCGGCGATCTCGCCGGCGGAGGCCCTCAGGATGCCGAGCTCGGTGCGGGTGGGATAGTATTCCGGCAGCTCGCAGATGCGGTCGAACAGGGCCGAGCCGCGGGCGTCGTAGAGGAAGCGGCAGGGAATCGCCTTGTGGCGGGCGGTCAGGCCGCGCACCAGGGCCTCGCGGAAGTCGCCGAGGTCCGGGCTGTAGTCGTGGAACTCCAGCCGCGCGCGGCGCGCGGTGGACGACAGGACATCAAGCATCATCGGCCAACCTCACGCCGCTGAAGGCCCAGCGCGCGGCGGGCGGGAAGAAGTTGCGATAGGTGGGCCGCGTGTGGCCCTCGGGGGTGGCGACGCAGCCGCCGCGCAGGACCATCTGGCCCGACATGAACTTGCCGTTGTACTCGCCGATTGCCCCGGAGGCGGGACGATAGCGGGGGTAGGGGCCGTAGGCGCTTGCGGTCCATTGCCAGAGCTCGTCACTGATTTGCTGGAGCCCGGAGATCGGGGCGGCGGGCCGCGGATGGAAGGCCCTGGCTGACACGCTGCTGACAGGTTTGGCAGCAGCCGTCTCCCATTCCGCCTCGGTGGGCAGGCGGCGGCCCGACCAGGCGGCGAAGGCGGCGGCCTCGTAGAAGCTGAGGTGGGCGACCGGTTCGGCCGGATCGAGCGCGCGTTCGCCATGCAGGGTGAAGAGTCGAAAGGCGTCGATGTCGTCCTCGCGCCAGTAGAGCGGCGCCTGCCAGCCTTCGCGCTGGACCGTGGCCCAGCCTTCCGAGAGCCAGAATTCGGGCCGGCGGTAGCCGCCGTCCTGGATGAAGGCCAGATATTCGCCGCAGGTCGACAGGCGGCTGGCGAGCTGGAACGGCTCCAGCCACACCCGGTGGCGGGGGCCCTCGTTGTCGAACGAGAAGCCTTGGGCCTCGTGGCCGATCTCGACCAGGCCGCCGTCGAACAGCAGCCACTGGACCGGCGGCGCGGCCTCGGCCGGAGCGGCGGCCGGCGTGTCGAGGTAGGCCGGCGACAGCGGATTCAGCGACAGCACGTGCTTGATGTCCATCAGGATCAGCTCCTGATGCTGCTGCTCGTGGTGCAGGCCGAGCTCGATGAGCGGCAGCAGCTCGCTCCAGCGGTCGGCGGGCGTTGTGGCCACCAGCTTGGCCATGCCGTCGTCGACGTGGCGGCGGTAGGCCAGCACCTCGTCCAGCGACGGGCGCGAGAGCAGGCCGCGCTCGGGCCGCGACCAGCGGGGGCCGACGGCCTCGTAGTAGGAGTTGTAGAGGAAGCCGTAGAGCTCGTGGAACGGCCGGTAGCCGGGCAGGGACGGGGCGAGCAGGAAGGTCTCGAAGAACCAGCTGGTGTGTGCCAGGTGCCACTTGGTCGGGCTGACATCGGGCATCGACTGGACCAACTGGTCCTCGGCGCTGAGCGGCTGGGTGAGGGCGTGGGTGTGGGCGCGCGCGGCGGCGTAGCGCCGTATCGCATCGGACCTTGCGGCCGCGCCATGATCGGGCCGTCGCGTTGCGCCTGCCGCCGTCAAGGTCTCCCCCGTTTCCGGCCGCCGCAGCGGCTTGCAAGCGGGCCAACGGTAGAGCGGCCTCGCGCGTTCCCGCAGGAACTTAGGGACGAATCGTCGCGCTTTTAAGGTGGTTGCATCCCTTCACATCTCGGTGAAGGTCGAAAACGGCGCCTCGGGAAGCGGCAAGCGAAGCCGTGTTAAATCAAGGCAATCGCTTTTTCCCGGTGAGTCGTGTATGTCCGTGCCCAAGGTCTTCACAGAATGTTGAAGCCGAAGGCGGCGGGGACCGCCCGAGGCGCGCGCCGCTCATCCGGCGAGGAGAGTTCGCACATGACTGCATCAGTTCAGTTGGCCCAAGAGCCGCGCCTGAAGGCTCCGGCGAACGACGGCGCCATCGAACTCACCATCCTCATGCCGTGCCTCAACGAAGCCGAGACCCTGGCGGTCTGCATCGACAAGGCGCGCGGCTATCTGGAGCGGTCCGGCGTGGTCGGCGAGGTGCTGATCGCCGACAACGGCTCGACCGACGGCTCGCAGCTGATCGCCGAGGAGCATGGCGCCCGAGTGGTGCCGGTGCCCGAGCGCGGCTATGGCGCGGCCCTGATCGGCGGCATCCACGCCGCCCGCGGCCGCTATGTCATCATGGGCGACGCCGACGACAGCTACGACTTCGAGAATCTCGACGCCATGATCGAGCGGCTGCGCCAGGGCGACGACCTGGTGATGGGCAACCGCTTCAAGGGCGGCATCGAGAAGGGCGCCATGCCCTTCCTGCACAAGTACCTGGGCAATCCGGTGCTGTCGTTCCTCGGCCGACTGCTGTTCGCCATCCCGGTCGGCGACTTCCACTGCGGCCTGCGCGGTTTCTCGCGCGAATCCATGCTGAAGCTGCGGCTGAAGAGCCCGGGCATGGAGTTCGCCAGCGAGATGGTCGTCAAGTCGGCCCTGCACAAGCTGACCCTCACCGAGGTGCCGACCACCCTGAAGCCGGACGGCCGCTCGCGCCCGCCGCACCTGAAGACCTGGCGCGACGGCTGGCGCCATCTGAAGTTCCTGCTGCTGCACAGCCCCGCGTGGCTGTTCGTCTATCCGGGCCTCGCCCTGATCGCCATGGGCCTCGCCGGCTCGGCGCTGCTGAGCCACGGCGCGGTGCACGTCACGCCCTCGCTGGAGCTGTCGATCCACACCCTGATCGTCAGCTGCTTCGCCGTGCTGATCGGGGCGCAGTTCGTCTCGTTCGGCGCGCTCGCCCAGCGCTACGCCATGGTCGAGGGCTTCCTGCCGCCGCCGGCCAACTTCCAGCGCCTGATCCTGGGCATGACGCTCGAGCCCCTGCTGCGGGTGGCCGGCGTGATCCTGCTCTTCGGCCTGATCGGCTGCGGCTGGGCGGTGAGCACCTGGGCCGGCTCCGGCTTCGGCCCGATCGTCTATGACAGCGTGTTGCGCGTGCTCGTGCCGTCCCTGACCGCAGTGGCCGTGGCCGCCCAACTGTCCGCGACCGCCTTCCTGACCTCGCTGTTGACCATCCGCAGCTAACGCGCTTACTCGGTACCCATGCGTCGCATACCGCCGCTCCTGGCCTTGCTGGCGGCCACGCTGCTGCTCATGTCGGTGGCGTTCGCCAACGGCAGGCCGACGGTGTTCTACGACTCGCACAGCTACGACGTGATGGGTCGGAACCTGATCGAGACGGTCCGCGACTGGCCGGGGTCCAACGAGAACAAGGCCAAGGCCGGCTACACCAAGCTGTCGCAGGGGCCGGTGCCGAGCGACCGGCTGACCGATCCACAGACCGAAGGGGCCCGCTCGCCGTTCTACGGCGTGCTGCTGCATGCCGCCTACCTCACCACCACGATCTGGGGGCTGGCCGCGCTGCAGAGCTTCCTGGCGGCGTGGGTCATCTATCTGCTGTGGCGCACGGTGGCGCCCCGCGCGCCGTCGTGGTCGTACCTCGGCCTGATCGCCGCGACTGCGGTCGGCACCAGCATCTCGTTCTATACGACCTTCGCCATGCCCGACATCTTCGCCGGCATCGGCGGGGCGGCCGTGGTGCTGATCCTGGCCCAGGGCGACCGGCTGAAGAAGCTGGAGATCGCCGGGCTGTGGGCGGTGATCGCCTACGCCATGGTCATCCACAAGTCGCACTGGGCCACGGGGCTGGTGGTCGCCTTCGGCGGCGGCGCCTTGATGTGGCTCATGGGGCTGTCGACGCGGAGCGTGGTGCGCCGGGTGCTGGTGGTGGCCAGCGCCGCCGTGGCCGCCTGGGCGGCGGGCTCGGCCTTCGACCATGTCTACCAGAACCGCACCGGCTACAAGCTGGGCCATCCGCCCTTCATCATGGCCCGCCTGGTGGCCGACGGGCCGGGCCGGGCCTACATGCTGCAGGCCTGCGGCCAAGCCGGGCGTCAGGGCGGCGCAGAGCCCTATGTCCTGTGCAAGTTCAAGGCGAACGCCGTCAATTCCACGAAGGTCAAGGTGTCTGGAGAGCTCATCTCCAACCTGATCCTGTGGTCCGACCGCAAGACCCTCGGGGTGTTCAACAACGCCAGCCGCTCCGAGCGCGTCGGCCTGGAAGCCGAGGAAATGCGCTTCGTCCTCGGCGCCCTGAGGTATGATCCGGCGGGCGTGGCCCTGGCCTCGCTGTCCGACTGGGGCCGGCAGCTGATCGCCATCCAGGTGGACGATCCGTTGCGCGATCCGGGCGCCTTCCTGCGCGGCCGCTACTGGCCGACCACCATCCTGCCGAAGCTGATCCCCAACTTCCAGGCGTGCCGTCCGCCGGGCAACTGCAAGCCGCCGTTCGACTACAACCTGCTGTACGCTTGGCACGGGACTGTGCTGGTCGCCGGCCTGCTGCTGCTGGTCTGGCGACTGAGTCTGGCGGACGTGCGCCAGGCGGTCTGGCGGCGGGGGCTGAAGGAGGGCCAGGAGCCGGCGCGGGTGGCGGCGACGGTGCTGCTGCTGACGGCGGTGCTGCTGGTCAACGCGGCCGTCTGCGGCGTCCTCTCGGGTCCGTTCGCTCGCTACCAGGCGCGGCTGGTCTGGCTCCTGCCGGTCGGCGCGGGCCTGGCCGCCTGCGCCCTGCCGATGCACTCGGGCCGGGTGCTGCCGTTCGTCCTGCGCGCCTGGCAGGCGCTGGCGGGCCTGTGGGAGCTGGTGAGGGCGCAGCCGGTGATCGGCCGCTTCCTGCCGCCGCTGAACGGCCATTTCATGCGCTTCTGCTGCGTCGGCGTGCTGGGCTTCGTGGTCGACTTCGCCGTGCTGAAGGCCGTTCTGTTCATCGCGGGCGAGGTCGGCGCGGACAACACCTCGCTGTTCGCCAAGGTCGCCGGACGGCTGGTCTCGTTCTCCTTCGCGGTCGTGGCGACCTGGCTGGCCAACCGCACCTGGACGTTCGCCGGACACGGCCGCCTCGGCGCGTCGCTGCTGGCGGAGTTCGGCGGTTACCTGACGGTCCAGTCGGTGGGCTTCGCCGCCAACCTGGGGGTCTATACCGCGGTCCTGGCCGCGACGGCGGCGTTCGCCGAGCACCTGCTGCCGGCCATGGTCGCCGGCACGGCGGCCGGCATGGTGATCAACTACCTCGGGGCCAAACACCTGGTGTTCCGGCGCGGAGCGGGCGCATCCTGAGGGATGCGGCCCGGCTTGGCTTTGAGTAGAATAACTCTCTTGAAGTAGAGCTTCGGTCTTGGCGCCGCGGAGGGGCAATGCCCAGCCGGCGCAACTGAGCCGTTGGCCAATTGCGCTACCTGGGCCGTGCGCCTTCTCAGGCATATAGCAGGGTTAGGGGCGATCTGCCTCGCCAATTGATATATTGCGCCGCCAAAGTCGTTCTTAAACAATCCGGACAAAACCAATCTTGTCCATAAAGATCAGAAGGACAATCTTCGCCTTAACCTTAACATCAGCACTAAGGTGCTCACGGTAATCGCATATCCCGTGAATTTTAGACCTTTTGGCTAGATGACGAACGGGCTGAGCGCCCTTAGTGGTCTTTCCCCGTTGCGTTGATCTCTTGGCGTTTGCGCCGATCTAGTCGGCGTTCACGAAAGGAACAAACACTCTGGCCAGGTCCCTGTGATGCGCGCCGTCGTCGTCTGCCGGTTTCCGATCTATCGGGAAGCGCTCGCCCGGCTCGTCGGCTCGGCGTTCGGTCCGGAGCCCGCGGAAGGTCACGCGAGCCTGCACGACGCCTTGGAGGGCGCCGCGGACCGGCCGCTCGACATGCTGGTGGTCGACATCACGGGCGAGGATCCGGAGTTCCGCGAGTTGAAGGCGGCGGCCGAGGCGATCAAGCCGGCGCCGCTCGTGCTGTTCTCGGTGCTGTCGCCCGCCGAGGTGCAGGCCGCCTACGAGGCGGGGGTCAAGGGCTGCATCCCCAAGACCGCGCCGCCGGAGCTGATCAGCGCCGCCCTGCGCCTGATCCTGGCCGGCGGGCTCTACTTCAGCGACTTCTCCAGCCTGTCCTCGCGCCAGCGCGCCGAGACGCCGCTGCGCACGCGCCTGTCCAGCCGCCAGCTGGAGGTGCTGCGCCTGATCGAGATGGGCCAGACCAACAAGGAGATCGCCAAGGCGTTGGGCATCTCGGTGGCCACGGTGAAACTGCACGTCCAGGCCATCCTCAACATCACCGGCGCGCGCAACCGCACCGAGGCGGCGCTGCGGGCCCGAGGGCAGTTCAAGTAGGGGCGGTTCAAACAGGCTCGTCCGGGGGTGATCCCTCAACAAACCTTCCGGTGGAGTTGGCCGCTCCCATATTGAAGCGGCGGGGGGCTCTGATAGGTTGCCCCGATCCGCTGGAGGACCATTCGTCGTGACTCGCAACGTTGCGCGCTTCATCGCGCGCCCCACCGCCATGGCCGCCGTCGTGGCGGCGTCCGTCAGTCTCGCCGGATGCGGCGTCAACACCATCCCCACCCAGCAGCAGAAAGCCCAGGCGGCGTGGGCCGAGGTGCAGACGCAGTACCAGCGCCGCTCCGACCTGATTCCCAACCTGGTGGCCACGGTGCAGGGCTACGCGGCCCAGGAGCGGAGCGTGCTGGTCGACGTGACCAACGCCCGCGCCAGCGCCACCCAGGTCAAGCTCGACGCCTCCAACCTGTCCGACCCCCAGGCGTTCCAGCAGTTCGAGCAGGCCCAGAACCGGCTGTCGGGCGTGCTCGGCCGCCTGCTGGTGGCCAACGAACGCTATCCGGAGCTCAAGTCGAACGAGAACTTCCTGGCCCTGCAGTCGCAGCTGGAAGGCACCGAGAACCGCATCTCGGTGGCCCGCCGCGACTACAACGAGGCCGCGCGCGTCTACAACACCGAGCTGGTCACCTTCCCCGGGGTGCTGTGGAAGAGCACCGTGTACTCCAGCTACAAGCCGATGAACCTGTTCTCGGCCTCCACCCAGGCCCAGAGCGCGCCGACGGTGAGCTTCAACATCGCCCCGCCGGGCGGCCAGGGCGCCGCGACCGCGGCGTCGTCGGCGGCGCCCGCCGCGGCGGCCCCGGGCGGCGGCGCGCCGCCCCCCTCCGCAGCGGCCGCGCCGGGCTCCGCGCCGTCCAAGTGATCAACCCGTTCAAGCCGGCTGTCCTGGCGAGCCTGATCTGGGCCGTCTTCGCCTTCGTTCTCGTCGTGCAGCCGGCCGCGGCCGCGCCGACCTTTCCCGCGCTGACCGGGCGGGTGGTCGACGACGCCCACATCCTGTCGCCACAGGCCCAGGCCGAGCTGACCCAGGAGCTGGCTGGGCTGGAGCAGAAGACCAGCCGCCAGCTGGTGGTGGTGACCCTGCCGTCGCTGCAGGGCTACGACATCGCCGACTACGGCTACCAGTTGCTGCGCGCCTGGGGCATCGGCCAGAAGCAGACCAACAACGGCGCCGTCTTCATCGTCGCGCCGAACGACCGGAAGGTGCGTGTCGAGGTCGGCTACGGCCTCGAAGGCGTGCTGACCGACGCGATCTCGAGCGTGATCATCCAGCGCGAGGTGCTGCCCCGCTTCCGTCAGAAGGACATGGAAGGCGGGGTGGTGGCCGGGACCCGGGCCCTGGTCGAGCAACTCGGCCTTGACACCTCCACGGCCGAGCAGCGCGCCGCCGAAGCCCGGCAGCAGCAACAGCAGATCTACGCCCAGCAGCGCGCCGGGCGAGGCCACGGCAATCCGATCGCCGGCTTCGTGGTGTTCCTGGTGATCGTGTTCGTCATCTCCACCGTGCTGCGCGGCGGCGGCGGGGGCCTTGGCGGATTCCTGGGCGGCATGTTCCTGGGCAGCCTGCTCGGCGGCGGCCGGCGCTACGACGACGATCGTTGGGGCGGCGGCGGCGGGGGGTGGGGCGGCGGCGGATGGAGCGGCGGCGGCGGCGGCTTCAGCGGCGGCGGCGGCTCCGGCGGCGGCGGCGGTTCGTCGGGCAGCTGGTGAGCGGGGAGCTGGTGACATGCTGAGCCACGCCGATCACGATCGCATCGCCGACGCGGTGGCCGAGGCCGAGGGCCGGACCGCGGGCGAGATCCTGTGCGTCCTGCAGCAGAAGGTGTCGGACTACCGCGAGATCCCGCTGGCCTGGGCGGCGGGCTGCGCCCTGATCGTCCCGGCCCTGCTGGCCGCGTTCGGCGTGGAGCCGTGGCTGGTGTCGGCGGACGGCGGCGACTGGGTGGCCACCAATGCGGTGAGCCTGAGCCTGGCCCTCAACACGACGATCATCGGCTATTCCCTGATGCAGCTGGCGATCTTCGTGGTGGTGGCCGTGGCGCTGGCCGCCATCCGGCCGCTGAAGCTGGCCCTGACGCCCAAGGGGCTGAAGCGGCGGCGGGTGAAACGCGC
>Ga0310811_10000511_pt1 | contig 50195 bp, 40 predicted proteins | sample YCmetagenome_FD_207642 | JGI IMG/M metagenome (GOLD analysis project Ga0310811, IMG submission 207642) | Soil microbial communities from experimental microcosm in Duke University, North Carolina, United States - YC | ecosystem: Engineered > Artificial ecosystem > Soil microcosm > Unclassified ... | reverse complement strand
CGGCGCACGGCTCCTGCCGACAAGCGGGAAAACATCTCATCCGCTACGCGCGCCTAACACATGCCTCGCGCATGCCAGCCAAGCGGTGCTCACCATTAATTTGATCGAGGCCTAATAGAGGCCTCAACCACGCTTGGCGCATTGCATCGCATCGATTGCGTCGCATGGCGTCTCATGGCGTCGGCGCGGCGTTTGCGCGGCCCAGCGCGGCCCAGGGCCGCACTGCATCCACATTGCCTAATGACACTTCAAGGACAGGAGAATTGCATGAAAGAGAATCACCCGGCGGCCATTACGGGAAGCGATGGTCTTCCCGAGCTGCCGAGCCAGGCCGGCAGTATTCAGTCGCCTATGCGCTCGTGGCTGTCGGTGGGGTCCGTGACCGTAGGCGCATTTGCCTTTGTGACCACCGAATTTCTACCCGTTGGCCTCTTGCCCCAGATCGCGCATGACCTTGGCGTGTCGCCCGGTACAGCAGGGTTGATGGTGACCACGCCCGGCGTCATTGCCGCTATTTCGGCGCCCGGCATGATGCTTGGGGCGGGCCGCATAGACCGACGCGTCATCCTGTTGGCGTTGTCCATCTTGCTGCTTGCGTCCAACTTCGTATCCGCCTTTGCGTCGAACTTTGGCTTCATGCTGCTGGGGCGCGCTTTGCTGGGCGCCTCGCTGGGCGGGTTCTGGACCTTGGCGCTGGCGGCCGCTGGACGGTTGGTGCCGGAACGGCATGCCGCCAGGGCGACCGCGATGATCTTGGCCGGTGTCACCTTTGCCACGGTGATAGGCGTGCCGTTTGGGACTTTTATCAGCAGCCTGGCATCGTGGCGTGCGTCGTTCGTCGCCACCGGCATCCTGGCGGCCGTGGCGCTGATCGCGCAGATGGCCTTGTTGCCATCGATGCCGTCAAGTGCGGCGCTACGCTTTAGCGATCTGCGCGCACTTTTGAGTCGTGCGCATCCGCGCAAAAGCTTGTTGATGGTGGCACTGGTATTTGGCGCTCACTTCTCGTCCTATACGTACATTGCGCCATTTCTGGTGGAAAACGCCAAGTTCAGTTTGCCGACCATCAGTACCGTGTTGCTGGGCTTCGGATTCGTCGGTTTTGTCTCCAATTTTGCCGTCTCCGCCACCGTGACGCGTAACCTGAAGGCATCGTTGTTCACGATGGTGACGATACTGATGGTCGCTTTGTTCGCACTGCCGCTATTGCACGCTTCCGAGGCGGGGGTGGTCGTCGCGGTATTGGCTTGGGGTGTCGCGTTCGGCGCCATTCCCCTGTGCCTGAGCGTCTGGATGCAAGCCTCTACGCCGGATCTGCCCGAAGCGGGTTCCGCGCTGTTCGTCAGCATCATCCAAGTGGCCATCGCGGTGGGCTCGCTGGCAGGCGGCGCAGTGGTGGATTCGATCGGCGTACCGGCGGACTTCTGGTTCGGCACCTGTTTGGCTGTGGCGGGTTTGATCGCGATCGTTAGCTTCGGCATGAAAAACGAGAAGCTGAATTTGGGCGCCAATGCCGCCAGGATGCACTGACGACGATGTGGACCATCGGGCCGCCGTGGCAAGGCGGCCCCGGTCGGCTTTTTATCTGTCTTGGTTCACCGCCCCGGCGCTTTCATCCGGCCGGGTCGATTCGCGCGAGCGCTTGCTCGATCGAAGCCGAGTCCACCGGCCGCACCAGCCGTGCAATTTCGTTGCCGTCACGCAGAAACACTAGCGTGGGCCACAGCTTTACTTTGAACGAGCGCCCAAGCGGGCGTCCGCGACCATCCTCGATCTTGATGTGGCGTACCTCCGGATGCGCGTCGAATGCCGCCGCGATCAGCGTTTGCGCAGCGGTGCAGTAGCTGCACCACGGCGCGCCGAACTCGACCACGACCGGTTCTTTGATCGCATCGACCTCATCACGTGCCGGCTCGATAGCGGCGTAAACACGGTTCATCGGCATGTTGATCCTCGGCGCGAATCGTTTTCGTGACGCTATTAGAGCAGAAATGACGGTGCCGGGGCTACGTCGCGGCGCTGAAGCCGTGGTAATGGCATGGCACCCATTGCCGGGACGGACGTGACGTCGCATAAACCGTTTCGATCACAACAAATAGTTCAGTCCGGGGCCAGGGAGCGGTGCCGCGCGGAAGCAGTTATCCCCTCTGGCGTGCCTGCCCGGGCCCGGCCACGCCGGGCCCCATCCCTCATGGGCAGGCGAGCGGAACCGTCAGTGCGCGACGCATGGCCGCCATATCGCGCGGCGAGTCCACCAGCACCTCGTCTACACCGACGCACGCGGCCGCGCGGTAGGTGGCCGCGTCGTTGACCGCGAACGCGACGATCTTCACCTTCGGATGCGCTTTGAAGCACCGCGCCGACGCCGCGGTCCACAGTCGAGCGAGCACGTTGGTGCGGCCTTCGCCCAGCGTGAAACGCTCGGTCACCTCGGTTTGCCGGTCGAATTCGAAGCCCGTCCACGTGCCGCTTGCCGGTGGCGTGTCGCAGCGCTGCCGCAGTGCCATCGTCAGCAAGCGCTGCCGCGTGAGGTCCCGCGCTTCGAACGTGCGAATCTGCGGATAGCGCGCAAGCGCAAGTTGGTACGACTGATCGGTCGAATACACGGTCACGCGTTGCGTCGCCCCTTCTTCCTCCAGCACGTGCACTACGGCCTGGGCCTGAGGTTCCGCCGGCAGCGCCTTCATATCGAGAATGACCGGCACGTCCGCCGGGATCGCACGCAAGGCCGCGCGCAAGGTAGGAATACCGACTGTCGCGGTGCGATAGGGATAGCTCACCGTGCCGTCTGCCGCTTTCACCGCGAATTGCCATCCGGCGTTTGCCTGTTCGAGTTCCTGTGCGCGTCGGTCCGCGACGCGCCCGCTCAGATTCGTCAATGCCGACAAGTCGGCGGGACGGTACAGCATGGGAATGCCGTCCTGGCTCAGTTGCACCGTCAGCCAGATCGCATCGGCGCCGTTGCGCAGCGATTGTTCGATCGCCAACAGCGTGTTCTCGGGGTAGTCGGCCGTGCCGCCTCGATGGGCGATCAGCTTAGGCAACGCTTCGGCATGCGCAGGCGCATCGCTGTCGCTGTGGATGCTGGGCGCGGTGCCGCCACAGCCGCCCAAAGCAGCGCACAGCACCATCGAGAGAAACTTGCGGGTTTGCATCGTGGAGTCGCCTTTGAAAGTGACGGGGCCAAGTTGCCATTTTCGCCGACGCGCTGTAGCGTGAGATTCGGAGTAGTCTGAATCTATGATGGGATTCGTCCGATTTTGGGGGAGTGGAAGGCTTTGGTGAGGGCGAGGGCAAGGTGGAACTGGCGTTGAAAGTCGATTGTCCGTATGGGCCATCCGGCTGCACATCGGGCAACGCTTTTCAAGTTTCAGTGCAGTTTTCGATACGCGCCGGCGGCCACTGCTGCGCGCCGTGAAGCACGCGGATTATCTCGATGATGTCGGCCTCGCGGTCGATCGCATAGACGGCGACGTACGGGGTGCGCGCAATCACCCGTTCACGCGTGCCCTGTATGCGCCCGCGCCGGCCAATCACGGGATGCGCCATCAGACTGTCGGCCTGGTGCTCGATCGCTTCATCAATCTCGAGTGCGGCGGCGGGGCTATCCTGCCTTTTGTCAGTCGATTAGCGCGGACGCCTGCGGACGCGACTCGGCAATCGACGACGCGAGCGCGTCGGAGAAGGACACATAGGATGCGTCGAGTCCGGCAAAAGCGCGCACAACGTTACGTGTGATTTGCCGAACCACCATATGGCTGACCGCATCCGGGTCCATCAACACGCGCGCCCAATCCGTGGTGCCGCAATTGAACACCAGGCCCCGGCCCGGGGTGTGCGGCGCGTGCGCGCCGAACAGTCCGAGCGCGCCGGCGCCGCCGATGTCCCAACCCACCAGCGGCGGCGTGCTCGCCAAGATGTCGAACGCGGCGCTCCCCGGCCGGACGCCGTCGGCCTCGTAGCCGACGAGCCGGTCCTCGGCGCCGAACACCTCGCCGTTGCGCAGGCCGGTCCCGGCGAATACCCAATGGTCGGCATGCTCGACCGTGTAGCCGAGCGCTTCGCGCTTCGTCCTGATCCAGCCGACCAGCCGCCGCCAATCGCCCCATCTGCCGCCGCCGAAGCCATAGCTCAGGCCGATCAGCTCGGTCTCGTCGTGGTCGGGCCAGTGGTCCGCGAGCCGGTTGATTTCCTGCGGCACGCGCTCGACGCCGAAATCGATCGGCCGGTAGCAGGTGTTGCCGCTGAACACCGCAAGGTTGCCGCCGCCCGAGATGAAGCGTGCGACGTGCTCGCGCATCGACTGGCTCCAATATTCGTGGTGCCCGACGCTCAACATGCAGCGGTAGTGCGCCAGGTCCAGCGTCGCGCCGGTATGCAGGTCGGCGTCGGTGTAGAAATCGCAATCGAGCTGCTGGGCGCGCAGCCAGCGAATGAATTTCGCGTCCCAGTGCGTGAAGGTCTGGCGCGGCGAGCGTCGATCGTACGGATCCGCGGGTTCACCGAGCCGCGCGCCGAGTCCGCCGCCCGGCCGTCGCAACGTGACCTTGGATTGCGCGAGCGTGCGGTGCACGTTGTCGTCATAGAACGAGCCGCCCCCGGTCGAGTTATAGGCGTGGTACGTGGCGATGGGCGCGATATACGCGATCCGCGCCGACGGGGTCGAGGGACGGCCGACGAGCAGCGCCATGCTGTCGCTGTCCGGCGGCGCGCCCCGCAGCGGCTGGTGCGCGGCGCAGCGACGCCCGAGCGCGCTGGTCGGCTTGCCCTCGGCGTCGACTTCGTAAGCGACCGCCACATAGACGCCGCTGCGCACGTCGGCGGCATGCGGCTGGAGCGTGATCGTCGGCCAGCACCAGTCGCGGTCGAACGATGTCGCCGTGGCGGCGGCCGACGCTTCGAAGACGGCCTTGCCGCCAACCAGCCGGCAGGTAACGCCATGCAACGCTTCGACCCGCATGCCGCTGAAGCTGCTCAACGTCTCGTCGCCTTGCTGCTGGTACAGGGCAAGGCAAAAACGTGCATTCGGCTGCACGCCAAGCTGGAACGCCTGCCCTGCCGTGAAGGCGGGCTCTACCGGATAAATCCGCATGACGATATTCCCCGATGCGTGTGCCGGCCAGCACCGGCCGGATTCGCGCGCTGACTTGATGCGTGGGTTTGCTTGATGCGTTGTCTTGATGTGTCGTTTGGCCGTTTGGGCTGGTCTTTAGCGCAGTTCCTTGGCGGTGATCGAGCGTTCTTTGGTCGAGATCGATTGCATCTCGGCGGTGACCGGCCGCAACTCGCGTCGTAGCAGCTTTTTGGCGAGCCGTTTCGATTGGAACACCATGCGGTTCATGTAGATTGTCCAACGCGGGTCGCGCAGCGGCGATTCACCAGCGCCACGCGCGATCGAGCGGCCGTAGCAGGACGCCGTTGCGTTGACCAAGCGCCGCGCGTGCGCAAAGGACGCGGCATCGACCCGAGATGCTTCCGTGCATGCCTGCCGGAACTGTTGATGGAATACCAGCAACCAGTACGCGTCGTAGGGGCCGCCGTCGCAGCGTGCGAGTGCTTCCTCGGCGCTCACCGTCAGGTTGCGCACGGTGTCCAAGGTCGAGCTCTGGGTGATGCTGCCATAGCGTCGCCGGTAGCGGTACAACTCATCGGGCAGCCCGTACAGGCGGGTGGCGCGCGTGTAGATCAGCGGTATCGTCGCCGAATCCTCATAGACCCGGCCGACTGGAAACTCGATGCCGTTCCACAGTTCGCGCCGATAGACCCGCGCGGAGGGAAACACCTGGTTGACCCGCACAAACTCGCGCAGCGCCGCGATGTTGACGTCGCGCCGGCCCACCGAACAGCCCTCGATTAACGTCAGCGAGTCGATTTGCGTGTTGTGGCTGTCAATGATCGCGACGTTGAATTCGATGATGTCCGCGTCCCCCGTTTTCAGCAGCGGGATGATTTTCTCGGAGAAATCGGGCGCCCATACATCATCGCTGTCCAGAAAGCCAAGGTACGGCGCCTGCGCGTACGCTAGGGCGGCATTGCGCGCGGCACTGACACCGCGGTTCGGCTGCGCCATCACGGTGATGGCGAGGGGCCTACATTGGCGGGCAATCGCTTTGATACGTTCGAGCGTGCGGTCGGTCGAGCCGTCGTCGATGACGATTAACTCGATGTATTCGGCGTACCGCTGTTCGAGCGCGGAGCGCAAGCAGGCATCGATGAACGCTTCGACATTGTAGGCGGGGATGACAACCGAAAGCAGCTTGCTTGCCACGTCACTCATTGTCGTACTCTCCAGAACCCTAATCGCTTTTAGGCTGGGCCGCTCGGTGTCCGCTTTATCCGTCTTTCGGCTGTGGTGTGCCGGACTGGACAGGTCTGTACGCGAAAAAACAGTGTATGTGGGCGCGCGCTGGCCCATATGTACGCTTTCGTACCCAGTGCGAATTGAAATCTTTATCGCCTGACGGGCCGGTCAAAGCGGACATCGGTGTTTTCACTCGGATACGATGTTCGCATCGACCACTAGGATTATTTGAGGTGACTGGGTAAAGGGGAAGAAAATGAGAGTCGAATGGGAACATATCGGCCGGAAGGATCGCAGGCTGGATTTCCTTCGCGAACAATTCGACCGCGCCGTCGCACAAGCGATGCGCGGCGACGACGAGGCGCTGCTCGTGGCCATCCGGTTGGCACGCGCATTGGATCAAGCGTCCCTGCCGACGCAATGATGCGGTGCAGCGGCGGGGTTCTTTCTCGGGGTTCTTTCCGTTTTGCCGCTTGACGGGCCGCTCAGGACGCCGCGGCCAGTGCGGCGCAGTGGCGCTGCCTCGGGCATGGTTGCCCCAAGCGCCTGCCGCGCGCGCACTATGCGACGCGGGCGGGCTTGCCTTCGGATGCGAATAGGCGCAGGCCGCTCGCGATGCAGCCCGCCGCGGCAAAACCGCCGCCCGCCGCGAGCGCCAGCGTGGGGCCGTGGTGTCCGGCCAGCCCGAAGGCCAGTGCCACCAGCGCTGCGCCGACGCTCTGTCCGAGCAGCCGCGCAGTCGCAATAATGCCGCTCGCCCCGCCGCTGCGGTGCGGCGGCGCGCTGGCCATGATCGCGTTCAGGTTCGGCGACTGGAAGAAACCGAAGCCGGCGCCGCACAGCGCCATCCGCAAGCCGATCGTCAGGGCGGTGGGATGCGCGGGCAGCAGCGCCAACGAGACCATGCCGAACCCCAGCGTGCCGAGACCGATGGCGCCGAGCAGGCCGGGCGGATAACGGTCCGAAAGCCGCCCCGCGATCGGCGCGAGCAGGGCCACGACCGCCGGCCAAGGCGTCATCAAGAAGCCGGTTTCGATCTGGTTGCGATGCAGTACGGTTTCGAAATAGAACGGCAAGGAGACGAAGGCCAGTCCTTGTGTCGTGAATGCGCACAGCGCGGTGAGCGTCGACAGCGCGAACATCGGCCGGCGGAACAGGTCGACCGGCAGCATGGGCGCCGGATGTCCGGACTCGCGCCGCACCAGCCACGCGCCGAACGCCACGGCCGCGGCCAACGGACCGAGCACAACCGGCAGCGCGGCACGCTGCGCGGCGGCGCCCAGGGCCAATATCAGTGACGCGAACGCGGCTACGTTCAGCAGGGCGGCAACGCGGTCGAAGCGGTGCGTGCCGCGCGGCGTATGCGGCAGGTTGCGCAGTGCGACAACCAGCGCGAGCAATCCGAGCGGCACGTTGATCGCGAACAGCCATGGCCACGGACCCACCGCCAGCAGCAGCGAGGCGACCGTCGGCCCTACCGTGAACGACACGCCGACCACCAGCGCATTGAGCCCGACGCCGCGTCCCAGGCGGTTGGGCGGAAAGATAAAGCGGATCAGCGCGGTATTGACGCTCATCACCGCCGCTGCGCCAATGCCCTGCAGCGCCCGCGCGACGGCGAGCGCCGGCAGCGAAGGCGCCAGCGCGCAGCCGAGCGACGTGAGCGTGAACAGCGCCAGGCCGCCGATGTAGACGCGTCGATGGCCGACCAGGTCGCCGAGCGCGGCGAACGGCAGCAGTGTCGCGACCATCGCCAGTTGATAGGCGTTGATGATCCAGACGGAGGTTGCCGGTGTCGCATGCAAGTCGGCGGCGATGGCGGGCAGCGCGACATTGGCGATGGCGGTGTCGAGCGTCGCTAGCGCGACGGCCACGCAGAGAGCGGCCATGGCGCGGCGCGAGCGCGCGGACAGCGGCGCGTCGGACGGCGGCGGTGGCACGGAGTCGGGCGAGGTGCTGGGTGGCAAGCGTTGGCCTTCCTGATCGAAGCGGAGTGTAGGGTGTAGGGTCGCTGCCGGCGACGCGTCAAGCCGCGACGGGGGCGTTCGGCAGTGTGCCAGATTTCCGCAAGTTATACTGTAGGCGCACGCGACGGACGTGCGTGTCGCTGCCGCGCCCCGCTTATCGGGCTGCCGACCTTCTTCGCGAAAGACGTCCCATGCGAACTGAATCCGACCAGCGCGCCAACGCCCGCAGCGGCGGGCGGGCACCCCGTCATGCACGCGCCGAGGCCGTCGTAGCGATCGCCGGCGGCGCCCCGACGCCCTGTGCCGTGACGCGTGTCATCGTGACCCGCATGGCGGCGGTCGCGGCGGCGCTGTCCGTGGGCGCGGCCGCCGTAGGGACCGTCGGCGTCGGGGGCCGTCACGTGCGGGCCGCGCCCGTGGCGCCGGTCGTCGCGCACTGCGCGGCACTGGAAGGCACCCGCATTCCCGCCAACGCGATTGGATTGCCGACGCATGGCGCGACCGTCCTGACCGCTACGCTGGTCTTGGCGACGCAGCACGGCAACCGTAATGGCGAGTACTGTCGGATCACCGGCGTCATTCACGCGGTCAAGGACAGCACGCCGGACATCCGTTTCCAGTTGAACCTGCCGACGCGCTGGAACGGCCGCGCGCTGCAGTTGGGCGGCGGCGGCTACAGCGGTCAGGTGGTTAGCGGCATCGAGCCGGCGCCCTTCGCCCCGAATGCCGCCCCGCTCGCGCAAGGCTATGCGACATTCGGTTCCGACTCAGGCCACGTGGGCAATTCGGGCCGCGCCGACTTTGGCGCGAATGACGAGGCGGTGGCGAACTTCGGCTACGGTCATCTGAAAAAAACCCACGACGTCGCGCTGGCGCTGATCGCGTTCGGCTACGGCCGCATGCCGGACAAAACCTACTTTTTCGGCGGTTCCACCGGCGGGCGCGAAGGCTACACGGTGATCCAGCGCTTTCCCGCCGACTATGACGGCGTGGTCGCGAACGCGCCAGCCATCGATTTCACGGGTGTGCGCCTGATGGGCGTGAAGCTGGGCCAAGCGGTTTACCGGAGCGCCGGCGGGTTTGTCTCGCCGGCCCAGCAAAGATATGTGCACGAGACGGTGATGCGTGCATGCGATCCGCTCGACGGCGCCACGGACGGCATCGTCAGCAACGTGGAAGCGTGCCGCAAGCGGGAGGCGGCCGTGATTCACGCACTGCGCTGCGACCACACGGGCGCCGACGGCGACGGCGACGGCCACGGTCAAGGCGAGGGTAAAAACCAAGGCGAGGGCGTCTGTCTGTCGGACGCGCAGCTCGCGACCTTGGAAGTGCTGCGTGACGGCGTCAAGCTGCCTCGTCCGCTCGCGTATGGCGTCCAGCATTACGCCGGCTATAACGTTTTCGAAGGAGCGAACTTCTCGAGTCCGCTAGGATTGGGCGCGTCGGACAAGGCCGCGTACCCGCTCTCGTTCGCGGCAAACGGTTATTTGTTCGCGCAGGGCGACGCCTACATAAAGTACTTCATTGCGCATGACGATTCCTTCAACTCGCTCGACTTCAACCTCGACAAACCGGGCCGGTATTGGCGTCGCGTGAACGCGCTGTCCGCGACGGTCGGCGCGATGAATCCGGACATGTCGGCGTTCATCGCTCGCGGCGGCAAGCTGATCACGCTGCAGGGGCTTGCCGACGAAGTCATCAGCCCGAACCAGACGATCGCGTTTTATCGCGCTGTGGTCGCCCAGTACGGACAGCGCACGGTCGACTCGTTCATGCGGCTCTACATGGTACCCGGCTTCCAACATGGGAACGGCGCGTTCATCCCGGCCTGGGACGCGCTGGGCGCCATCGACGGTTGGGTGACGCGCGGCGTCGCGCCGCAGACCTTGATCGCCACCGATCTGGCGGCCGCGACCAATGGCCGTTCGCGGCCGCTGTGCCGCTACCCGGCGTTTCCTCGCTATGCCGGCAAGGGCAATATCAACGACGCCGCCAACTTCCGCTGCGCGACCTCCTGAAGCGCGACCTCCTGGAGTTGGGCGTTAGAAACTCAGCGTTTCGTGCGCCTTGACGATCTCGCCTGCCACCGTTTCGATCTGTTCGCGTTTGAGCATCGCCTGCGAGCGCAACAACTGATACGCCTCTTCCTCCGATACCCGACGCGTGTCCATGACGATCTGCTTGGCTTGCTGAATCACTCGCAACTTAGCCTGCTTTTGTTCGAGGCGTTCGATGTACCGCTCGCGCGAGCGCGACGCCTTGAATTGCGTCATCGCCACAGCGATCGCGGTCAGCAGGCCGAACGAACGCACCGGGGAGGGGATCGTGGCGAATGCGTTCAACTGCAGCACCGCTTTGATGGTGATCGGGTTCTCGTACGTCACGACCGGAATCACGGGGGGCGAAGTATCGCTTCCGAGCCACGGGAAGTTCATCGACAACGTTTCGGGCCGCATGGCCATGACCACCAGTCCCGTATCGGGTGGCAGGCGGTCGAGCCGTGGCCAGAATACCTTGACCTCGCAGCCGATGCGCTGCAGTTGCGCCAGCAGTTCTTCGCCATCCTGATCCGGCGGATGAATGACAACCACCCGCAGCGAGCGCAGGTCGCGCAGGATAGCTGGCGTCTCGGCTGTCCGCTTCATTGGCCCGCTCCCGATCGGTTGCGTACGGGTGGGGTGTCGGCGATCCAGAGCGGGGCGCGGTGCGAGACCACATAGGGATCGGCCTTCACGCGTCCCGGCGCACGGCTGATGATGTCGAACCGGCCTTGCGCGTTGACGCGGCCGATCAGCGGATGCAGGTGCGTGTGATGATTGTGTTCGTCGATGCGCACGCGCCCTTGCGGGGCCTCGAATTCGAGGCCGGGCAGGACACGCAGCAGCATGGCCGGATCGTCGGAGCCGATGCGACGGATCGCATCGGCGAGCAGGTGCATCTGGAAGTAGGCCGCTTCCCAGCACATGTTGGTGGGCTGATCGGCGCCGAAGCGTGCCTGGTAACGGGCGACCGCGTCACGATTGGCCGGGGTATCGATACTCTGGAAATACGCCGCCGAGGTGATATGGCCTTCCGCCAGGTCATTGCCCATGACCGCGATTTCGGCTTCGCTCGTCATGTGGCTGGCAATCGGTATGCGGTACGGATCGAGCCCGACCTGCGCGAATGCACGGTACAGATGCGGAATGCCTTCGCCGACTACCGTGGAAAAGACGAAATCGGGCGCCGATTGCTTGATGCGCTTGGCCGCATCCAGATAACTTTCCCATGGGGCGCCGAGCGACAAGTACGTTTCGTCGACCTTCTCGCCGCCGCGTTCCAGTATCAGGTCGCTCATGACGCGATTCGACTCGTACGGACACACGTAGTCCGAACCGATCATGCTCACGCGCGAGCCGAAATGCGCGAGCATGAAGCCGGCCAGCGGCAGCGTGTTCTGGTTCGGCGCCGCGCCCGTGTAGATCACGTTGCGGCTGTATTCGAAGCCCTCATACGGCGTCGCATAGAACAGCAGCGCATTGTGCCGCTCGACAATGGGTATCACGGCCTTGCGCGCGCTGGACATGTAGCAGCCGGCGATGATCCGCACGCGATGTTCGAGGATCAACTGCTCGGCGAGCTCCGCATAGCGGCGCGGCTGGCACTGAGGATCGAGACACACCAGTTGCACCTCGCGGCCCGATACGCCGCCTGCGCGATTGATTTCCTCTACGGCGAGCGTGGTGGCCTGCAGTTGCGTGATCTCGACCGCTGAGGTCACGCCGGAGCGCGAGTACAACACGCCTATCTTGATGGGGTCCTGCACATAGCCGGAATCGGTACGGGTCATGGGCCAAAACTGTCGAAGATCGACTCTGATTCGAAAGTACGTTGTTTGTGCGCGCCGCGCTCTTCTGGTGCAGGCGTGCACCGTTCGCAGGCGTCGCCGGCGCCGGCCGGCGCGCGATGCGCAAGCATTGCTCAAGGCGCATCCACATGATGCCTTTTGGGTCGAGCGCAATGCAAGTGGACAATATGCAAACGTTTGGCAAGGGCTTTTATGCCATCGTTCGCGGCGTGCCGCATGCTGGCATAACCATTGCTAGATAGGGAGTGCTGACCCGCCATGCACAGCGGGACTGACAGCTACGTATTCCGTCGCTTGAGACAAAGGCGTCTTGATCGGCACCGGCCAAAAAAGCCCGAAACCAGCTTAGCCTGGTTTCGGGCTTTGTCGTTTGCGATTTCTTTTTAATCCCTGTCGGAGTGATGCAATGAAAAGACGTACCTTCCTGTCGGCCGTCGGTTCCGGATTGGTGACCGCGGCGGGCACGGCGCTCCCCAAGGCGGCGTTCGCTGCGGGCGCCGGGGACCCGATCAAGCTCGGTTTGCTGTTTTCACAATCGGGCACGATGGCCAATGGCGAGTCGCTGCTCAAGGACACCGCCTTGATGACGATCGATCAGATCAACGCGAAAGGCGGTGTGCTCGGGCGTCAGCTCCAGGGCGTGGTGGTCGATCCGGCATCCGACTGGCCCATGTACGCGCAGTTGGCCAAGCAACTGATCCTGCGCGACAAATGCGCGGCGTTGTTCGGCTGCTGGACCTCGGTGTCGCGTAAATCCGTGTTGCCGGTGGTCGAGGCGCAGGACAGTTTGCTGTTTTATCCGCTTCACTTCGAAGGCGAAGAGCAGTCGAAGAACGTGGTGTATTTGAACTCGCCGCCGAGCAGCTCGGTGCTTCCCGCCATCGACTATCTGATGAGCGAGCAGGGCGGCGGCGCCAAGCGTTTCTACATGATCGGCAGCGATTATGTATGGCCGCGCACGATCAACAAGATGCTCAAGGGTTATCTGAAAACCAAGAACATTCCCGAGTCGGCTTGGCGCGAACATTATGTGCCGTTCGGGCAATCGAATTTCCAGACCATCGTGCGCGAGATCAAGGACTTTGCCGCGCAACCGGGCGGTCAGGCCATCGTCGTGATGACGGTGGTCGGCGATTCGATCCCGGCCTTGTTCAAGGAAGCCGTCAACCAGGGTGTGCGCGCCACCGACATTCCGATTCTCGGCCTCGACGTGGTCGATAGCGACCTGGAAGGCCTCGATACGAAACCGCTGGTCGGCCACCTCAGTTGCTGGTGCTACTTCCAAAACGTTGATACGCCGCAGAACCGCCAGTTCAAGAGCGACTGGAAAAACTACATCAGCGCGCACAACTTGAAGCATCGGCCGGACATGGTGATCGATCCGATGGTGTCCACCTATCTCGGCATCCATCTGTGGGCGCAGGCCGTCGCGAAGGCCAAGTCCACCAGCACGGACCCGGTGCGCAAGGCGCTGGCGGGCCAGTCGATGGTCGATCCCGCCGGTTACACGGTGAAGATCGACGCGTCCTCGCAGTACCTGTGGCGCGGCGACATGATCGGCTCGATCAATGCGAACCAAGGTTTCGACATCCTGTGGAAATCGAAGGACGTTGAAAAGCCGGTAGCGTACAGCCCATTCATCGGCAAAGCCTAAGCGCTTCGGAAGTCAGTGGGGACCGGGCGCGCCGTCGCGTGCCGGTCCCCGTTACAGCATCAGCATCAATAGCTTCGGCAGTATGGAATGGAATCACCGATAATCAATTTCAGGCGGATCCTTGCGGCGCTCGCGGCGCTCGCGCTGCTTTGGGCGAACTGCGCGCACGCGGCGCCGAGCGCCTCGACGCGCCGCGCCGCGGTGCTCGCGTCGTTCTGCGCCGCGGATGGCGACAAGGCCGCGGCACTGGAACAACTCGTGGAAGTCGGTGTGTCGGCCGATGCGCGGGAGCACGCCTGGGCGCGGCAGATCGTCGATGCGATCCGCAATGGCGCGCTCGTGTGCGGCGCCAACGGTCAGACGACGCTCCAGGGGAGCCCGTCGCTCGACGCCGTGAATCTTCAGCCGAGCCAGCGCGCGGGCGCCGATTCGCCGTACGTGCCAAGCATCGTGATGATGCGCAAGCTGGTCGTCGCCTCCGCCGAGATCGACCTGTTCGCGCCGCAAAGCGAAACACGCGCGGCGGCCGCGCACCAAATCGACAAGTTCTTCGCCTTGCTCGATCCGGTCATCGTGGCCCGCGCGATCAAGCAGGAACACGATTCGGATACGGCCACGGTGCTCGCGCTCGCGATGGCCAAGCGCGGTCTCAGCAGCACCGTGAAGGCCGATCGATTGGCGGCCGTCAAGGCCGTGGCCGCGGTGCCGAGCGAAACCGCGCGCACGGCGCTGGCCAACTTCGCCGCGCAGGATTCGGTGCGCGCGGACCCCGACGTGTTGGCCGCGGTGGAGCAAGCGATCCGCAACATGGATACGTGGCTCTCATTTGGCAAAGGGATGTCGATCCTCTTCAGCGGTCTGAGCTACGCGGGCGTGCTGTTGCTCACGGCGCTGGGCCTGTCGATCGTGTTTGGCCTGATGGGCGTGATCAATCTGGCGCACGGCGAATTCATCATGATCGGCGCTTACGCGACCTATCTCGTCGAGCGTTTCATGCAGACGCATCTGCCAGGCTTGTTCGACGCCTACATCTTCGTCGCAATTCCGGTGGCTTTCGCGATTTGCGCACTGTGCGGCATGCTGCTCGAATTCTTCGTGATCCGCTTCCTGTACCGCCGGCCGCTGGAGACGCTGCTCGCCACGTGGGCCGTCAGCATCGCGCTCATCAAGCTAGTCCAGGTCTTGTTCGGCTCGCAAAACGTGGAGTTCGTCACGCCGGGCTTTCTCAATGGCGGCATGCAGGTCGCACCCGGCTTCTTCGTGACCTATAACCGCGTGTTCGCGATCGTGCTGGCGTTGCTGATTTTCCTCGCGACCTTCGCTGTGGTGCGCTTCACCAAGCTGGGCCTGCTGATGCGCGCCACCACGCAGTTGCGTGACATGGCGCGCTGCCTGGGCGTGCCGGCCGAGCGGGTCGACCGTATCGCCTTCGGCCTTGGCGCGGGCCTCGCCGGTCTGGCGGGCGTGGTGTTGACGCAGATCGCCAGCGTCAACCCGTCGATGGGCACCGGTTTCGTCGTCGACTCATTCATGGTGGTGGTGCTCGGCGGCGCGGGCAGTTTGGCGGGGACCGTCGTGTCGTCGCTCGCGCTCGGCGAAATCAACCAATTTATAGAACCGTTCTATGGCGCGGTGGCCGCCAAGGTGGTAGTGCTTCTCCTGATCGTCTTGATTATCCAGAAGCGCCCGCAAGGACTTTTTGCATTGAAGACGCGCGTATGACGACGCTTCCTAATTCCAATTCGCACGGCAGCCGGAAATTCACCCTGTCGGCATGCGCAACCCGATGGTTGGGCGAGACCGTGGAAGTCGGCACGGTGCCTGTGTTAGTCCTGCTCGCCTTTTATCTGCCGTTCGCGTATTTCGCGATTCCCGAGTCCAGCGCGCTGCATCTGTCGCTGTTCGGCATCAATCTCATCGGACAAATCATGTGCTTTGCGCTGCTCGCGCTGGCGCTCGATCTGGTCTGGGGTTATGCCGGGATCTTGAGCCTCGGGCACGGCATCTTCTTCGGCATCGGCGGCTATCTGATGGCCATGTATCTGCTCAACGGCGCATATGCCGAGACGCACGTATTGCCGGATTTCATGCAGTACATGGGCGCGAGCGACTTTCCCGCCGTGTGGAAGATCCTCTCGCGGCTCGATGTGACGGTGCTGGTCACCATCGTCGTCACCGTGCTGGTGGCGGGCGTGTTCGGCTTCGTCACGTTCCGCTCGCGCATCAATGGCGTGTACCTGTCGATCATCACGCAGGCCCTCACTTATGCGCTGATGCTGCTGCTGTTCATCAACGACGTCGGGCTGGGCGGCAACAACGGCATGACCGGCTTCAGCCGCCTCGCGGGCTACAAGCTCGCCGACGTTTCGACGCAGATCGGCCTGGCGGTGTGCTCGTGCCTGCTGCTCGTCGTGGCGTATGTTGGCGTGCGCTTTCTGGCACGCTCCAGTTTGGGCCGCGCGCTGATCGCGGTGCGCGACGACGAAGCGCGCATGCGTTTCCTCGGCTATCGCACCTACACCCTGAAGCTGTTCGCATGGTGCCTGTCCGCCGTGCTGGCCGCGCTCGCTGGCATGCTGTACGTGCCGCAGGTCGGCATCGTCAATCCCACCATCGTGTCGCCGCAGCTATCGGTCGAGATCGCCGTCTGGGTGGCTATTGGCGGACGCGGCACGCTGATCGGCGCCATCTTCGGCGCGATCCTGGTCAATGGCTTGAAATTCTGGCTCACCGCGCAATTCCCGGCCATCTGGCCGTTCATTCTGGCCGGCGTGACGCTCGTGATCGTGGTGTATTTCAGCAATGGCATGTGGGGCACGCTCAAGGCCGCCGGCAATGCGCATCAAGGGGGCCGCCGATGAGCCAGCCCGCGACCGCAATCTATATCAGTGGCCTGTCGGTCCGGTTCGCCGGGTTTGCCGCCATCACCAATCTGTCGATGGAATTTCGCTACGGCGAGATCCGCGCCATCATCGGCCCGAACGGCGCCGGCAAGACGACCTTGATGGACGTGATCACCGGCAAGACCCGGCCGGCGGCCGGCGAGGTGTTCCTGAACAAGGTCACGAATCTTGCGGCGCTCGATGAGACAGCCATCGCGCGTCTGGGCATCGGCCGCAAGTTTCAAAAGCCGAGCGTATTCGAAGCACTGCTGGTACGCGAGAACCTCGAACTGGCGATACGCAATGGCCGTGGCTATACGGACATGATCCGCTCGCGTCTCGATGCACAGCAGAACGGGCGTATCGACGAGGTGTTGGAGACGATCGGCCTGGCCAGCGAAGGACGCCGCGTCGCCGGCACGCTGTCGCACGGCCAGAAGCAGTGGCTTGAAATCGGCATGCTGCTGGTCGCCGACCCCCATGTGATCCTGCTCGACGAACCGGTAGCCGGCATGACCGATCACGAAACCGCGCGTACCGCGGAATTGATCGCACGCCTGAAGTCGCCCAAGCGTGCGGTGGTGGTGATCGAGCACGACATGGATTTCGTCGGCGAGATCGCGGACCTCGTCAGCGTGCTTCATGAGGGCCAGTTGCTCGGCGAAGGGTCGATGGACAAAGTGCGCAACGATCCGCGCGTGATTCAAGTTTATTTGGGGCGCTGAGTATGCTGAAAATTTCCGCGCTCAATCAGTTTTACGGCAGCAGTCATACGCTGCGCGATGTTTCGCTGAACGTGGCCGACGGCGCGTGTACCGTAGTGCTCGGCCGAAATGGCGTGGGCAAGACTACCTTGCTGAAATGCCTCGTCGGCCTGCTGCCGATCAAGTCCGGTGAGATCGTGCTGGCCGGGCAGCCGTTGAGCCGCGCGGCGTCGCATCGGCGCGTGCTGGCGGGCCTGGGCTACGTGCCGCAAGGACGCGACATCTTTCCGCTGCTCACGGTCGAGGAAAATCTGCGCATCGGCGCATATGCGGGCGAACGCACTCAGACGGCACAGGGTAAGCAGTTCTCGTTCGATGAGGTCTTTCATACGTTCCCCGTGCTCAAGACCATGCGCCGGCGCATCGCGGGCAACCTGTCCGGCGGTCAGCAGCAGCAACTCGCCATCGGCCGTGCGCTGCTGACCAATCCGAAACTGCTGATTCTCGACGAACCGACCGAGGGCATTCAGCCGTCAATTGTCATGGAAATCGAAGCGGTGATACGCTCTCTGAAAGGCTCGCTATCGATTCTGCTGGTGGAGCAGTTCTTTGATTTTGCGCAAGCCGTGGCCGACGACTACGTCGTGCTGGTGCGCGGCCAGGTGGTGTCGGCGGGACGCGGCGATCAAATGGAAGCCAACAACGTGAGGGCGTTGATTTCAGTGTAATGCGGCGCCAGCAGACGTGCCGCAGGTCTTTTGGATAACTCGTATCAAGGAACACGTAGATAAACCGGCTAAAAACAATCGAGGCTCGATCATGGATCTGAAACTTAGCGGTTTGAAGGCGCTGGTCACCGGCGGCACGAAAGGCATCGGCTTGGCCATCGCGCAAACGCTCGTCGCGGAGGGCGCCGACGTGGCGATCTGCGCGCGCCACGGCGCAGCGGTCGAGCAAACGGTAGCGAGCCTGGCGCAGCTCGGCGGCGGCGCCGTGAAGGTGACGGGCGCGGCCGTCGATGTGGCGGACGGGCCGGCGGTGGGGAACTGGGCTCGCGCGTCGGCAGCGCAATTGGGCGGACTGGATATTGTCGTCGCCAACGTCAGTGCGCTGTCGATCGCCAACGACGTCGAGTCGTGGCGCAAGGAGTTCGAAACCGACCTGATGGGCACGGTAAATCTGGTCGAGGCGGCCATGCCGTTCCTGGAGTCCAGCAAGGCCGCCTCGATCATCGCGATATCGAGCGTCTCGGGCCGGGAGATCGATTTCGCGGCAGGGCCCTACGGCACCTTCAAGGCCGCGCTGATCCACTATATTCAGGGGCTCGCTTATCAACTCGCGCCGAAAGGCATTCGCGCCAATACGGTGTCGCCGGGCAACGTCTATTTTGCCGGCGGTGTGTGGGATCATATCGAACACAACGATCCAAAGCTGTTTGCCGAGGCGCTTGCGCTCAATCCAAGCGGCCGTATGGCGCGTCCTCAGGAGGTTGCCAACGCGGTCGCGTTCATCGCGAGTCCGGCGGCGAGCTTCGTGAGCGGAACGAATTTTGTGGTGGATGGCGCACTGACACGCGGCGTGCAGTTCTAAACGTCTGTCATGCGCGGGACTCGAATTAATTAGAAGTCAAACCAAGGAGCCTTGAGGACCATGAACATCTTATCCGCTTGTCGTAGTGCCCGCCGCTCGCGCGGTGCGGTGGCGGCTGCATTGCTGCTGTCCCTGGCGACGGCGCACCATGCCGTGCTCGCTGCCGATGAGATCAAGATCGGCGTACCGGTGGGCCTGAGCGGCGCGAACAGCGTGGTGGCGCCTTCGGTGGTCCAGTCGGCGCAGTTGGCGGTGGAAGAGATCAACGCGAAAGGCGGCATTCTCGGCCGCCAGGTGCGCCTCGAAGTGGCCGACGACGGCAGCGGTGCGGCGGGTGCGCAAAAGGCTTTCGATTCGCTGATCTTCGACAAGAAAGTCAATGCATTGATTACCATGGAAACCAGTGCCGCGCGCAATGCGGGCCTGCCGATCGTCACGCGCGGCAAGACGCCCTTCATCTATACGTCGTTTTACGAAGGGCGCTCCTGCAACCGCTACATGTACGTCAATGCATGGGTGCCCGAACAGCAGGTCGCGCCGATTGTCGATTACTTCATGAAGCAGCAGAAAGCGAAAACGTTCTTCCTGATCGGCAGCGATTACGCGTTCGGACGCGGCATGCTCGACTTCACGAAGACGTACATCGAAAAGCAGGGCGGCAAGGTGGTCGGCAATGAATACCTGCCGATGGACGGCTCCGACTGGACTTCGATCATCAGCAAGCTGCAGGCGGCAAAGCCGGACGCGGTCATCACCTCGACGGCCGGCGGCGCGCCGAACGTCACGCTGACCAAGCAACTCCGCGCGGCCGGCGTGAAGGTGCCCTACGGCAATCTCGCGGTCGACGAAGGCACGGCGAAGAGCATGGGCGCGGATGCGCAGGGCATCTACATCTCGGGTTCGTACGTCACCACCATCGACACGCCGGCGAACCATGCCTTCCTTGCCGCGATGAAAAAGCGTTTCGGCGCGGACCTGAAAACGCCGAACGACCTGTCGGTGCCGGAGTATGAAGGGATCTACCTGTACAAGGCCGCAGTCGAGAAGGCCGGCACCGTCGATGCCGCCAAGGTGATCCCGGCGCTCGCGCAGGTTTCGTTCGACGGCCCGCGCGGCACGATCCGCATGGACAAGCAACGTCATACGCCGCTCACCATGTACCTGGGTCAGGTGCAGGCGGACGGCTCGGTCAAGGTGATCCAGTCGTTCAAGAGCGTCGATCCCGGCGCGCAATGTCCTAACTTGAAGTAGGCCTCGAAGCCAGACCGAAATTAGCCCCGAAGTTAGCCCGAAGTTAGCCCCATTAAGGAACCGTGGCCATGCTGAACCTGGGACTCGATGTCGTGACCACGGCGGCGATACTGTTCATCGTTTCCGCCGGACTGTTGATGGTCTTCGGCGTGATGAAAATCATCAACTTCTCGCATGGGGCGTTTCTCACGACGGGCGGCTATGCAAGCGTCATCGTCGCGCACGCCGGCCTCGGCTGGTGGTGGGGCGTGCCCTGCGCGCTGGCGATCGGCTTCGCGCTCGGCATGGCGGTCGAGCGCTTCATCGTGCGTCCGCTTTATGCACGCCCGCTCGACGCGATTCTCGCGACCTGGGGGCTGGGCATCATCGTCGGCCAGATTATTACGCTGATCTTCGGCCGTGGCGTGCAGATGGTCGCGAGCCCGGTGGATGGCGCCATCTCGCTGCCCGGCGTGCAGTATTCGGCGTACCGGCTGATACTCGTCGGTGTGGCGGTGCTGATCGCGCTGCTGCTCGGTTGGCTGCTGAATGGCACGCGGCTCGGCCTGCAGACGCGGGCGGTCATCATGAACGAGGCGCTCGCGCGTGGCCTCGGCATCAGCAGTTCCCGGGTGCGCTTCATGACTTTTTGCACCGGCGCGGCGTTGGCGTCGGCGGCCGGCTGCCTGATTACGCCGCTCGCCAGCGTCGACCCGAACATGGGCGTGCCATGGATCGTCGGCGCCTTCATGCTCGTGCTGGTGTCCGGCTCGTCGCTGCTTAGCCTGGCGCTGGCCAGCCTGGTGCTGGGCGGCGCGCAAGTGCTGGTCAGCACGTTCGTCGATCCGGTGCTCGGCGGCCTCACGATCGCGGTGCTGGCGGCTTTGCTGTTGCGTATTCGACCCGAGGGCTTCGCACGTGGCTAATCCCGCCGATTCCGTTTCCACCGTGCCGCGCGCAGCCGCCCCGTCGTCGTGGAAGGGTCCCGTGTCGCTAGGGGCCGTTGCGCTCCTCGTGCTGGCTGTGTGCAGCGTGGCGCTGCCGACCTTCCTCGTCAATAATCTGATCCGCGCGTTCCTGTATGCCGGCGTCGCGGTCACCGTGGACCTGCTGTGGGGCTACGCGGGCATTCTGACCTTCGGGCAGTCCGCCTTCTTCGGGATTGGGGCTTACGCGGCCGGCTTGGTATTTACGCACGCCGGTTTTTCCTGGCCCCTGGCCGGCGCCGCGCTCGCCGCGGGTGTCGGCGTGGCCTGGGTGGTGTCGCGCGCGATCGGCTGGCTGGCTTTTTATCATGGCGCGTCGCCGCTCTATGCATCGGTCGTCACGCTGGTGCTGCCTATCGTGCTCGTCCAGGGCATCTATTCGGGCGGCGAATTCACCGGGTCGAGCAGCGGCTTGTCCGGTTTCGACAGCTTCGACATTCCGCTCGAAGCGTGGTTCTTTATCGCGGGCGCACTGCTGATTCTGCTCGCCGTCACCGCGTGGATGTTCGTGCGCAGCGATGCAGGGCGGCTGCTGGTGGCGATTCGCGAGAACGAAGCACGCTGCGAGTATCTGGGCATCGATGTGTCGCGCTACAAGGCGCGCCTCATGGACACCTGCGCGGTAATCGCCGCATTCGCCGGCTTCTTGTTCGCCTGCGTGCAGATGGTGGTCGCGCCCGAATACGCCGGCTTCGTGTTTGGCACCGAACTGGTGATCTGGGTGGCGCTGGGCGGACGCGGATCGCTGATCGGGCCGATCGTCGGCACGATACTCATCGACGTCGGCAGCGCCTATCTCAGCGGCAATCTGCCGTATATCTGGACTTTGCTGGTGGGCGTGGCGTTCGTGGTCGTCATCGTCGCGATGCCGCGCGGACTGGCGCCGCTGGTGGCCGGGGCCGCCCGCCAGGCGTTGCCGCGCCGCCGGCGCATCGCGCCGGCGCCGGTGGTGTTCGCGGCGGCCCCGCCGCGCAATGGCGGCGACATCCCCGACACCGGACCGGCGCTCTCACTCAAGGATGTGCATAAGCATTTCGGCAGCCTGCAGGTACTCGACGGCATCAGCTTCGACGCGCATGCCGGTGAGTTGCTGAGCCTGATCGGACCGAACGGCGCGGGCAAAAGCACGCTGATGCGTTGCATTGCGGACGGTGCGCAACGCTCCGGCGGCACGGTCACGATCGGTGGCACGGACATCCGCACCCTGGCGCCCTACGACTGCGTCGCGCTCGGCATCGGCCGGAAGTTCCAGACGGCAACGGTGTTCGAATCGCTGAGCGTCGCCGAGGCCTTGCGCATCGCGCGCTACCGGGTCGCGCCGCCTTCGATATGGCAGCGCCACACCACGCTCGAACTGCCGCAGCCGGCACTTGACGTGCTGCGGCTGACCGGCCTGGACCGGCTCGCGGAACGCGAATGCCGCTATCTCTCGCATGGACAGAAGCAAGCGCTCGAATTAGCGATGGTGCTGGCGCTCGAACCGCGTACCGTGCTGCTCGACGAACCCACGGCCGGGCTGACTAAACAGGAGCGCACGCAGATCGGCGAAATCTTCGTCGCGTTGTCGACGCGATACAAGATGTGCTTGCTGCTGGTCGAGCACGACCTGGACTTCGTACAACAAATCAGTTCGCGCATCGTAGTGCTTCATCAGGGGCGTATCGTGATGGACGGCAAGGTGGATGACGTCGTGAACTCCGAACTGGTGCGGGCAGTGTACGCCGGCGAAACGCATGCAGCGGCGCCGCGCGCGGAGGGTGACGCATGAATGCTCCAACCGTCGTACAGGTCGAGGCGCTGCAAAGCGGCTACGGCGAGGCCATGGTGGTCAAGGGGCTGGATTTGACGCTGGCGCGCGGCGAGGTCGTGGCGATCCTGGGCAAGAACGGCATGGGCAAATCGACCTTGCTGAAGACACTGATGGGCTACATTCGGCCCAAGAGCGGCAGCATTGCGCTGTTCGATGAAGAATCCGCGGGCCTGCCGCCGAATCGGATCGCGCGGCGCAACGTCGCCTATGTTCCGCAGGAAAAGGCCTTGTTTCAGGACCTGTCGGTGGAAGAGAACCTGAAGCTGGCCCTGTTGCGCGATCGCGATTTCAAGCTGCTATTCGCGCGCATCGAAGACCTATTTCCCTTCCTTAAAGACCGTCTCAAGCAAAAGGCCGGCACACTGTCCGGCGGCGAGCAGAAGATGCTGCTGGTTGCGCGTGCATTGATCCGGCGCCCGAAACTGATCCTTATCGACGAGATTACCGAGGGCATGCAGCCTTCGGTGATCGAACGATTGGCGGGGATTCTGCGCCGCGAGCGCGACACCGCCGGCACCACGATGCTGCTGGTCGAGCAGCACGTGCGCTTTGCCTTTTCCGTCGCCAACCGCTACGCGGTGCTGGAGCTTGGCGAGATCGCGGCGGCGGGCGATACGACGGATGCCTCGGCGCACGCCACCGTCTCGCGTTTCCTTTCGCTGTAACGCACAGGGGACCCAGTCAACATGACATTTTCCATCGTCGCGCGCTGTCCCCGGACCGGCGCGCTGGGTGTGGCGGTGAGCACGGCGGTGCCCGCGGTGGGCGCGATGTGTGTATACCTGCGCACGGGGGTGGGCGCCGTATCGACGCAATCGTGGGTCAATCCGTATTTGGCGCTGAACGCGCTGGATTTGCTGGAGGGCGGCGCGAGCGCGGAGCATGCCCTCGCGCAGGTTCTAAAAGACGACCCCGCCGCCGACCTGCGGCAGGTCGGCATCGTCGACGGCAACGGGCGCAGTGCCGCCTGGACCGGTTCGCGATGCACCGGATGGGCCGGACACCGCACCACTGCCGCCTGCACGATCCAGGGCAACATGTTGACCGGCGCGGCCACGCTCGATGCCATGCAAAGCGCGTTCGAAAGCAGCGACGAACGCGCCCTGGAAGAACGCTTGATGAGCGCGCTGGAAGCGGGGCAGGCCGCCGGCGGCGACAAGCGCGGCCGGCAATCGGCGGCGCTGAAGGTGGTGCGCGGCGAGGCTTATGCCAGCCTCGATTTGCGGGTCGACGAACATCATGACCCGGTGGTGGAACTGCGGCGCATTTTCGAGGTGGCGCAACGGCAGGTCGTTCCATTCGTCGAAGCCATGCCGACACGCGACGATCCGGGGCGCGCGCCGCCTGTCGCCGTGACCGAACTGCTCCTGACGCCACCGTTATCGAGACCCGGTGCATCGGATCCTTCGAGCGGCGATCTCAAGGTGCTCAGCCAATGGCTGGGCGTCGAATTCGCGGCGGATCGCGCGGCGCACAATTTGGCGACCTACCGGTCGATCCTCGCGGAAATCAACAAGCTGCGCGAACTCGACCTGTCGGCTGTGCATCCCGCAGTCGTGTTCGATGTGGCGCGCGCCTATGGGGCGCCTGTCACGAAGGATTGCGCATGAACGACGACCTCACCGCTGTCGCCGCGCGCATAGCATCGGGCGAAGTTTCGCCGGTCGAAGTCGCTGAGGCCTTGCTCAGGCGCATGGCCGCGCTCGATGCCGAAGTGTCGGCCTATGCGTTCGTCAATCCCGCCGCGTTGGCCGAAGCCGAGCGGTGCGCCGCCGACCTGAAGCGCGGTGCACGACGCGGGCCGCTGCACGGCGTGCCGATCGCCGTCAAGGACAACTACCTGACGGCCGACATGCCCACGACGGCGGGCAGCAGTGCGCCGGGCTACAACTTTCCTCGCGAGGATGCCGCGGCCGTGGCGCGCTTGCGGGCAGCGGGCGCGGTGCTGATCGGCAAGACGCGCACGCACGAATTCGCCTGGGGCACCGAGACGCCGCCCACGCGGAATCCGTGGGACCCGTCGCGTATCCCCGGTGGTTCGAGCGGCGGCTCGGGGGCCGCGCTCGCGGCGCGCATGGCTTACGGCGCACTCGGCTCGGACACGGGCGGTTCGATCCGCATTCCGGCCAGTCTGTGCGGCGTGGTGGGCCTGAAACCGACCTTCGGCCGCATCAGCCGCACGGGGATCGTGCCGCACAGCTGGTCGCTCGATCATGCGGGGCCGCTGGCGCTGTCGGTGCGTGACGCCGCCCTGTTGCTGAACGTGCTCGCGGGTCACGATCCCAGCGACCCGGGCAGCGCCGACGTGCCCGTGCCCGACTACACCGCGTCGCTGAACACCGGCATCGCGGGCCTGCGCATCGGCGTGTGCCGGAACCACTTCTTCGGCGCCAACGAAGTGGAGGTCGAGGCGCGTGTCGAGCAAGCGATCGGCGATCTCGCCGCACTCGGCGCGCAGGTGATCGACTTCGACGTGCCCAACCTGAAATACGGGCTCGGCGCCATTTTCGCGATCGAACTCGCCTCGTCGAGCGCGTATCACGATCGCGGCTTGCAGCGCGGGGCGAGCGCCGCGATGGCGGACGACGTCCGCACGCTCGTCGAGATCGGCCGCATGGTGTCGGCGTCGGACTATGTGAAGGCCGAGCAGCTGCGCGCGCTACTCATCGACGACTTCAAGGCGGTGTTCGAGCGCGTCGACGTGGTGGTGACGCCGACCTCGCCGGTTACCGCGTGGCAACGCGGACAAACGAGCGTGGTGACGGGCGGGATGGAAGAAAGCCCGCTCGCCGCGTCGTGGCGCCTGACCTATCCGTTCAACCTGACCGGCCTGCCGGCGCTGTCGTTGCCGTGCGGGTTCGATTCGCGCGGCTTGCCAGTGGGCCTGCAGATCGCCGGCAAGCCGTTCGACGAAGCCACCGTGTTGCGCGTCGCTCAGGCCTACGAAGACGTGCATTGCTGGCACGCGGTGCGTCCGCCCATTACGAAGGGAGTTCAGCCATGACAACGGGCAACGAAAGCAGAGTGGGTGTGGCCTGCGTTCAGATGCAGCCTGAAGTGGGGGCTAAAGCGCGCAACCTGGCGCACTCCGTGGAGTTGATCGAGCAGGCGCGTGCGCGCGGCGCGCGCTTGATCGTGCTGCCGGAATTGTGCAACTCAGGCTACGTGTTCGAGTCGCGGGAAGAAGCATTCGGGTTGTCCGAGACGCTCGCGGACGGCGACAGTATTCGCCAATGGAGCGCGCTCGCGGCGCGGCTCGGGGTCACGCTGGTAGCGGGCTACGCCGAGCGTGACGGCGATGCGCTCTACAATGCGGCCGCCGTGATCGGTCCGCAGGGCGTGCTCGGCGGATATCGAAAGCTGCACTTGTGGGGCGACGAGCAACTTTACTTCGAGGCGGGAAACCTCGGCATGCCGGTGTTCCACACGCCCTTTGGCCGCGTCGCATGCGCGATCTGCTACGACATCTGGTTTCCCGAAGTGTTCCGCCTCGCCGCGACCGGCGGCGCCGACATTCTGTGCGTGCCGACCAACTGGGTGCCGATGGCCGCGCAGCCGGCGCAATTGCCGGTGATGGCCAATGTTTTGGCGATGGGCGGCGCGCATTCGAACGGGCTGTTCGTGGCCGCGGCGGACCGGGTGGGCACGGAGCGAGGCCAGCCGTTTTTGGGACGTAGCCTGATCGTCGACTCCAAGGGGTGGCCGGTCGCCGGGCCGGCCAGTCCGAGCGAGGAGGAGATTTTGTTCGCCAACGTGAATTTGGCCGACGCGCGCCGGCACCGGCAACTGAACGCGTTCAATCATGTGCTGCGGGATCGGCGGTCGGACGTTTACTGACGCTGGGTGCGGTTGGCGGCGGCGCGCGGCGGGCTGTCGAAGCGGCCGCTGCGTTAGCGGCGGCGCATGCGGAAAGCGTTTCGAGGCTTCGCAATGGTCAGTTGGAAAATAGGGCCGCGAATCGCTATCGTACTGGCAGGCTCGGGTTCATACTGAAACATGTATGGCCGTAAGTCGAGGCCGGTTCGGAGACCCATCATGGAAGATCCGTACGCGCGACGCGCCTTGCTCCTTCATCTCGGCGACGTTTTGGAGGCGATTCACGGGGTGCTGCAGACGGGCACCCACTACCGGACGATTCAGCAGGCGATTGACCACGACGACGCGCTGGTCGCGATCCCGCTGCTTGGATGCGTGGCGCCGGATATGACGCCACACCAGTTCGCTCAGCGCGCGGCCAGTGCGTTTTTGATGTGGCCGAAGCAGTTGCTCGAGCCGACGCTGAACCGTAAGGCGCTCGCCTCCACTGTCCAACACGATCTATTCGCTGATAACCAGTTCGGCTGGGATGCTTACAGCGGAACCCTGCACGCCGAGGTGCCGTGGTTCGGCCTCGATCTGCCGCCGGTGCCGGAGCGCCGCCGCAAGGAGGAGGCGGAAGGCGCGGAGCAACGCGGCGGCCGCGAGGTGGGGGGGCAAGCGTCGATGACGCACGCGTCGAGCCACGATGACGACGAAGGGGGGGCGAACGACTCGGACGATGCGGGGCGCGATCAGGTTGGCGTCGAGCGGGAAACGGCCGGTGCCGAGGGTGCATCGGCGGGTGTCGAGCGTCAACGGGCCGACGAGGACGCCGGTTTCGATGTCGAACGGGACCAGTCGCGACCCGGCCGGGCGGACTGGGATGTCGAGCAGGGCGGGAGCCCGTCGGAGCGGCAGTGGCCGGGGGATCGGAGTGGGTGATGGTCTCGTCGGTCTTTCGTCAATTCTCCTAACGCGCCTGGCTCGCGTCACGCGCCATCAATGCGCCTTTCTCGCTAGGGGGGAAAGGCGCGCTGCGCTTTAATCAGGGGGTGGATCGTGCGCCCTTTGGCGCGCACGAGTCGGTTACCCTAGGAGCCATGCATGTCAAGTGCGCCCACTTCCCCTGCGCCGCGCATTGAGGAAGCGCTCAGCCGAGCCCATGCTCACTGGATCGCCGGTCAAGCCGAGCAGGCGGAGTTGCTGTGTCAACGGGTGCTGGTCGCCCGACCGGGTCAAGCCGGCGCGCTGCACTTGCTCGGGCTGATGGCGCACGCCCATGGCAATCTGGACCTGGCGATCGCCCACCTGCGCCAGGCCTGCCTCGCGCCGCGCGCCCTGGCCATGTATTCCAGTCACCTGGCGGAAATGTGCCGCCAGAAGGGTCTGCTCGCCGAGGGCGAAGAGGCTGCGCGGCGGGCCGTCGCGATGGACCCCGCGCTTCTGTCGGGTTGGAACATCCTAGGTACCGTGCTGCAGGAAGCGGGGAAGCTGGAACAGAGCCTCGTCTGCCTGGAGCGCGTGGTGGCGCTCCAACCCGACTGGGCCGGCGCGCACAACAACCTCGCCAATACCTTCACGCGCCTCGGCCGACTGGATCGCGCCGAAGCGCACTACAACCAGGCGCTGTCTCTGAACCCCGGCTATGCCGAGGCGCACAGCAATCTCGCCTTTTTGCTCAATGCTTTGGGCCACCCCGAGCGGGCGGTCGCGGAGGCGCGCCGGGCGATCGAACTCAATCCCCGGCTGGCCGACGCCTACCTGAACCTGGCCAACGCGGAAGCGTCGCGCTATCGCCATGACGCGGCGCTTCAGGCGCTAGACGATCTGCAATCCTTCGCCCCGCAGCATCCGGGGGGCCTGAGCGCACGCGCCCTTGCCTTAGAGCCGCTAGGGCGGCTGGACGAGGCGCTCGACTGCGCGCGGCAGGCCGTGGCGCTCGCACCGCGCAGCGCCCAGGCTCACCTCACATTGGGCCAGGTGCTCCAAACCCTCAGTCGCTCCGATGACGCGCTCGCGCACTTCGACCAGGCGGCCGCGCTGCCCGGCGCGGTGGCTGAAGACGCCCTGATCGGGCGCGCCACGCTGTTATTGGAAGCCGGGTGCAAGGAAGAGGCCCTGGCGACGTTCGATCGGGTACTGGAGACCTATCCTGGATCGGCGCGTGCGCTTGTCGCGCGTGCCGACGCCAAGACCTTCAAGGCCGACGACCCAGACCTCGCGACGCTCGAAGCGGTGCTCGCCGAAGGTGAGGGCCGCGCTCTGGCCGATCGTCTGTCCGCGCATTTTGCGCTGGGCAAAGCCTATCTGGATATCGGCGACGCGGCGCGCGCCTTCCACCACCTCGACACGGGCAACCGCCAGAAAAGGACCACCTTCAGTTACGACCCTGAGGCCGCCGATCTGTGGCTCCAGCGCATCGCCGACGCCTTCACCCCCGCATTCCTCGATCAACTCCAGGGGGCGGGCGCGCCGACCGAGCTGCCGGTGTTCGTCATCGGCATGCCGCGCTCCGGTACCACGTTGGTCGAGCAGATTCTGTCGTCTCACCCCCAGGTGGCAGGCGCCGGCGAGTTGTCCGCGCTGCGCCTAATCGTCGAGGGCAGCGGCGCGTTTCCGCAGGCCATGACGACGATGACACGGGAGGATATGGCACGCTTAGGCCAGCAATATCTGGCTCGGGTGATGCCTTTGGCCCAGGGTCGGCTGCGCCTGATCGACAAGATGCCCGTCAACTTCTTCTATGCGGGGCTCATCTCGCTGATCTTGCCCGGCGCGCGCATCGTTCATTGCCGGCGCGATCCGGTGGATACCTGCCTGTCGTGCTACACCAAGCACTTCGCCGGCGAGATGTTGTTTGCCTACGATCAGACCGAGCTAGGCGCGTTTTACTGGGCCTACCAACGCCTCACGGCACATTGGGCTCAGGTGCTGCCGGCCGAGCGTTATTTGGAAGTCGATTACGAGGCCGTGGTCGGTGACCTCGAGGGCGAGGCGCGGCGTCTCATTGATTTTCTCGGCTTGCCCTGGGATGAAGCCTGCCTGCGCTTTCACGAGAATCGCCGCATGGTCCGCACGGCGAGCGTCAACCAGGTGCGCCAGCCCATTTACACCACTTCGACAGGCCGTTGGCGTCGCTACGCCAGCCATCTAGGTCCGCTCTTGGCGGCACTCGGTGTCGCGGTGCCCGAGTTCAGCAACGAACGGCCCGGCAAGGACCGCCCGTTCACCACGCCTCAGGCAGTCGCCAACGCTTCAGCCGTCACGGTCGAAGCGCTTTCTTCCGGCATCCGGATCAGGTGATCGAACGCGCTGAGCGCAGCCTTCGCGCCTTCGCCAACCGCGATCACGATCTGCTTGTACGGCACCGTGGTCACGTCGCCGGCGGCGAACACGCCCGGCACCGACGTCTGGCCTTTCGCGTCGACCACCACTTCGCCATGGCGCGACAACTCGACGGTACCCTTGAGCCATTCGGTGTTCGGGACCAGCCCGATCTGCACGAATACGCCCTCCAACTCGATGCGCTTCGAAGCGCCGCTTTGCCGCTCGGTGTAGACGAGGCCATCGACCTGCTTGCCGTTGCCGGTGATTTCGGTGGTCTGCGCCTGCGTGATGACCGTCACGTTCGGCAGCGAGTGCAGCTTGCGCTGCAGCACCGCGTCGGCGCGCAACTCCGCGCCGAATTCGAGCAGCGTCACTTCTTTCACGATGCCGGCCAGGTCGATCGCCGCTTCGACGCCCGAGTTGCCGCCGCCGATCACCGCGACGCGCTTGCCTTTGAACAGCGGCCCGTCGCAATGCGGACAGTACGCCACGCCATGATTGCGGTACTCGCGCTCGCCCGGTACGTTGACCTCGCGCCACCGCGCGCCGGTCGCCAGCACGATGGTGCGCGCTTTCAGCGTCGCGCCATTGGCAAGCTTGATTTCGTTCAGCGCACCCGGCACCAGCGCAGCGGCGCGCTGCACGTCCATGATGTCGACGTCGTAGCTCTTGACGTGCTGTTCCAGCGCGGTAGCGAACTGCGGTCCTTCGGTTTCTTTTACCGAGACGAAGTTCTCGATCGCCAGCGTGTCGAGCACCTGGCCGCCGAAGCGTTCGGCGACCACGCCCGTGCTGATGCCCTTGCGCGCCGCATAGATCGCCGCCGCCGCGCCCGCCGGCCCACCGCCGACGATCAGCACGTCGAATACGTCCTTCTTGTCCAGTTCGGCCGCTTGCCGCACGCTTGCGCCGCTGTCCAGCTTCGCCAGGATCTCCTTGACGCCGCTGCGACCCTGGCCGAACACCTCGCCGTTCAGGTAAATGGTCGGCACGGCCATGATATGCCGCTGCTCGACTTCGTCTTGAAACAGCGCGCCGTCGATCGTGACCTGACGGATGCGCGGATTGATGATAGACATCACGTTCAGCGCCTGCACCACTTCCGGGCAGTTCTGGCACGACAACGAGATGTAGGTTTCAAATGTATAGTCGCCATCGAGGTTGCGGATCTGTTCGATCACGGCCTCTTCGAGCTTCACCGGATGCCCGCCCACCTGCAGTATCGCCAGCACCAGCGACGTGAACTCGTGACCCATCGGAATGCCCGCGAAGCTGATGCTGGCATCCTTGCCCGGCGCACCGATCGAGAACGACGGTGTGCGCGCGCTGCCGTCGCGCCGCTCGCTCACCGAGATTCGCGCCGACAGCGCGGCGATCTCCGCGAGCAGCGCTTGCAGTTCGCGCGACTTGTCGCTGTCGTCAACGAAAGCAACGATCTCGATCGGCTGCGTGACCTTTTCGAGATAAGACTTCAATTGGGTTTTGAGATTGGCGTCCAGCATGATGTGAGCGATTCGATGACGGTGACAGTGAGGGGGCGAGGACGGCGACGCGCTCGCGCACGGCCAGGCATGCGCGAGCGGAATTTCTGCGCCGCGGCGTGCCGACTGGGGCAGTGCGCCGCGCCGCGTGCAACGAGCTTTAGATCTTGCCGATGAGGTCGAGCGACGGGGTCAGCGTTTCTGCGCCCGGCGTCCACTTCGCGGGGCACACTTCGCCCGGATGCGCCGCCACGTATTGCGCAGCTTGCACCTTGCGCAGCAGTTCGCCGGCGTCACGGCCAATGCCGTTGTCGTGCACTTCGCACAGCTTGATCTGGCCTTCCGGGTTGATCACGAAAGTGCCACGCAGTGCCAGGCCTTCTTCTTCGATCAGCACGTCGAAGGCGCGCGCCAGCGTTGCCGTCGGATCGCCGACCAACGGGTATTCGATCTTGCCGATGGTGTCCGAGGTGTCGTGCCACGCCTTGTGCGTGAAGTGCGTATCGGTCGACACACCATAAATTTCGACGCCAAGCTTCTTGAACTCAGCGTAACGATCGGCCAGGTCGCCCAGTTCGGTCGGGCAAACGAACGTGAAGTCGGCGGGGTAGAACACCACCACGGACCACTTGCCCTTGAAGTTTTCTTCGCTGACCGGCACGAACTCGCCGTTGTGGTAAGCGGTTGCCTTGAACGGTTTGACCTGGCTATTGATAATCGGCATGAATGCGTCCTTTTCTCTATTGGGAAGAATGAGGATGCAGTATGCGCGAAAACTTTTTATAGTGTAAATCAATTGATGCTATCGATATCATAGCGATTATTGGCTATGACATCGATGGGCGCGATCCTGTTCAGGCGGCGCACGCCGTTGCGAGCAGTCCATTGGCGACGCCGCTCGGCACGAACACATACCCCGCGCCCCACACCGTTTGGATAAAACGCGGTTCGCTCGGATCGATTTCGAGCAGCTGGCGCAGGCGCCAGATCGGCACGTCGAGGCTCCGGTCGCGGAATGTCGCATGGCCGCCGCCGAGCTGGTCGTGTAGGAAGGCGCGCGACAAGGTTTTCATGGGGTTATTGACGAACACCTTGAGGATCGCGAACTCGCGTTCGCGCAGCGAAATACGTTCGCCGTCGCGGCGTAGGGCGCGATTGACGAAATCCACCTCGAACGGTCCGAAGCGGAACGGCGGGCGGTCTTCGGGCGCGCTCGCGATGCGCTGCGTGCGCCGATCGAAAATGCGCTTGATGCGAACGTAGACCTCGCGTGAATCCAGCGGTTTGCACAGATAGTCGTCCGCGCCGAGTTCCAGGCCGATGACGCGGTCGCTGACGTCGTCATGCTCGCTGGTCAGGATGATCGGGATGTCGTCGCCGGCGGCGCGCAAGTCGCGCAGCACCGTAAGGCCGTCCACGACCGGCAACATCGCGTCGACGATAATCAGCGACGGACGTTCGAGCGCGATGCGCTTGGCCACCCGGGAGCCGTCGTGGAGCACCGAAACGTCCATCCCGTTGCCGCGCAGATAGCCGCCCAACTCGTCCCGAACTTCAGCGTCGTCGTCAATGATCAGTATTTGAGGTCTCATCCGTGTTTCCCCTTCGGTGCCCAGTAACGGTGCTGCTGCGCTATGTCGCAGCGAGATGGGCGTTTCCCGCGTCGATTCCGGTAGATAGGATACGGACTCCACGGCGGGGCAGATGCGTCGATAAGCGGCGCTCCATAGCCTCTTTTAAGTTTTGGTAAGGAATATCGACTTGACAACAGGCGGACTAGGGCGACACTTTCAAGCTGGTCATCGTCGCCATGCCGCAAAACCAATCACCACCGAGGACCTTGTAGTTCCAATGGTGTTCCTGCTTGTCTCGGCCGTCGAAAAGCTGTTTGCAGCCGGGACCTTGGTCCGCCACCGGCTGAGCGCTCGCGCATGGCTGGCCGGCGTCGCATTGCGCACGGGCCTCCTCGGTCGCGGCCCGCGCGCTGGCCCGCCGTGCGCGAACCTCGTCCGGCCGGGCGAATGCGTTGGACTTGAGCGGCTGCGCCGCGAGCCGCGCCAGTTCGGCGATGCGTCGCGTATACCAATCCATCAGACAGCGTTTGTCCGTGCAATTCGCTTCCCGCCAGCTCCACTTGGCGTTGCTGTCGGCAAGAAAAGCACGTCTGTCGGCAACCGTGCGCCGCGCCTGGCGGAACAGGTCGCCCAGCTTGTCGTCGAGCGTGGACAGGTCCGCGTCATGGCAGATTATTTGTTCCGTCGCCGAGTGGCCCTTGCTACAGTCGAAGCTGGTCGCGCGCGCCGTTGTCGGGGCGAGTAATGCCAGGGCCAGCACTACCGGTGGAATGTAAAGGAGGTTCTTCATGCTGGCGGTTCGAATGGACGGTCTTCCGATCAAGCTTGGATGATCGGCCACCCGGCGCGCGCGGAGTGCACAAATACAAGCCCGGTTCGTCTAATCCTTACTGGACATTTCACAAGACCAGGGTGTCGGATCGCCATCGAGACCCGCTGCCTGGCAGGGTCGACGGGTTGATGCGGGAATCGTTCGCTGCCGTACGGAAATGACACGGCGGTGTAGGCCTACTGTATAGGCGCTGCGCCGGGCGGCCAACCGAGTTTCGTCATGATTCAGCCTACCCCTGCCGCTCAGACACGGCCGCTTACTGTGGTTACCGCAGCGCATAACGTGGGGGACTATATCGTCGCAGCGGTGCGCTCCGTGCTCACGCAGCGGTACGTTGACGCGATCGATCTCATCGTGGTCGATGACGGATCGACCGACTCGACCTCCGAAAAGCTGCGCGGCCTGCTCGAGGAGGATGGCGGCGCGCATCTGCGCGTGATTCGGCAGGCCAATCGGGGCGTCAGCGAGGCGCGCAATACGGCACTGGCCCAGGTTCGCACGGAGTATGTCGGGTTCCTCGACGGTGACGATCTCTACCTGCCGAACTTCTCCGCGATGGTCGTGCCGTTGCTCATCACCCACCGATGGGACATGATCGAGTACAACATCACTATCATCGACGACGACGACCGCATCCTCGGCTCGCTGGACATCGTCGCGCCCTCCACCGCAGGGCATCGGCTTGTCGACGAGGCCGCGCGGATGGAGTTCGCCCGCGCGTTCCAGACGTTCGCGTGGGCACGTGTCTACCGGACCGCGTTGTTCGCCGGGCAGGAATTCCCGCCGAACCGGCACTACGAGGATGCCGCTCTGGTGCCGAGTCTTTATTTGCGCGCGCGCAACAGCTATCGGTTGACGGACCGGTTGATCGGCCACCGACGCCGCGCCGGCAGCATCACCCAGCAGGCGACGCTCAAGGACGTCCGCGATTTGCACCTGACGGGTAACGAAGCGCTCGCGCGCTGCGACGGCGGCATGCATGACGGTTTCTGGTTGACCGTCTATAGCAAGGCGTTTCATCGCGCATGCCATGTCGCCGCGCGTGTCGATCATGCGTCATTCGAGGCGGCGATGACGGTGGTCAGGCAGATGGCTTTCCGCGTTCAGGCCGTGCGGTGGTGTTTGCCGCCGGCCGACGAGCGAGACGGCATGTCGCTGGGACACTACGAATTGACCGTACGGCTCGACCGGAATGCGTTCATCGTCAAGCGCCTGGCCGAAAAGCTATTGCACGGGGAATGGCGTCGGCGCGATGCGCAGGCGACGCGGCGCTGATCACGCATCGGTGCGAAACCATCCGGTCAGGGCCCAGCGGGTTCGACGGCACGGCAGAACCTCGTGGGGAATCAGATCGCTGCGAAACACGACCAGCCGCCCAAAGCGAGGCATGATTTTTTGCACTTCGACGGATGCATCCTCAGGCGAGTAAATACAGAGTTCGCCGGCATCGTCAGGGGACCACTCGGGGTTCAGATACAGTACCAGCGAAATTTTCCGATGTTCGCTGGACCGATGCTGATCGAGGTGCTTCCGATAACCTGTGCCCACCGGATAACGCGAAAAGTGAAACTCTTCGCTTTTGAGTCCGAGGAAATATCGTTCATTCAGCTCGCGGCGTAAGACGGCGGTCCAGGCAAGAAAATCCTGCCTGGCGGGTTGCTGCGGACAGGATTCCAGCCACAAGATCGAATCGCCACGGATGTCCGCGCGGTGGGAGACGTCCTCGCCACGTCCTATGCCGGCTTCATGAAAGAGTCCTGCTTGCCAGGATTCCTGGCTATCCCCATACAAATTCGCGGCGAGATCGTGCGCGACCACGTCATCGCGGACGGCCCAGCCTTGATGCTCCAAGCCTTCGAACAGGTTATCAAAAAGCGACATGATTGCGCGTTGCGCCGATACGGCCAGGGTTAATAGACGCCGGGTGTCCCCGGTGGACGATGCTTGAAGCGACGATGCACCCAGTAATACTGCTCGGGGAATCTCAAGATCTGCGCTTCCAGGAACTCATTCATGCGACGGGCATCGAGCGTGTCGCACGCCGATGGAAAATCGGTGAGTGGCTCGAAAATGGTCAACTTATACCCCTTGTAGTTCGGCAGCACCTCCGTCACGAATGGCACGACCCGCGCACGGCCCAGTCTTGCCAGTCGCGAAACGGAGGTCAGCGTACAGGTGGGGACGCCGAAGAAGGGGACAAAGACCGAGCCGTCAATGCCATGATCCATGTCCGCCGCCAGCATGACCGGCTTGCCCGCGCGCAGCAATCCCACGATTTTGCGCGCGCTCGTCGAACGTTCGATCATCTCCGCGCCAAATCGGCCGCGTTGCCGCTTGGCCAGGTCGCACATGCGCTGGCTCGACATGCGCGTGTAGAGCGCGGCGACCGGCAGGCGGGAGGAATAAAGCATGCAACCGACCTCGATGCCCACGAAGTGAAAGCCCATGAAGATGGTAGGCGGGGCCTGCTCGTCGTCGAGATCGATCTTGCTGTCGAGTTGGACGATATCCGTGATCGAGCGCGCATTGCCGAACCACTGAAAGCCTCGCTCGAGATAGCTGCGGATCACGTGGCGAAAGTGATCTCTCGCCAGGTCGTCGTACTCAGACTCGGTTTTTTGGGGAAAGCACAGGCGCAAGTTGACCCGGACCACCTCTTTGCGGCGACTGGGAACCGCGTAGAGCATAGTCCCCATCGCGCAGCCCAGCCTGGCTACGACGGAATAAGGCAGCAGAGACAAAACGCGTAGCAAGGTTACAACGAGTGCGAAGCCGAACCATCTCAAAATCCCCCTCCTGTGATGAATGAGCATGACCGAGGCATGCTGCTTCCCGGGCGATGCATGTCAACCGCATGTCATTGCACGGCCATGCCGTGCTGGCGGCCTGTACCGTTGACACGGCATAAAAAAGTTGGAAATAGTCGCTTTGAGCCTGGGTGCGGCGAAGCGCGAACGGAGGCGGCGGGTCGGCAAAATCGCTTGCCCGGGCCGCGAACCACGGGGAAGCTGATTGGAGGTGTATGTGGAGCTCTGAGGACGTCGATGCGTGGATGATGCATGTTCCATATGACAATACTACAACACAGCTGCCCGAGGTTGCGGTAGAAAATTCGTTTGCGCTGTCATTTGTATGACAATTAACTTTCAATTCCTGGATCTTACCAGGTGATTTTTATCCAGCCCCCCGCGTGGCCCGAGAGCGGCGTCGGAAACGGTCATGCCAACTGCGGCGCCGTGGCGGCCTCGGCGGCGGGGATTTTGCGGTGCAACGGCGCGGACCATGTAAACTACGGCATTGGCCTGCGCGTAGCACGGCCGTTGACTAAGAGAAGACGCATTTAGCGGCGTCTTCGTTCACCATTGATCAGAACATGACTACGATCCTTCAGCACCTCCCTTTGGGCCAGAAAGTCGGCATTGCGTTTTCCGGCGGCCTCGACACGAGCGCCGCCCTGCATTGGATGCGCAAGAAGGGCGCGGTGCCGTACGCCTATACGGCAAACCTGGGCCAGCCGGACGAGCCCGACTACGACGACATTCCGCGACGCGCGCTGCAGTACGGCGCTGAACATGCGCGGCTGGTCGACTGCCGCGCGCAACTGGCCGCCGAAGGCATCGCGGCACTGCAGACCGGCGCGTTCCACATTTCGACCGCCGGCGTCACTTACTTCAACACGACACCGATCGGGCGCGCGGTCACCGGCACGATGCTGGTCGCCGCGATGAAGGAGGACGAGGTCAATATCTGGGGCGACGGCAGCACTTTCAAAGGCAACGATATCGAGCGTTTTTACCGCTACGGTCTGCTGGTGAATCCTGGCCTGAAGATCTACAAGCCGTGGCTCGACCAAGCGTTCATCGACGAACTGGGCGGCCGCGCGGAGATGTCCGAGTTCATGCGGCAGTCCGGTTTCGAATACCGGATGTCGGCCGAGAAAGCGTATTCGACCGACTCGAACATGCTCGGGGCGACGCACGAAGCGAAGGATCTGGAGAACCTGAACAGCGGCATCAAGATCGTGCAGCCGATCATGGGCGTGGCGTTCTGGCGCGACGACGTCGACGTGAAGGCCGAGCAAGTGACGGTACGTTTCGAGGAAGGCCAGCCGGTGGCGATCAACGGCGTCGAGTTCGGCAACAACGTGGACTTGCTGCTCGAAGCGAACCGCATCGGCGGCCGGCATGGCCTGGGCATGAGCGACCAGATCGAGAATCGGATCATCGAGGCGAAGAGCCGCGGCATCTATGAAGCACCGGGGCTCGCGCTGCTCTTCATCGCTTACGAGCGGCTCATCACCGGTATTCATAACGAAGACACGATCGAGCAATACCGCGACAATGGCCGGCGCCTGGGACGGCTGCTGTATCAGGGGCGCTGGTTCGACCCGCAGGCGATCATGTTGCGCGAGACGGCCCAGCGCTGGGTCGCCGGCGCGATCACGGGCGAAGTGACGATCGAACTGCGTCGCGGCAATGACTATTCGATCCTGGACACGGTGTCGTCCAATCTCACTTACAAGCCGGAGCGGTTGACGATGGAGAAGGGCGAGTCGACCTTCTCGCCGCAGGACCGTATCGGCCAGTTGACGATGCGCAACCTCGACATCACCGATACCCGCGAGAAGCTCGTCGCCTACACCAAGGCCGGCTTGCTCGCACCGGCCGGCGCGGGGGCGCTGCCCCACCTGAAGGGCAAGGGCGACGCCTGACAAGGCGACAGCCGAGTCCCCTGGGGGCATGACCTTCGGGGTTCAAACCTGGGGGCAAGCCCCGGGAGCAATGCCCGGGGAGCAACCCGGGGGATCTCGGACCGATCGTCTCGATCCGCGCGCCGTAGGGATCGGCGCCCCATGGCCCCGATCTCAGCGGCACGTGCCGCCCTTCCGGCGTTGCCGTGTCGGCTACTTCGATGCCGTATGCGCGACCTTGACGCGCGGCAGATCCGCATTCGCGCGCCACTGCATGGAGCGAAGCTGGCGCCGTACAGCAGTCAGCTTTGCTTGCTCATCCTTTTGCTCCCGCTCCAGCGTGGCCACTTGACGGGCAGTCTCGACGTGCAGCGCCGCCTCCTGTTCGCGTTGGGCCTGTGCAATATCGAAGTCGGCTTGCAACTGTTCGACGCGTGCTTGCGCCTGTGCCAGCATGCGCTGCGTCGCGGCTTTTTGCGCTGCGAGTTCGGTGCGATGCCGGGTCGCATCCGACAGGCGCACCGTGCGTCGGACAAAGTCCTCGTACACCGCTTCCGCGCGCTTGTCGTCCGCCGTCGTGACAACGAGCCAGTAGGCGTTTTGTTGCAGCAGCGCGACGTAGTACGTTAACCGGTCGCCGTAGAACAGTAGCTGCGCCCGATAGTCCCCGGCCGAGGACGAGCGCAGTTCGGTGATCTTGCCCTGCGCGTTCAACGCGGTGAGCGTCCCGACCTTGCCCGCCGGCGCGGAAGCGCCCGCGTCGGGCGACATTCCCAAGGGCGCCTCGACGGGCGTCTCGGCAGGCGCTGTCGGAGCGGTCGCTCCCGTGGCCGCCGGGGCCGCTGTGAGATTCACCACCGGAATCGCCCCGGCAGTTGCCGCAGTGGCCGGCGTCGGTGTAGCCCCCTCGCTGGCCGGTGCCACAGGCGTTGACGCCGAATCCGTCGCCGAATCCAGCGGCACCACGGTCAGACCGTCAACGCCGGCAGGCGGCGATGCCACGGTGAGCGTGGCGGCGGCCGCCGACGTCGGCTCGGTCGTCTGGGCGTACGCAAGTTGAGCGCTTCCTGCTGCAACCAGCAGAAGGGCGGCGAGCAAGTTCGTGTGTGTGGAGGTATGTGCCATATGTATGCCAGAGCCAACCGTAAGATCGTTCGGGAATGATTCGATTGTTCGGGTGTTATTCAAACGAATGGGACGCGAGCCGGTTGACCGCCATCCCGGTGCGGCGCACACACGTTGCCTTCAAAGAGCCGTGCGGCGCCTCGAAGATCTCTTCACTGGCGCTGCGCTCTTCGCCGGCGAGGCGCAGGATACGCGCAATGCCTTCCGAGCGCTGGCGGCCGGTGATCCCCGGGATGTGAATCAGCGTGTTGGCGGTGCTGACATCCAGTGCAATATCCTCGTGAAAAAATTGTCGGAATCGCGAAACCAAGGGCATGGGGTTAGACGGATAGGGTTGAGCGTAATGTCTTTTACTGAGTCTTTATCACGCAATCGACGCTTCATGAGCCATAGGGCCGACGTTTGTCCCGGCGAAGTGCTCGCGGCTAAGCGCCTGGCCTGGAATCGAGACAAATTTCCCATCTTCTATTCGTCGATCCCAAATGGGTCTGGTTTCGCTGCTAACAACGGTTGGTATCGCGCGTGCCGGGTCATTCGGGCGCGCCGATTAGCGCCTGATAATAGCGGCATTAAGGCGTCTTAACAAGAAAAAAATCCCTGATCGCCGGTGCGGCGGGACTTTCGATTGGCGTGGAGTACTGGCTTCACGCGTGCTCGGGCGTGCGGCAGCCGGTGCGCCGCTGCTGCGGCGTTCGGGCGCGCACTGGGGAGTCCGCGCGGCCGGCGGCCGTGGCTTCAGTGGCAGCTGAGCGTACAGGTCACAGCCGCGATGGCGGCGCCTGCGCCGACCACCGTGCCGGCCAGAAACGTATCCAAAGTGGAGGCGCAGCCCTGGAGGTTGAGAGCCACCACGAGTAGCAGCACGGTGACAGTACGGCGCATTGTTGTAGGGTCATGGTGGATATCGCCGCGATGATACCCACTGACGGCATTCCGCAGTATCTCTAGAAATTGCAGCGCCTTACCGACCGCGGTATTCGCCGGTTACCGATGTGAAAGGCGCTGGAAATTCACTCGAATACTTACACAATATTTTATCGCTCAAGAAATGTCATTTCATGCCGATATACACGGGCAATATATTTATAGAGACGGAAATTTGGCCGACGCCTAAAAATTAAATTTGTGTTGAAAATGTGGGCGGAAGCGGCGGGTCCGTGGCAAACGCTCGGCCAAGGACGACGGCGTGCTGGCGATGGGTAGACCATCGGGGAATCGAACACCTCTTCACATTTCTAAATTTCGATAAATAGCGAAACATCGCTCCGAGTGTGTTCGACGGATGCGCCTTCACCTATGCGGCACAGTGCCGCGGCCGGGCGCCAACGACCTGTGTTTCGCCGCGGCAACACGCCGGCGCAATCCGTGCGTCAATTTCGTTCAGCAGTTCTTGCCATTGCCTGTAATAATTAGCCGCTTTTGCATCGCAGACTTTTGCATTGCAGCGGCGGACCTTTGCTGTACGCCAAGCGCGCATGGCACGCGGCCCAGAGCCGGTCCATGAGAGCCCTACGCGGGCGCCGCTTAGCGCTCACGCTCGTGCAATAGCGGCTCCCCAGCCGATTTGACTTTGGACGGAACCACCGATATGTCGGAAACACATGCACCGCACGATCACGCAGTCGAACACGCCGCGCACGCCGGGGATTCGCTGTCCCGCTGGGTGGCGGTCTTTACGGCCATCCTCGCCGGCATTTCAGGCTGGTTGCACTACGAGGAAAGCGTCTTGCAGACCAAATCCTTGTTGTACAAGAACGAGGCCGTCCTGCTGCAAAGCAAAACCAGCGATCAATGGAATCTGTACCAGGCCCAATCGAGCAAGGGCCACATGATGGAGATCGCGGAGGCCCTGTCGGATGCCTCCAAACAGGCCCATTATCAGCAGCAAATCGACAAGTACGAGCAGCGTAAAAAGAGCATTGCCGTTCAGGCGCATGCCATGGAGCAACAAGTCGAGCAGGCGAACAAGCAGTCCGAGCATCTCGAAAAGCCGCAGCATATGTTCGGCCGCGCGCTCGCACTGATCAACGTGGCGATTTCCCTGGCCGCGATTACGTCCTTGACCGGCAGTCGCAGGCTGTTTGTCCTCGCGGGCCTGACAGGCCTGGCAGGCATCGGGGTTTCACTGGCGGGCTTCCTGCAGGTTTGATGTCAAGCGCGATGAGTGCGCGATGATGCGTGCGCAGGTCGCACGCATCATCGCCGCGAGCAGTCGCCTCGCCGTGCGACTATGCACCCGGGCAGCGCGCCGACAGGCCGTTCAAGCCTTGGTGTCCGGTGCTGAACGCCACCTGCGTCTGCCCGTCGAGACGCGAGATACGCAGCACATAGATGCTGTCGAAGTCGCTGCCGTGCCACCAAGGGACCGTCGTGGGATCGCCGCCATATTGCGCGACGATCTGCTGCGCCAGTTTTTCCAGGACTACATGCTCCCAGGCGACCACCACGACACTGCGCCGGTACGCGGGCGCCAGCAGCGCTTGGCGAAGGTCGTCGATTTGTGAAACACCGAGCGATGCGTCCACGGGCATGCCGAAATAGATCGCCGTCGGCTCGATCGTTGCCAGCGGACGCACGTAATCGTAGCGTTTGCCCAGATCGCTTTTTTGTTGCGCCGGGCTGGGGGCAAAAATGACGTCCGGCTTGCCAAATCTCGATTCGATAACGCGGGGCAACGCCAAGGCGCGATTCAAGCCTTGGCAATTGAGCTGGCCCAACCCGGCCTCGGGCTTTTCGCCATGTCGCACCAGGACGATGGTCTCCACGTCGGCGTTGTCGGCGCGCGCCGCAGAGGGCGTGAAAAGCAAGCCGATTACAACGGCGAGCGGCACGCTCATAGCGGCGAGACGGACATGCCAGCGGCTCGCATAAGAATTCTCGTTCATGGTGTCCTTTGAGCCGTCTGACGGCGGCGTATGCAAGCGCATGATTCTAGCAATACGCGTGTATCGGCGGAGCGAACGCAGACTGCCGCGTCGCGGCACGCCGACCCCTATCAGCAGCGGCTGCCTTATTTAGTTTGCTTTGCTGAGCGGTGTAATGTTTTTAGCGCGCTTTCCGAGAGTCTGTGACACACCGGCACAGTCGTTGCGGCCACACCCGTGCGTGCACTGTATGGACGTACAGTGTACGATGGCGCGAATCGACAGCCGCCCCACGGGCGGCTGATCTTAGCGCCGGGGGCAGGCTGGCTGCAATGCCAAGACGCCGCCGCCAGCACGCATTCAACCGTATCGATATGGTGGGTGAACTTTGTCGACCCATGGAACTATCCGCATTCGCGGAGCGCGTCAGCATAACCTGAAGAATGTCGACCTCGACCTGCGGACCGGCGAAATGACCGTCGTGACGGGTCCCTCGGGGTCGGGTAAATCGAGCCTGGTGTTCGACACACTGTATGCCGAGGGACAACGGCGTTACGTCGAGACCTTCAGCGCGTATGCGCGCCAGTTCCTCGACCGCATGGACCGGCCGCAAGTCGAGCGGATCGACGGCGTGCCGCCGGCCATCGCCATCGACCAGACCAACCCGGTGCGCAGTTCGCGCTCGACGGTCGGCACGATGACGGAACTGAACGACCACCTGAAGCTGCTGTTCGCGCGCGCCGCGGAATTGTTCGACCGGCAGACCGCGCAGCGGGTCCGGCACGACACGCCGGAGACGATTTATGCGGACCTGCTCGAACGCACCCGCGACGACGATCCGCGCTTGGCGGTGACCTTTCCGGTCGAATTGCCGGACAGCACCACCGACGACGAGGTCCAGCAGTGGTTGTCCGCGAGCGGCTACACCCGCGTGCAGGCGCAGCGCGAAATCGTCTCGCCGACGGGGCGGCGCAAGCTGCTCGACGTGGTGGCGGACCGCTTCCGGCTGCAACAGGCCGACAAGGCGCGCGTCATCGACGCGATCGAGGCGGCGCTGCGACGCGGCGCGGGCCGCGTCAACGTTTATGTGCTGGCCGACGAAGGCGAGCCGCGCATCTGGCGCTTCTCGACCGGCCTGCATCACCCGGAGAGCGACCTGCGCTACGCGGACCCACAGCCGGCGCTGTTCTCGTTCAACTCGGCGTACGGTGCATGCGAAACCTGTCGCGGCTTCGGCCGGGTGATCGGCGTCGACCTCGGCTTGGTGATCCCGGACGAGCGCAAGACGCTGCGCGACGGCGCCATCAAGCCGCTGCAAACACCCGCGTGGAAAGAGTGCCAAGACGACCTGATGCGCTACGCGGGCCGCGCGAATATCCCATGCGGCGTGCCCTGGTCAGCGTTGACGGCGCAACAGCGCGACTGGGTGATCCACGGCTCGCCCGATTGGGACGGCAAGTGGCAGACGCAGTGGTACGGGGTGATGCGCTTCTTCGAATACCTGGAATCGAAGGCGTACAAGATGCACATTCGCGTGCTGCTGTCGAAGTATCGCAGCTACACGCCCTGTGAAACCTGCGGCGGCGCGCGCTTGAAAACCGACGCGCTGCTGTGGCGGCTCGGCTCGAAGGCGGACGCCGACGCGGTGCTCGCGCCGGCACGGCGCTTCATGCCGCGCGGCGCCGTCTGGACGCGCGCCCAGCTCGAAGCCTTGCAGGGTCTGACGGTGCACGACCTGATGCTGCTGCCGATCGAGCGGGTCCGCCGTTTCATCGACGGCCTCACCCTGCCCAGCGCGCTGCTCGATGACGCGCTCAAGCTGCTGCTCGCCGAGGTGCGCACGCGCCTCAAGTACCTGTGCGACGTCGGTCTGGGCTACCTGACGCTGGATCGCCAGAGCCGCACGCTGTCCGGCGGCGAGGTGCAGCGGATCAATTTGACGACTGCGCTGGGCACCTCGCTGACCAACACGCTGTTCGTGCTCGACGAGCCGAGCATCGGCCTGCATCCGCGTGACCTGGAGCGGATCGTCGAGGCGATGCAGCGGCTGCGCGACGCGGGCAACACATTGGTGGTGGTCGAGCACGACCCGTCGGTGATGCTTGCCGCCGACCGTCTGATCGACATGGGACCGGGACCGGGCGAGCGCGGCGGCGCCATCGTCTACGACGGCACGCCGGCCGGCGTTCGCCACACGGACACCCTGACCGGCGCCTACCTCGACGGCCGCCGCCATGTCGCCGACGCGTCGCACTGGTCACGCCGTGCGGTAGACGCGGCGACGCCGCGTATCGTGCTCGAAGGCGTGACCGAACACAATCTGCGCGACGTGACGGTGGAGATTCCTTTGCAGCGGTTGGTCTGCGTGACCGGCGTGTCCGGCTCCGGTAAATCCACGCTGTTGCAGGACGTGCTGCATCCGGCGCTGGCGCGGCACTTCGGCAAGGCGACCGAGTCCCCGGGCGCGCATCGCGCACTGCGCGGCGCCGAACGCATCGGTGACGTGGTGTTCGTCGACCAGTCGCCGATCGGCAAGACCGCGCGGTCGAACCCGGCCAGCTACGTCGGCGCGTTCGACGAGATCCGCAAGCTGTTCGCGAAGGCGCCGCTCGCGCTGCAGCGCGGTTATGGGCCGGGGATGTTCAGCTTCAACTCGGGCGAGGGGCGCTGTCCGACCTGCGGCGGCTCCGGTTTCGAACACGTCGAGATGCAGTTTCTCAGCGATGTCTACCTACGCTGCCCGGACTGTGACGGCCGGCGTTACCGCGATGAGATCCTCGAGGTGCAAATCGAACGGGCCGAGGCCGGTGGACTGCCGCGTCTGCTGAGCATCGCCGACGTGCTGGCGCTGACCGTGAGCGAGGCCATCGCGCTGTTCGCCGCCGACGCGGAGGTGCTGCGCGTGCTGCAGCCGATCGTCGACGTGGGCCTGGAGTACGTGAAGCTCGGTCAGCCGGTGCCGACCTTGTCCGGCGGCGAGGCGCAGCGGCTCAAGCTGGCTTCGTTTCTAGCGCAGACCGCGCTGGAACTAGGCGGCCGCCGCGGCAAGGGCGGCAGCGCGGGCACGGGCAGGGGCGCCGCAGGTAAAAAGACTAGCAGGGAGGCTCGCACGGAAGCGAGTAGCGACGCGCTCGAGGCTGGCGGCTTGGGCCGAAACGCGCTGCCGTCCGGTGGCCGTTTGTTCATGTTCGACGAGCCGACCACCGGGCTGCATTTCGACGACATCGCGAAACTGATGCGCGCGTTCGGCAAGCTGCTCGAAGGCGGGCATTCACTGATCGTCATCGAGCACAATCTCGACGTGATCAGCGCAGCCGACTGGCTGATCGACCTGGGTCCCGAGGGCGGCGACGCCGGCGGGAGCGTGCTGTGCGTCGGCACGCCGGACGATGTCAGGCAGTGCGCCGAGTCCCATACCGGTCGGGCGCTGGTTCACTATCAAAACGCGGCGGGCGTGCCGCTGCAACCAGCGCTCAGCGCGGCGCGCGCGCGGCGGGCGATCGAAGGAGAGGGCGTGGTGCGCATCGTCAATGCGCGCGAGCACAATCTGAAGTCGCTGAACGTCGATATCCCGCACGGCAAGTTCAACGTGATCACCGGCGTCTCGGGGTCCGGCAAGTCCACGCTGGCCTTCGACATCTTGTTCCATGAGGGCCAGCGCCGTTACCTGGAATCGCTCAACGCCTACGCCCGCTCGATCGTGCAGCCTGCCGGGCGACCGGAGGTCGATGCGGTCTATGGGATACCGCCGACCGTTGCGATCGAGCAGCGCTTGTCGCGCGGCGGGCGCAAGAGCACGGTCGCGACGACCTCGGAGGTGTGGCACTTCCTGCGGCTGCTGTATGTGAAGCTCGGCATCCAGCACTGCGTCCACGATGGCGCGCCGGTGACATCGCAACCTGTCGAATCGATCGCGGCTCAGCTGATGCGCGACTACAAGGGGCAGCATGTTGGCCTGCTAGCGCCGCTGGTGGTGAACCGCAAGGGTGTCTACACCGATCTCGCCAAATGGGCGAAGGCGCGCGGCAACACGCATCTGCGTGTCGACGGCGAATTCGTGCCCGTCGACCCGTGGCCCAAGCTGGACCGGTTCCGCGAACACACGATCGAATTGCCGGTGGCGGATTTCGTGGTGTCGCCCGATCGCGAAGCCGAGTTGCGCGGCTGGTTGGACCAGACGCTGGAAGCCGGCAAGGGCGTCATGCATCTGTTGGCGCCGCTCGATGGACTGGGCCAGGCGCTCGAGCGCAGCCGTCCCACCGCGCGGGTCGGCGAGGTCAAGGTGTTTTCGGTCAAGCGCGCGTGTCCGCTATGCGGCACCAGCTACCCGGAACTGGACCCGCGCATGTTCTCCTACAACAGCAAGCATGGCTGGTGTGCCACCTGTGTCGGCACCGGCCTGGCGCTGACGCGCGAGCAACGCGCCGCATTCGACGATACGGCGCTGGGCGAGGATGGCCGCGGTCGCGAACAGAGCCTGCCGTCCGAGGAGCAGGAACCCGAGGGCATCGGCGCCGAGCCGTGTCCGGACTGCGCCGGCACGCGGCTGAACCCGGTCGCGCGTGCGGTCACGTTCGATGCGCAGGCGATCGTCACGGTCGCGCAATGGACCGTGTCCGACACGCGCCGCTGGATCGAGCGCTTGCAGTTATCCGGCCGCGACGCCGAGATCGCACGCGATGTGATCGGCGAAATCGGCAGCCGCCTGCAGTTTCTCGAGGAAGTCGGCCTGGGCTACCTGAGTCTCGATCGCGCCGCGCCCAGCCTATCGGGCGGCGAGGCACAACGAATCCGTCTGGCGGCACAGCTCGGCGGCAACTTGCAGGGCGTGTGCTATGTGCTGGACGAGCCGACCATCGGCCTGCATCCGCGCGACAACCTTATCCTGCTGAACGCGCTGCGCCATCTCGGCGACAAGGGCAACACGCTGGTCGTGGTCGAACACGACGAGGACACGATCCGGCGCGCCGATCACGTCATCGACATCGGGCCTGGCGCCGGCAAGCGCGGTGGCCGTCTGGTTGCGCAGGGCGGCGTCGATGACCTGGCGGCGCGGCCCGATTCGCTGACCGGGCAGTTTCTCGCGCGGCCGATCGCGCATCCGCTGCAGCCGCGCCGCACGGTGAGCGAGGGCGGCGCGCAAGCGGTGCCAGGCCACTGGCTGACCGTCCATCGTGCGACACTGCACAACCTGCGGCAGGTCACCGCGGCGATTCCGCTGTCGCGGCTCGTCGCGATCACCGGTGTGAGCGGCTCCGGCAAGTCGACACTGGCCCGCGACGTGTTGATGACGAACCTGCTCGACGCGGTCGGACGCTCGGTGCTGTCGTCGCCGGCGACGCGCCGCGCGCGCAAGACCGCGTCGGCCACTTCCGCGACCTCCGCCGCAACCCGTCGCTCCAGCGTGCTGGCACGCGGCGCGGCGCGGCCCGCGCTGCAGGTGACGCACGCGTGGCATGGCTGCGAGTCGGTTACCGGCTGGGAAAGCATCGACCGCGTGCTCGAAGTCGACCAGACGCCAATCGGCAAGACGCCGCGTTCGTGTCCGGCGACGTACATCGGCGTATGGGATGCGATCCGCAGGCTGTTCGCCGAGACGCTCGAAGCGCGGGCGCGCGGCTACACCGCGTCGCGCTTCTCGTTCAACACCGGGGAAGGGCGGTGCCCGGCGTGCGAAGGTCAAGGACTGCGAACCATCGCGATGAGCTTCCTTCCCGACGTAAAGGTGCAGTGCGACGTGTGTCACGGCCAGCGCTTCAATCCGGAGACGCTGGCGGTGACGTGGCGAGGCAAGAACATCGGCGACGTGTTGACGATGGAGATCGACGAGGCGGTCGATTTTTTCGCACCGATGTCGAACATTGCGCATCCCCTGCAACTGATGAAGGACGTCGGGCTGGGCTATCTGACGCTCGGCCAGCCATCGCCGACGCTGTCGGGTGGCGAGGCGCAGCGCATCAAGCTCGTGACCGAGCTGACCAAAGTGCGCGATGACATCACGCGGCGCGGGCAGAAACCGCCCCACACGCTCTACGTGCTCGACGAACCGACGGTCGGGCTGCATATGGCCGACGTCGCGAAGCTGATCGGCGTGCTGCACCGGCTGGTCGACGGTGGTCATAGCGTGATCGTGATCGAGCATGACCTCGACGTGATTGCCGAGGCCGATTGGATTATCGATCTCGGGCCGGAAGGCGGTGTTGGCGGCGGCGCGATCGTTGCCGCAGCCGATCCTGAAGGGTTGGCGCAGGTGCGCGCCAGCCACACCGGCGCCGCGCTGGCGCCGGTGCTGGCGCGCACGCCGGCTGCGACCGACATGCTGGCAATGGGGGAATGACGCTACTCAAGGCGAGGCCGCCGCGGCTGAACGGTGATTGTTTGTTTTCATCATAAAGACGTGAAGTTGACGAACTGCCAAGGGCAGGCCTTGTTTTGATAGTTATGCAGGAGGCTGCTTCCTGTATTCAATGGCGTCCAATTGGTTTGGGCGCCCACAAGCAGCCCCAGGTAGGGCTTGGCAAGCTCTAAAATTCGAGCGTAATCCATTTGCTCGGCTTCGAGTATTCCCTCGTGGGGATTTTCGATGGCCCATGCGACGCCGGACAACACGCCGGCGGCGACCTGCAAACTGGTCGCCGTGTTGAACGGTACGGTTCTGCGCGCCTCGTCAAGGCTGAGAATCGAACCGTACCAGTAGGCATTCAAGGCATGTCCCATGAGTAGAATCCCAAGAGCATCTACACCGCCGTAACCCGTGTCGCTGTTCATGATGCGTTTGGCCTCTTGGACACGCCAGCCTCGCGCGACCAGTTCATGAATAGATAGCAGTGCATCATCACATGGGTGGTAGGCATAATGCACGGTCGGCCGGTAGAGCACCTTGTGGTCTTTTTTAATCGTCAAATAATCGGTGATAGAGATAGTTTCATTGTGAGTGATAAGACATCCTAAACATTGGCCTTTTATCGGAGTCCATGTTTTGACTCGAACGCTGACCCCGGGTTTTTCGATATATATCGAGTTTTTTGTGCCGAAGCGGTGGTGCTTGGCGCCATCGGGCCAGGCATTTTCGTGAGTGCCCCAACCTAACTCGGCGGGTTGCCCTGCTTCGCTGATGAACCCATCGACGGACCAGGTATTGACAAATTCATTGTCTTTTTTGACGTGTTTGGACTTTTGGGTGTCCCGCTCCGCGATGTGTATGACCTTCACGCCCAATTTCATGGCGAGCGTAGCCCAGTCCACGCCGTTATGCCCTTGCGGTATGGGAAGTGCCAGGCGGCCGGCCAGGTCGACCAGAGCGGACTTTAAAAAATGAGAAATAAGCCCTGGGTTCGCGCCATGCGCCACGATTGCCGTGGGACCTTTGCCCAATTTATTCCGTAGTTCAAGCGCTTGATGCCTAAGGATGGTGTTCAAAACCCGGCTGACGGAGCCGAGCTGATGATGCGCTCAGCTATCAGGTAATCGATGAGGCAAAACACCCGAATTCGACGGCATATTCGACGTAGAAGTGGCCCTGTGGTCGGCGAT
>Ga0310811_10000510_pt1 | contig 50263 bp, 49 predicted proteins | sample YCmetagenome_FD_207642 | JGI IMG/M metagenome (GOLD analysis project Ga0310811, IMG submission 207642) | Soil microbial communities from experimental microcosm in Duke University, North Carolina, United States - YC | ecosystem: Engineered > Artificial ecosystem > Soil microcosm > Unclassified ... | reverse complement strand
AGGCAGGCTTCCTTCAGCCCGCTCTCGCAGGTCTCGGCCAGCACGCCCGCCCCCGAGCCGGGGATTAGGTCGATCGGTCCCGGCGCCGGGAAGGCCGCCACCGGCGTGCCGCAGGCCATGGCCTCCAGGATCACCAGGCCGAAGGTGTCGGTCAGGGACGGGAACACGAACACGTCGGCGTCGGAGAAGTGCCGCGCCAGCTCCTCGCCGAACAGGGCGCCCTTGAACACCGTCGCGGGAAACCTGGTCCGAAGCTCTTCCAGCTGCGGGCCCTCGCCGACCACCACCTTGGTTCCGGGCAGGTCGAGCGCCAGGAAGGCCTCGATGTTCTTCTCCACCGCCACCCGGCCGACCGAGAGGAAGATGGGCCGCGGCAGGCCGTCGAACACCTTGTCCATGTCCGGGCGGAACAGCTCGGTGTCGACGCCCCGCGTCCACGGCGAGATGTTGCGGAAGCCCTGGCGGGTCAGCTCCTCGCGCATGGTCGGCGTGGCCACCATCAGCCGGCCCGAGGGCTTGTGGAACCAGCGCATGTAGGCGTAGCCGGCCGACAGCGGCACCGGCAGGCGGGCCGAGACGTATTCGGGGAACTTGGTGTGGTAGCTGGTGGTGAACGGCAGCTTCCACTCCAGGCAGATGCGCCGCGCCGCCAGGCCGATCGGCCCCTCGGTGGCGATGTGGATCGCCTCGGGCTCGAAGGCCTTGAACTTCTCCTGCACGGGCTCGTAGGCGCCCATGGCCAGCTTGATCTCGGGATAGGTCGGCAGGGGGAAGGTCTTGAACTGGTCGGGCGAGACCACCTCCACCTGGTGGCCCATCGCGCGGCATTCCTGGATCGTGCGCGTCAGCGTGCGCACCACCCCATTGACCTGGGGCTCCCAGGCGTCGGTGGCCAGAAGAATCCTCATTCCACGCTACTTATCAGGCTGCGGCCTGTTCGCCCAAGGGCTCCAGATCGCGAACCTTGGCCTCGCGGCGGTCGATCACCGGCCACGACCTCAGCTTGGCCCACTCCAGGATCTCCAGCCGGCCGTCCAGGTGTTCGACCAGGGCCGTGCAGCTCTCCACCCAGTCGCCGTCGTTGACATAGGTGGTGCCCTGGATGTCGCGCATTTCGGCCTTGTGGATGTGGCCGCAGATCACGCCGTCGACCCCGCGCCGGCGAGCCTCCTCGGCCACCGCGGTCTCGAAGTTCTCGATGAACTGCAGGGCGTTCTTCACCTTCACCTTCAGATAGGCCGACAGGCTCCAGTAGCCGAAGCCCATCCGGCGTCGGACCACGTTGAACCAGGTGTTCAGCATGAGGACGGTCCTATAGGACCAATCCCCGAGGAAGGCGAGCCACCGGGCGTGCTGCACGACCCCGTCGAATTCGTCGCCGTGGGTGACCAGGAAGCGGCGGCCGTCGGCCGTCTCGTGGATGGCGTCGCGGGCGATGATCACCCCGCCGAAGTGCACGCCGCAGTAGTCGCGCGCCACCTCGTCATGGTTGCCGGGCACGTAGATCACCGTCACGCCCTTGCGGGCCATGCGCAGGACCTTCTGCACCACGTCGTTGTGCGCCTGCGGCCAGTGCCAGCCGCTCTTCAGCTTCCACCCGTCGATGATGTCGCCGACCAGGTAGAGGGTGTCGCATTCGAGGTGCTTGATGAAGTCGAGCAGCAGCTCGGCCTGACATCCCCGCGTGCCCAGGTGCACGTCTGAAATGAACACGGCCCGGAACGGCGGGACAGGACTGTCCGACGCGAGAGGAGAAACGCTCATCTTGGCGACCCGGGCCCCGCAAATGCCAAGCAGGCGGGCGCTTTTCGCCCCCCTTTGGCCCGCGATTAGGCTGATTGCATGTCTCTTTTGTGAATCGGGCCCTGCAGGGTGGCGGGCGGATGGTCGCATGTCTAAGTAGGGAGCGGCCCGATTTGGGCCGCGAAGTCCAGACCTCATGCCGCCTATCGTCGCCGTCCTGAACATCGATCCGCCTGCTTCAGGCCTGGGACCCGACCCTGGGCCCGAGGCCCTTCCGGAACTGGGCAAGATGGTCCAAGACCATACGACTCCGAGCCGGCCGACCTCGGGCAAGACCTCGCCCCAGAGCAAGACCACGCCCAAGTCGTTGCGCACGCGCCGGCGGATCCTCGATGCGGCCATGCGGCTGTTCGCCGAACGCGGCTACCACGCCTCGTCCAACGCCGACGTGGCCGAGGCCGCCGGCCTCACCCGCGGCGCCATGCTCTACCACTTCCCCACGCGCGAGGACCTGGTGGAGGCGGCGATCGACCATATCCAGCTGCGCCGCACCGAGGCGTTCGAGGCGGCCGCCCGCGACCAGGGCCACGGCGACGCCACCGACCAGGCCATCGACGCCTATTGGGAGCTGCTGCGCCAGGCCCCGTTCAAGGCCTTCGCCGAGCTCGAGGCGGTGGCCCGCACCGATCCCGACCTCGCCCGCCGCATCGCCCCGGCCCAGGCCGCGTTCGACCACGCCCAGATCGGCAGCCTGTCGGGGCTGCTGCTGGCCGGCTCGGGCGCCCGCTTCCAGACCGGCCGCGACATGGCCCGCTTCATGCTCGAGGGCCTGGCCCGCGCCACCCTGACCTACGACCAGGACGACCGCGCCGACCGCCTGCTGGCGGTGATCAAGCGCATCACCCGCGTGATGAACCGCAAGGGCTCGGTCCAGGAGTTGTGGGAAGAGTAGGGCCGGCTCGCTTTCCAGCGCCTCGCCCACCCGCGATGCACCCGTCATCAAGGCCGCAGCGCCCGCCGAGACGGCATGACGAAGGCCGGGGCGTCCATCCGCCGCATCCCGTTCATGACGCTTGAGCCAAGGCTCCGCTTGTTATTTTCCTGCTCCGGGATTTGAGTGCACGCGGCTGTAGGGACTTTCGGGGTCTGCTGTGGAAACGTTCGCCGTCGCCGCGACGCATGCCGTCGCAACGTCTTCGCCTGTCGATCTGGCCGCCCTTCCGGCGCCGCCCGACGAACCGCAGATCGGCCGCTGGCCAGGCTGGGCGCGGCTGGCGATCATCGTCGGCGGCAGCGCGGTCCTCTGGGGCGGCATCGCCTGGGCCGCCGCCCGCGTCCTGCACCTGGGCTAGCCCGCGCTCGAGCAGGCCGCTAGGCCGGTAGCGCAATGAAGACTCCGCGCTCGAGCAGGCCGCTAGGCCGGTAGCGCAATCCAAATCCTCTACATCATCGCCCGCGCCAGCTGATCGCCGGCGCCGCCGACCGCTTCCGCCACCACCTTCAGCGCCGCTTCCAGGTCGGCGCGGTCCTCGACCCCGCCCAGGCACACGCGCAGGCCCGAGAGGCCGTGCCAGTCGACGATCGGGGCGCTCGGCGGGGTGACCTCGACGCCGGCCCGCAGCGCATGGGCGGCGGCGCGCTCGGCGGCCAGCTCGGCCATGGGCAGCCAGACGTGCAGGCTGGAGGCGAACGACGGCGCCTCGGCCGCCGGCCCGAACAGGTCCATGGCCAGGCGTACCCGGCGCTCCATCTCGGTCTGCACCTCGGAGGCCAGGGCGTCGGCCGTGCCGTCCTCGATCCACTGGGCGCCGACGGCCGGGCCGAGCGCCGGGGCCGAATAGGCGGTGGCGCGCAGGGCCCGCAGCACCCGCTCCAGCGCCTCGCCGCCGGGGGTCACCAGGATGCCGACGCGCAGGCCCGCCGACAGCGACTTGCTGAGGCTCGACACATAGAGGGTGCGCTCCGGCGCCAGGGCGGCGATCGGCGTCACGGCGTTCGGTCCGGCGTAGAGGGCGTAGACGTCGTCCTCGACGATCCACAGGTCGCGCGCGCAGGCCACCCGCACGATCTCCTCGCGCCGTTGGTCGCCCATGGTGCGGCCGGTAGGGTTGTGCAGGGTCGGGGTGACGTACAGCACCCGCGCCCCGGTGGCCGCCGCCGCCCGGTCGAGCGCTTCGGGGACCAGGCCCTCGGCGTCGAGCTGCAGGCCCTTCAGGCGGTAGCCGGCGTGTTCGGCCAGGGTTCTGAGGCCGTAGTAGGTGCCGGCCTCGGTCAGGATGGCGTCGCCGGCCGAGGCCAGGGAGCCGAGCGCCAGGGCCACGGCCTGCTGGCCGCCGGCGGTCACCGCCAGGTCGCGCCAGTCGGGCTCGAGCCGGGTGGTGCGCCCCAGCCAGTCGGCCATGGCCCGGCGGTGGTCGTCCTCGCCGGCCGAGGGGCTGTAGACCAGAAGGCGCGACAGGTCCTTCTTGCGCAGCCTGTCCAGGGCCCGGGTCAGGGCCGCCCCGCCCGACAGCACCGGGCGCACGTTCTGCGCCAGGTTCACCCCGTTCGGCTGGCCGCGCGGGCTGAAGCGGAAGGCGGCGTCGGGGGCCGGGGCGGCGACGAAGGTGCCGCGCCCCACGGTCGCCTGGGTCAAGCCGCGCCGCTCGGCCTCGGCATAGGCCTTGGTCACGGTGCCCAGGGAGACGTTGAGGAAGAAGGCCAGCTCGCGCTGCGGCGGCAGGCGCAGGCCCGGCGCCAGCACCCCCGCGCGGATGTCGCGCTCCAGCGCCGCCAGCAGCCGGTCCACCAGCGGCCGCGGCGTGTCTTCCAGCACCGGTTTCCAGGTCAGGACGTAGGGCATCGCCAAACTCTATTGCCTCTGTGACAATTGCAGCTTTGCACAATGATACAATTGCGCGCAATAGCCTTGGACACTGCGCTCAAGCAGTGCGAAGCGCGGTAGCGCAAACTGAAACTGGCTCTTCCCATGTCCGACAAAGCCCTGATCGTCTGCGTGTTCGTCGTCCTCGCCGTGGCCGCCGCGGCCCTGCGCATCGCCACCGGCCCGATCGTGCAGCTGAAGGACGGCGACATCCTCTACGCCATGGCCAAGTCCGGATCCGTCTCCAGCGCGGCGGCCCCCCAGATCGAGATGGCGGCCAGCGACGCGCGGCCGGCGCGTTAGCCGCCGTCACCCGTTCGCCGTCGCGATGATCTCGACAGTGGCCCGTTCGCCCCGAGTCATGGTAGCGAACGGAGCATGAACGCTGCCGTCCTCGTCCTCGCCGTCCTGACGCTGGCCTTCGCCTGCGCCGCCGTCTTCGCCTTCCTCAAACTGGCCGGGGCCAGGACCGACCTCGCCCTGGCCGAGGAGCGCCTGCGCATGGCCGAGGATCGTCTGCGGGGGGCGGAGGCGCAGCAGGGGTCGAACGCCGAGCTGCTCAGGGCCCAGGCCGCCCAGTCGGCCGAGGCGGTGGCCAAGACCCTGGTGGAGCGGGCCTCCGAGACCTTCAAGAGCCAGGAGGACCTGGCCAAGGCGCGCCTGGAGGCCCAGCTCAAGCCGGTGGCCGAGACCCTGGCCAAGTTCGAGGCCCAGGTGAGCGCCATGGAGAAGGCCCGCGCCGAGGACACCGGCGGGCTCAAGGCGCAGATCGCCGCCATGCTGGAGGCTTCCGTCTCGACCCAGGCCGAGGCGCGCAAGCTGTCGGCCGCCCTGCGCCGCGGGGCCGGGGTGCAGGGGCGCTGGGGCGAGCAGATGCTGCGCAACGTGCTGGAGGCGGCCGGCCTGTCCAACCGCTTCGACTTCGACGAGCAGGCCTCCACCGACACCGAGGAGGGCCGCCGCCGGCCGGACGTGATCGTGCGCATGCCCGGCGGCGGGGTGCTGGTGATCGACGCCAAGTGTTCGCTGAACGCCTTCCTGGAGGCCCAGGACGCCGAGACCGAGGCCGACCGCGAGGCCCACTTCGTGCGCCACGCCCAGTCTGTGCAGCAGCACATCCGCGGGCTGTCGGCCAAGGCCTACTGGGACCAGTTCGACCGCTCGCCCGACGTGGTGGCCATGTTCCTGCCGGGCGACGGCTACCTGGCCGCGGCGCTGGAGCGCCTGCCCAACCTGCTCAGCGACGGCATGGGCCAGAAGGTGGTGGTGGTCACGCCCACCACCCTGTTCGCCCTGTGCAAGGCGGTGGCCTACGGCTGGCGGGTGGAGGACCAGGCCAAGGGCGCCGAGGCCGTCGCCGCGCTCGGCAAGGACCTCTACAAGCGCCTGTCGGTGATGGGCGCCCACGTGGCCGGGGTCGGCAAGGCGCTGGAGACGGCGGTCGGCAAGTACAACCTGTTCGTCGGCTCGCTGGAGAGCCAGGTGCTGACCCAGGCTCGCCGCTTCGAGGAGCTGTCGGTCGACCACGAGGGCAGGTCGATCGAGGTGCTGGAGCCGCTCGACACCGCCCCGCGCCCGCTGGCCAAGCTGCAGGTGGTCGAGGATCGGGCGCAGGCAGGACGGTAGGAGTTTTCTCCGCGGAACGCCCAAGCGCTCTCCTTCTCCCTCCAGGGGAGAAGAAGCGCCAGGCTGACCGACACGTCGCGACGCTTCGCCGTCCTTGACGGCCAACGGGCCCTGACCTACCTGATTTTGCATGGCGCTTCGTACGATCCTCACCGTCCCGGACCCCAAGCTGAAGCTCGTCTCCAAGCCCGTGGAGCGCGTCGACGACGCCCTGCGCGCGCTGATGGACGACATGCTGGAGACCATGTACGCGGCCCCGGGCATCGGCCTGGCCGCCATCCAGATCGGCGAGCCGGTCCGCGTGATCGTCATGGACCTGGCCCGCGAGGGCGAGGAGCCGGCCCCGCGCCACTTCGTCAATCCCGAGATCGTCTGGGCCTCCGAGGAGACCGCCCCGTACGAGGAGGGCTGCCTGTCGGTGCCGGACATCTACGACGAGGTCGAGCGGCCGGCCCGGGTCAAGCTCAAGTACCTGAACTACCAGGGCGAGCAGATCGAGGAAGACGCCGAGGGCCTCTACGCGGTCTGCATCCAGCACGAGATGGACCACCTGAACGGCGTACTGTTCATCGACCACCTGTCGCGCCTGAAGCGCGACCGCGCCGTGGCCAAGGTCAAGAAGGCCAAGGCGGCCTAGTTTTTTGCGCGATCGGCCAGCGCCTGCTTGAGCGCGTTTTTCTCGATCGGCCCGCCTGGAACCTTGCGGCCGACTTACGCGTTGCCCGCCCTATAACAGTGAAGCTGACGCGTCCGCCTGGCCGGGCTGGGCGGGCGCGTATGTATTCGGGGGCGCATTTTGTCGGATCCGGGATTCCTGGGTCTTGTCCGCCAGCACATCCGCTCCGTCTGGTCCCTGGAACTGCTGCTCCTGCTGCGCAGCCGTCCCGGCGAGGCCTGGCGGCCGGAGGCCTTGGTGCGGGAGCTTCGGGCCAGCGCGCCGCTGATCGCGGGTTGCCTGGCCAGGCTCCAGGAGTCCGCGCTCGTGACGCACGAGGGCGAGGCCTGGCGCTTCGCCCCCGCCACGCCGGAGCTGGAGCGGTTCTGCGACCAGCTGGCGGAAGCCTACCAGACGCGGCCGGTGGCCCTGATCAGCCTGATCGCCGCGCCGAGCCAGGTGCAGGACCTGGCCAATGCGTTCAAGTTCAAGGGGGGAGACGACCGGTGACCTTCGCCATCCTGCCGGGCGCCATCTACGTCCTGTGCATGGCCGCCAGCGTCGTCTGCGCGGTGCTGCTGGCGCGCACCTACCGCCGCACCCGCTCGCGCCTCCTGCTGTGGACGGCCCTCAGCTTCGTGCTCCTGGCGCTCAACAACTTCCTCCTGGTGCTGGACATGCTGGTGTTCCGCGCCATCGACCTGTGGCCGGCGCGCGCGCTCACCTTCCAGGGCGCGATGATCCTGCTGCTCTACGGCTTCATCTGGGAGGCCGACCGATGACCCTCCCCATCAACCTCAACGAGTTGTTCCCCCCGCCCGACATCGGGACCATGCCCGATCCGACGATGGTCGCCTTCTCCGGCGGCGCCACGGGAGTCGAGTGCCTGGTGGCGGGCCTGTTCTTCCTGCGCTTCTGGCGGCGCACGGGCGAGAGCCTGTTCGTCGCCTTCGCCTTCGCCTTCTGGCTGCTCGGGGCCAACGCCGTGCTGCCGGTGGTGCTGGCCCGCCCGGCCCAGCTGCACGGCGAGATCTACCTGCTGCGGCTGGCCGCCTTCCTGCTGATCATCCTGGCCATCGCGGGGAAGAACTTCCGGGGCCGTCGAGGGTAGGGCAACCCTAGACGATCACCACCTCGACGATCAGGCCGGTGGCCACAGAGGCCATCACGAAGGCGCGGCCGATCTGGTACCAGCCGTAGCCGGCCGGCGGCTTGCGCAGGCGCTTGCCGGCATAGTCGGCGATCGGGCCACCCTGGAGCACCTCCTGGGGCACATAGTCGCCGCGACGGGGCAGGGGCCGGTCCTGCGCCAGGGCCGGCGCGGCGGCCAGGGCCAGGCCCGCAAGGCTCCAGGCTAGTAGCGTGCGGCGGTTCGTCGCCATGTCCAACTCCGTGTCCGACCGCCCTTGAACTTCAAGCGGGCCTCAGGCGGGAAAGCCGGTTTCCACTTTTCCTGGACCCGCTTGGTGCGCCTTAGCCGCTGAACGTGGGCTGAAGATTTCAGTTTTCGCCGATCAGGTCTCTGCGGGCCTTCTCGAGTTCGTCGGCGTATCGCCGGATCGCATAGGACTCCGACACCATGCCCAGGGGCTGGCCCGCCGGATCGACCACCGCCAGTTCGTCGGCGGTGGTGTGGTCGAAGACCTCCATGATCTCCTTGATGGCCATCTCCGGCCTCAGGGCCGCGTCCCCGTGCTCGGCCAGGGCCCCCACCGTGGCCCCGGCCTCGGCCGGATCGGCCGGCTCGACATAGAGCGCCGCCACCGGCAGCAGGCCGGCATAGGCGCCCGTCTCGTCGGTGATCACCGCCTGGCTGATCGAGCCCAGGGGAAAGCGCCGGCGGGCCTCCGCCAGGCTGGCGCTGGCGGCGATCGTGCCGCGCGCCGGGCGCATCATGGCGCCGGCGGTGAGGCTGCGCAGGAAGCCCACGTCGTTGGCGCTGCGGATGGTATGGCCGCGCAGGTGCAGCCGCCAGGTGGAGAACGAGTAGCCGAAGGTCTCGCGCACCACCACCGAGGAGAACAGCGAGGCGGTGAGGGCGGCCGCGGCGATGCCGAAGTCGCCGGTGGTCTCCAGCACCAGGAAGGTCATGGTCAGGGGCCCGCCGATCACCGCCACCGCCAGGGCGCTCATGCCCACCAGCGAGGCCACCGTCGGGTTGAGCATTGCCGACATCCACGGCAGGTGGTTCAGCCCCTCGGCGTAGGCCCGGCCCAGCAGGGAGCCGAGGAACAGCGAGGCGAAGAACAGCCCGCCGCGGAAGCCGAACCCCAGCGACGCGATCGAGGCGCCGGCCTTGAGCACGAGCAGGATCAGCACCACCTCGAGCGCCGGTCCCGTGGCCAGGTCGGCGCGCAGGGCGCCATGGCCGGACGACAGGGTCTGGGGCGAATAGAGGGCCAGGGCGATCAGGATCACCCCGCCGACCGCCGGGCGCAGGGGCTTGGGCAGGGGCGCCTTGCCGGCCAGCCGCTCCACGATCGCCGCCAGCCGCATCACCGCCACGCCGAACACCGCCGCCGCCAGTCCGAGCCCCGCATAGAGCCCGTAGGCGGAGAGGGTGACGATCTTGCCGAAGGCCTGGGGCGCCATGCCGTAGACCTCCTCGCCCGAGGCCCGCGCCACCAGGGCCCCGGCCAGCGCGGCCGCCGCCACCGGGGCCACGCCCGAGACGGTGTAGGCGCCGATGACGATCTCGAAGGCGTAGAAGGCCCCGGTCAGCGGGGCGCCGAAGGCGGCGGCGATGGCCGCGCCGGCCCCGGCCCCGACCAACAGCCTCAGGTCCGCCCGCCGCAGGTTCAGCCACACGCCGAGCCGCGAGGCGACCGCCGCGCCCACCTGGGTGTAGGCCGCCTCCAGCCCCACCGAGGCGCCGAAGCCGTTGGAGATCAGGGTCTGCACCGCCACATAGGCGCTGTCCTGCAGCGACATGCGCCCGCCGCGCAGGGCGTTGGCCTCCACCGGGTCGACCACGGGAGTGGGGCGCCGGCGGGCCCACAGGAAGGCGAGGCCGCCCAGGAGCAGGCCGCCGACCGGTATGGCCAGCAGCCGCACCGGCGCGATCGGCGGGGCCACCGACAGGCGCACCTCCGGCTCGATGCCGAACAGCGCCACCTGCAGGGCGTGGGCCGTCACCCCGATGGCCATGGCCATGGCGCCGGCGGCGGTCCCGACGATCACGGCGATCACCACCAGCCAGAGTTCGCTGGAGCGGATCTGCGCCCGCAGCCAGGTCAGGGCGCGTCCGGCCTCGGGGCGCTGCTGAACGGTCTCCGTGCTCACCTCAGGCGCCGTTCCGCTGCATCGAGCCTCACCTGCAGAACCATAGCCGCCCTTGGCTGGTTCGGCCAAGTTGCAGATGATTCGCAATATTGTTTAGCCCATTCGCATCTTATATTAATAGTCATTCGCAATGATTGGGGAAATTTAAGTATTGATCGGTCATCCGACCTTGCTATGCCTGCTCCAAACGGGGATGGGACATGGCCGGAAGAATACGCATTTTCACCGCCGCAGTGGTCCTGCTGCTGGCCTCGACCGGCGCGGCGCGGGCGGCGGACGAGGAGATCCAAGTCTATGTCGACGACCTGGACAAGCCGGGAAAATTCGGCCTCGACACCCATGTCAACTATGTCTTCGCCAACGGCGCCGGGCCCGACTATCCGGGCCAGCAGCCGTCGGTGGACCGGCTGCGCATCACGCCGGAGTGGTCGTACGGCCTGACCAAGAACGTCGAGCTCGGCCTCTACCTGCCGCTGATGGACTACCGGAACAACCAGTTCACGGTCGACGGCTACAAGTTCCGCATCAAGTACATCGCCCCCCATCCGGAGTCGCAGACCTGGTACTGGGGCGGCAACTTCGAGATCGGCCAGGTCGACAAGCGGCTCGACATCAACCCGTGGAACGCCGAGCTCAAGGGCATCGTCGGCTGGCACGGCAAGAAGTGGGACGTCGGCTTCAACACCAACATCGACTGGGTGGTCGACGGGCCGGCCAAGACCCCGGCCAGCGTGCAGTTGGCCACCAAGATCGCCTACAAGATCAACGACAAGCTGGCCGTGGGGGTGGAGAGCTACGACGGCGTCGGCGACTTCGACCGGTTCCGCTTCGACGGCTCGGCCCACCAGATCTACGGCGCCGTCGACACCTCGATCGGCAAGTGGGACCTGAACCTCGGCGTCGGCTACGGCTATTCCGGCGAGCCTGACCACTGGACGATGAAGATGATCATCAGCGTGCCGATCGATGATTAAAGCGCGCTAGCGGCTGGCGCCCGCTTGAGCGCACGAGGGCCTTTGCGGTAAGAGCCGCGCGATGTCCGCCGCCCGCCGCATGACCGGCTCCTGGCCGCGCCGCGCCCTGATGGTCGCGGCGTTCCTGGCGCTCGCCCTGCAGCTGCTGTTCCCGGCGGGCTTCATGGCGGCCGCGCCGGGCGAGGCGCACGGCCTGCCGATCGTGATCTGCTCGGCCCAGGGACAGATCGTCGCCGACTGGGACGCCCTGACCGGCCATCCGAAAAAGGCGCCGGCCCGGACCATGGCCGGCTGTCCGTTCGCCGGCCACGCGGTCGCTTCGGACCCGCCGGCGCCCGCGGCTCTGGCCGCGCCGGCGGCGTTCGAGACCGCCGAAGCGTCCGTCCGCCCCTACCGCGTCTCCCCCGGCCAAGGCCTCGCCGCCCCGCCGCCGCCGGCCATAGGCCCGCCCGTCTCCGCCTGATCGTCCTGAACCGTCCGCCCACAGGCGGGCATAGCCGCGCGTGCGCGGCCGATCCCATGCGGATGCATTCCCAATGCCGAAGTCTCTCGCGGGCGCCCTGCCGCTCGTCCTCTTGCCCGCCCTCGCCCCCACCCTGGCCCCAACCCTGGCCCGGGCGGACACCACCCCGCTCGACCCGGTGATCGTCACCGCCGCCGCGTCCCCGATCGAGCTGGCCGCCGTCCCGACCACGGCGGCGAGCGTCTCGGCCGAGACCCTGGCCCGCACGGTCAACCTGCAGTCTCCCGAAGACGCCCTGCGCTACCTGCCCAATGTGCTGATCCGCCAGCGCCACGTCGGCGACACCCAGTCGCCCATGACCACCCGCACCTCGGGCGTCGGCGCCTCGGCCCGCAGCCTGATCTATGTGGACGGGATGCTGATCTCGTCGCTGATCGGCAACAACAACACCTCCGCCTCGCCCAAGTGGGGCCTGGTGTCGCCGGACGCCATCGCCCGGGTGGACGTGCTCTACGGCCCGTTCTCGGCCGCCTACGCCGGCAACTCCATCGGCGCGGTGGTGCTGTTCACCACCCGCATGCCCACCCGGCTGGAAGGAAGCGCCGAGGTCCAGGGGGCCTGGCAAGGGGTCTCGCTGTACGGCGACCGCAAGACCTACGGGACCGGCCGCGCCGCCGCCGCCGCCGGCGACCGGATCGGCCGCTTCGCCTTCCGCCTGAGCTACAACCGCCTGGACGCCGCCAGCCAGCCGCTGACCTACGCCACCGCGACGGTCCCTTCGGCCGCCGGCGCGGCCGGGACCCCGGTGACGGGCGCCTTCACCGACGCCAACCGCGCGGGCCGGCCGATCGTCGTGCTCGGCTCGACCGCCATCGAGCACCAGGTGCAGGACAACGCCTCGGGCCGCGCCACCTTCGACCTCACGCCCAGCCTCACCGCGGCCTACACCTTCGGCGTCTTCCACAACGCCGACGCCGCCGTCTCGAACAGTTACCTGAGGGACGCCTCGGGCGCGCCGGTCTACGCCGGCCCGGTGACCATCGCCGGGCGGGCCTATACGATCGCCAACAGCGCCTTCTCCGGCGGCGTCTACCGCATGGACGAGCTGGAGCTGGCCCAGGGCCTGTCGCTGGCCTCGCACGGCGGCGGCGCCGTCGACTTCGAGCTCAGCGGCTCGACCTTCGATTACCTGCACAGCCGCCAGCGCATCCCCTCCGGCGCCCTGCCGGCCGCCTTCTCCGGCGGGGCGGGGTCGTCCAATGCCTTGGACGGCACGGGTTGGTACACGCTCGACGCCAAGGCGACCTGGCGCCCGTTCGGCCAGGACGGCGCGCACCTCGTCAGCTTCGGCGCGCACCAGGACGGCTTCCGGCTGAACAACCCGCGCTACGGCCTGTCGGACTGGATGTCCGGTCCCGACCAGACGGTGCAGAGCCTCAGCCGCGGCCGCACCCAGACCCAGGCCCTGTGGGCCCAGGACGCCTGGCGCATCACGCCCGGGCTCAGGGCGACGATCGGCGGCCGTTGGGAGCGTTGGCAGGCCTCGGACGGCCTCAACGTTTCCGCGTCGCCGGCGCTGAAGGTGGCCCAGCCCATGGTCGCCGCCGACGCCTTCTCGCCCAAGGGCGTGCTCGCCTGGTCGCCGGCGCCCGGCTGGACCCTCAAGGGCTCAGTCGGCCTCGCCTACCGCTTCCCGACGGTGACCGAGCTCTATCAGTCGGTGACCGTGGGGACCCAGCTGCAGACGCCGAATCCCGACTTGAAGCCCGAGCGCGCGCTCTCCAGCGAGCTCTCGGCCGAGCGGAGCTGGGCGTCGGGCGACCTGCGGCTGTCGGTGTTCGACGAGCGTATCGACAACACCCTGCTGTCGCAGACCGCGCTCCTGCCGTCCGGCGCCTCGGCCAGCTTCGTGCAGAACGTCGACCGGACCCACGCCGCCGGCGTGGAGCTGGCGGGCGAGCAGCGCCTGGGCCGCGCGGTCCGGCTGTCGGGCTGGGTCACCTATGTCGACGCCCGCATCGACCGCGACCCCGCCTTTCCCGCCGCCGTGGGCAAGGCGCTGCCGCAGCTGCCGCATTGGCGCGGGGCGGTGGTGGCGACCTTCAGCCCGACGCCCGGCGTTGATGTCGCCCTGGCCGGCCGCTACAGCGACCGCGCCTTCGCCACGATCGACAATTTCGACCCCTATGCGAACACCTACCAGGGCTTCTCCGGTTACTTCGTGGCCGACCTCCATGTCCGCTGGAACATCACGTCGCATGTCCAAGCGCAGGTCGGGGCCGATAATCTGTTCGCCCGGCGCTATTTCCTGTTCCACCCGTTTCCGCAGCAGACGCTCGTGGCGGGCCTGAAATACGCCTTCTGAAACAAGGGCTTGCGGCACAGCTTGGGGCGCGGCCGTCGTCCTCCCTCCGCCTCCTGGCCAAATGGCCAGGAGGGGAAACCTGCTCTGCATGGTTGCTTTTGGCAGAGGACGGTCCATATTCGCCGGCATCGAATTTCGTCCGGTCGGCCGTCGTAATTCCTATCTCGATCTCGGTTGAGTCCGGACTGCTCCCGACCATCCCCAAACGGCATTCGATCGCGCAGGTGAGGACCCCTGCGTGGACTCTTCGATTTATGAGGTACGCCAGATGGCGACAGGTACTGTGAAGTGGTTCAACACCACCAAGGGCTATGGCTTCATCCAGCCCGACGACGGCGGCGCGGACGTCTTCGTGCACATCTCGGCGGTCGAGCGCTCGGGTCTCGGCGCCGTCCGGGAAGGCCAGAAGCTGTCCTATGAGTTGGAAAAGGACCGGAAGAGCGGCAAGTTCGCCGCAGGCGGGCTCAAGGCCCTCTAAGGGTTCACAGTCCCCATGGCGGAAAAAGAAGAGTTCCTGGAATTCGAAGGGACCGTTACCGAGCTTCTCCCCGAAGGTCGCTATCGGGTGAAGCTCGACAACGAGCACATGGTCCTTGCCTATACGGCGGGGAAGATGAGGCGCAACAAGATCAAGACCCTGGTGGGAGACCGCGTCACCGTCGAGATGACGCCGTACGACCTGTCCAAGGGCCGGATCACCTTCCGGCACAAGACCGAAGGCGTCGGGGGTCCCCGGCCTGGCGGTCAGCGGCCGCAGTTCCGCCGGCGCTGAATTCGAACAAGGCCTCGTCCCTCAGGGACGGGGCCTTTTTCTTGTTCGGCGTCTCGCCGGGTTACGCCAGTTCGGTGTCGGGCCGGTAGGGGGTAGGGAAGGAACGTCTTGGCTCGGCCGCAGCGTGCGGGCCGAGCGTCAGGGCGTGGCTAGCGGCGTTCGCCGCCGAAGCCTTTCAGGGCCATGGCGCAGAAGACCGCGACGCCGGAGAGACCGGCGATCAGGACATAGGCGTTCATTTGACGTAGCGCCCTCCAGGCGCGTCCGGGCGTTTTGGGGAGGCCGCCAGGTCGCGTGCAGATAAGCATGCGCCGCAAAGCTTCAAGGGCGGTTACCGGCCCGATAACGGAATTGTCCGAATTGGGGCGGCCCCGGGATTTGCGGGCGATCATATTCGCCGGCTTTTGTCGGACCGCGTCCCTGGTCCGCGTCCTCGGAACGCCAACAGCGGAGGACCGGCGATGAACCCGATCGGGAACGGCCATGTGGAGGCGGGCGGCGTCCGCTACGGCTACGAGATCCACGGGGCAGGTCCGCCGCTGCTCCTGCTGCACGGCGGCTTCGGCACGCTGGACATGTTCGGCCCGTTCCTCGGCCGGCTGGCTGAGAGCCGCCAAGTGATCGCCGTCGACCTCTACGGCCACGGCCGCACCGCGCTCACCGACCGCCCGGTCGATCTCCTCGCCATGGGCGACGACTTGGCGAGCGTCGTGCGGGCTCTCGGATACGAGCGGGTGGACGCGATGGGCTTCTCGTCCGGCGGCATGGTCGCCTTCCGCATGGCCGCGCAGCACCCCGAGCTGGTGGGCAAGCTGGTCCTGGCCTCCATCCCTTACGCCAAGACGGGCTTCTTCGCGGACCTGCGCGAGCAGCAGAAAGGCATCACCCGCGAGACGGCGGCCATGCTGATGCAGACCCCGATGTACGCGGCCTACAAGGCGGTGGCGCCGCGGGTCGAGGACTTCCCCGAATTCTGCGCGCGCATGGGCGAGGCCATCCGCAAGGACTACGACTGGACCGAAGAGGTCAGGACGCTGAAGCCGACCACGCTCCTGGTCTATGGCGACAGCGACATGTTCGAGCTCGAGCACATCCTGCGCTTCTACCAGCTGCTCGGCGGCGGGCTCCGCGACGCGGGCTGGGACGGAGCCGGCAAGTCGCGCCACCGGCTGGCGATCCTGCCGGGCGTCACCCACTACGACATGCCCGACACCCCGGCGCTGTACGACACGGCTCTGGCCTTCCTCGAAGGGCCCGGCCGCTAGAACGCCACCTGATCCCCGCCCTTGAGCGACAGGATCTGGCGCGCCTCGTCCGGGGTGGCGACCTCCAGGCCCAGGCCCTCCAGGATCTGGCGGGCCCTGGTCACCTGCTCGGCGTTGGACTTGGCGAGTTGGCCCTTGCCGATCCACAGGCTGTCCTCCAGCCCCACGCGCACGTGCCCGCCCATGGCCGCGGCCTGGGCGGCGATGGCCATCTGGTTCTTGCCCGCGCCCAGCACCGACCACTGGTACTGGTCGCCGAACAGGCGGTCGGCGGTGCGCTTCATGTGCATCACGTCCTCGGGGTGCGGGCCGATGCCGCCGAGCAGGCCGAACACGGTCTGGACGAACAGCGGGGTCTGCACCAGGCCGCGGTCGAGGAAGTGGGCCAGGTTGTAGAGGTGGCTGGTGTCGTAGCACTCGAACTCGAAGCGCGTGCCGGCGCCGGCCAGGGTCTTCAGGGCGTATTCGATGTCCTGGAAGCTGTTGCGGAACACCAGGTCGCGCGAGGCCTCCAGCGCGGGCCTCTCCCAGTCGAACTTGAAGTCCTTGAACCGGTTCAGCATCGGGTAGAGGCCGAAGTTCATCGAGCCCATGTTCAGCGACGCCACCTCCGGCTTGAACCGCTCGGCCGGCCGCACCCGCTCGTCGACGGTCATGTAGGGCGCGCCGCCGGTGGTCAGGTTGATCACCGCGCCGGTGCGCTGCTTGATCACCGGCAGGAACGGGGCGAAGGCCTCCGGGCTCTGGTCGGGCTTGCCGGTCTTCGGATCGCGCGCGTGCAGGTGCACGATCGCCGCCCCCGCCTCGGCCGCCCCCACCGCCGCATCGGCGATCTCCTCGGGCGTCACCGGCAGGTAGGGCGACATCGACGGCGTGTGGATCGCGCCGGTGACGGCGCAGGTGATGATGACTTTCCTTGGAGAAGCGTCCGGGCGGCTCATGGTCAGTTCCCGATCTCGCGCGAGGCCTTCTGCTTGTGCGCCGCCAGCGCCATCAGGCGGCGGTCGCGCCAGGCGGTGCGGGCGGCCAGGGCGGCGGCGGGCAGGGCGGCGCGGCGTTCGGCCTCGACCTTGTCGAGCACCGCGCCGGTCCAGGCGATCGGCTGGGCGCCCTCGGCGATGCGGGCGAAGGCCGGGCCGTAGCGGGCCACGTAGTCGCGCACGCCGCCGGGGGCGTTGAGGTCGATGGTCTCGAACGGGCCGATGAAGCTCCAGCGCAGAGCCAGGCCGTCGCGCAGGCAGGCGTCGATGTCCTCCACCCCGGCATAGCCGTCGGCCACAAGGCGGAAGGCCTCGTGCAGCAGGGCGCCCTGAAGCCGGTTCACCAGGAAGCCGTCGAGCTCCTTCTGCATCACCACCGGCACGTGGCCGATCGACCGCAGGAGGTCGGCGGTCTTGCGCGCCACCTCCGGCGAGGTCCAGGGCGCGGGCACCACCTCGACGGCCGGAATGACGTAGGGCGGGTTGATCGGGTGGGCGACGATGCAGCGGGCCCGGCCCGCCAGGCCCTCGGTGAAGGAGGACGGCAGCAGGGCCGTGGTCGACGAGGCGAGGATGGTGTCGGGGTCCGCCGCCGCATCCAGCATGGCGTAGACCTCGCGCTTGATCTCCACCCGCTCGGGCGTCGACTCCTGGGCGTAGATCGCGCCCTTCAGCGCCTCCTCGGGCGTGGCGGCCACGTGCAGCCGGCCGAGCACCTGATCGGGCGTCGAGCCGCGCAGCAGGTCGTTGGCCTGGAGGTCGGGCAGGATCTTTTCGATGTAGCCGATCGCCGCCTCGGCCGCCCCGGCCTGGCTGTCCCACAGGAAGGCGTCGTGTCCCGCCCGGGCGAAGCTGATCGCCCACGAACGCCCGACCAGCCCCGAGCCGATGATCGCGATCTTCGCCATGTGATCCCTCCGCTGACGGCCCGACCCGTATCCGGGCTTGCTTGCCGCCGCAAGCCAAGGTCACATCGGCCAAACGCGGCCCGCAGAAGCCGCTCCGTGAGAGGGAACCTCGGAATGGGTCTGATCGAGCGCATGACGCCGGTCGCCGGCTTGCGCGTGCTGATTTCCGGCGGCGCCTCCGGCATCGGCGAGGCCATCGCCGCCGCCTTCCTCGAGGCCAGGGCCCAGGTGCACGTCTGCGACGTGTCCGAACCGACCCTCGCCGCCTTCCGCGCCAGCTATCCCGACGCCCGCGCCACCCACGCCGACGTGGCCGACCGCTGGGCCGTGGACCAGGTGTTCGCCGAGCAGACCGCCCGCTTCGGCGGCCTCGATGTGCTGATCAACAACGCCGGCGTCGCCGGTCCCACCGCCGGCATCGACGCCATCACCGAGTCCGAATGGACCCGCACCGTCGACGTCAACCTCAACGCCCAGTACCGCTTCGCCCACCACGCCGCGCCGCTGCTCAGGGCCAGCGAGCACGCCCAGCTGATCTGCATCTCCTCCGTCGCCGGCCGCCTCGGCTACGCCTGGCGCACCCCCTATGCGGCGACCAAGTGGGCCATCGTCGGCCTGATGAAGTCGCTGGCCGCCGAGCTCGGGCCGGACGGGGTGCGGGTCAATGCCCTCCTGCCCGGCATCGTCGAGGGCCCGCGCATCGACAGGGTGATCGGCGCCCGCGCCCGCCAGCTCGGGCTGCAGGAGCAGGTGATGCGCGAGGAGTACGTCAAGAAGATCTCCCTGCGCCGCATGACGACCGCGCAGGACGTCGCCGCCATGGCCCTGTTCCTGTGCTCGCCGGCCGCGCGCAACGTCTCCGGCCAGGCGATCAGCGTGGACGGCAATGTCGAATATCTCTGAGGCCCGCCCCCTCGGGCTGCGCGCGCTGGAGCCGGACTCGTTCCGCGCCCCGGCGCCCGAGGTCCAGCGGCTGATCGACCGCAACTTCATGCGGCTGATGCCGCTGCTGGTGTTCGGCTACATCCTCAACTTCCTCGACCGCACCAACATCGCCCTGGCCAAGGCGGCGCTGCAGACCGACGTGGGCATCTCGCCGCAGATGTACGGCTTCGGCGCGGGCCTGTTCTTCCTGGTCTACGCCGCCTGCGAGGTGCCCTCGAACCTGATCCTGCGGAAGGTCGGGGCCCGGCTGTGGATCGCCCGCATCATGGCCACCTGGGGCCTGGTCTCCATGGCCATGTGCCTGGTCAAGGGGCCGTCGTCCTTCTACCTGCTGCGCGTGCTGCTCGGCGTCGCCGAGGCCGGCCTGTTCCCGGGGGTGCTCTACTACCTGACCACCTGGTTCGGCCCGCGCGAGCAGGCCCGGGCCACCGGCTACTTCCTGATGGGCGTGTCCATGGCCAACGTCATCGGCGGCCCGGTGGGCGGGGCCCTGCTGGGCCTCGACGGCACGGCCGGCCTGGCCGGCTGGCAGTGGCTGTTCCTGGTCGAGGGCGCGCCGGCCGTGCTGTTCGCCATCGTGGTGCTGACCGCGCTGCCCGACGGCCCGGCCAAGGCCCGATGGCTGAGCGAGCCCGAGAAGGCGGCGGTGCTGGCCGAGCAGCGGCGCGGGCGCGAGGGCGGCGGCGACACCCACCTGTCGCGGGCCTTCTTCCACCCCCAGGTGCTGCTGGCGATCCTGGTCTACTTCCTGCACCAGATCGCCTTCTACGGCGTCACCTTCTTCCTGCCCGCGATCATCCGTTCCTGGGGCCGGCTCAGCGAGCTGCAGATCGGCCTGCTCACCGGCCTGCCGTGGCTGTGCGCCTTCATCGGCGCGGGGACCCTGCCGTGGCTGGCCATGAAGGGCGGCTGGAGCCGGCTGCTGATGACCGGCGGCTGCTTCCTGCTGGCCCTGTGCCTGCTGGCGCCCCTGGCCTTCCCGCCGGCCCTGGCGCTCGGCGTGTTCTGCCTCGGCATGGCGGTGGTGTCGCCGATCCAGGCGGTGGTGTTCACCTATCCGCCGGCCCGCTTCGAGGGCGCGGCCCTGGCCGCCGGCCTCGGCTTCCTCAATGCGCTCGGCGTCACCGGCGGCTTCGTCGGGCCCTACCTCATGGGCGCCATCGAGCAGCACACCGGCCATGCGTCGGGCGGCCTGATCTTCATGTCGGCGGCCATGGCGCTGGGCGGGGGCCTGTCCCTGTTCCTGCGCTATCCGCACCAGGATCGGGCGCGATGACGGCTACGTCGGCCGGCTGAGCTCGTACCAATCGCAGAGGTCGGCGGCGCCGCGCGCGCTGGCGAACTCGTGGCGCTGGCCCATGTGACGCATGCCCAGGCCCAGGAGGATCCTGTGCGAGGCGAGGTTGGGAATCTGCACCGCGCCCTGGATCGCCTGCAGGTCCAGGGCCTCCCACGCCGCGTCGACCACCGCCCGCGCGGCCTCCGTCGTATAGCCCCGGCCGTACCAGGCCTCGCCGATCCAGTAGCCGAGCGCGCCGCGCGCCGGGTCGGCGTCCAGCCGGACCACGCCGATCCAGCCGATCAGCTCGCCCGTCTCGGCCAGGCAGACGGCGCGCATCAACCGGCGGCCCTCACGCTCCGCTTCGAGACCGAGCGCGATCTTCTCGGCCACCGCCTCCTCCGTCTCGACACCCGTCCAAGACCCGGTCCAGCGGGCGATGGCGGGGGACATGATCGCCGCGGACGGCGCCGCATCCAGGGCGGTCAGGGGGCGCAGCGTCAGCCGCGGGGTGCGCAGGATCGAATCCATCCCCCTGAGTAGCAGAGCTGCCGCCTGAGGGTCACGCTTGAGCCCCGGCGCGGTCCGTGCGAAGCGGGGCCATGACGCGCTGGAGCCGGCGCCAGCCGATGGCGCACAAACCTATCGCGGAGTGTTGCGTGACCTCGATCAGGAAGCTGGCGGCCCTGGCGCTCGGCCTCGTCGCTCTCGTCGCCGTCCCCGCCCGCGCCGGCGTGCCGGTCTACGGCTACACCATCGCCCACACCTATCCGCACGACCCGGCCGCCTTCACCGAGGGGCTCTTCTACCTGAATGGCTTCCTCTACGAATCCACCGGCCTGGAAGGGAAGTCCGACATCCGCAAGGTGCAGCTGGCCACCGGCAAGGTGCTGCAGCGCCGGGCCATCGCGCCCCAGTACTTCGGCGAGGGCATCGTCGCCTGGAAGGGCCGTCTGGCCGAGCTCACCTGGCAGTCGCAGATCGGCTTCACCTACGACCTTGGCACCTTCAAGCCGCGCTCCACCTTCCACTACGCCGGCGAGGGCTGGGCCCTGACCCACGACGGGCGGCGCATCATCATGAGCGACGGCACGGCCCAGCTGCGCTTCCTCGATCCCGACACCCTGGCCGAGACCGGCCGCCTCAACGTCACCCTCAACGGCCGGCCGCTGGCCATGCTCAACGAGCTGGAGTGGGTGAAGGGCGAGATCCTGGCCAATGTCTGGCAGACCAACTTCATCGTCCGCATCGACCCCAAGACCGGGGCGGTGACCGGGGTGATCGACCTGTCCTCCCTGGTGGCCCAGGAGCAGGCCCGGGGCCGGCCGATCGACGTGCTCAACGGCATCGCCTACGACGCCGCGCGCGACCGCCTGTTCGTCACCGGCAAGCTGTGGTCCGCCCTCTACGAGATCAGGCTGACCGGGCCGACCCCGGGCGTGGGCGTAAACTGACGCCAACGAAAAAACGGCCGCCAGGCGGGCGGGCGGCCGTTTTCGTGTGTCGTTCGAGGAAACGCTAGATGCGCTTCTTCATCAGCGCATCGACGCTGAACGGTCCGGGGCCCGAGAACACGAAGTAGAGGAACAGGAAGCAGTACAGGATCGCCGGGTCGCCGCCGTTGATCACCGGATAGAGGCTCTTGGGCGCGTGCGACATGAAATAGGCGAAGGCCATCTCGCCCGAGCAGATGAAGGCGGCGCCGCGGGTGAACAGGCCGAGCAGGATCAGGGCCCCGCCGATCAGTTCGATGAAGCCGGCCGGCTTCACGAACCAGGGAGCGCCATGGGCGGCGGCGGCGCCCGCGGCCTTGGCGGCCGCCGCCGCGGCGGCCGCGACCGGCGGAGGCGGCGGCTGGGGCGGGAAGTGCAGGATCTTCTGCATGCCGTGCTCCATGAAGAGCAGGCCCGACACGAAGCGCAGCAGACTGAGGACTTTGGGCGACAAAGCATCCAGGTTCATTTGGGTGACCTCTCCAGGGCTGTCGTTCTTATATCCAGCGGTGTGTCCGCCTTGGGGCGCCGGTCTCCGAGGCCAAGGCGCACAAGGCCTTGCGCGAAAATGCGACGCAGGTTCGTCGCATGGCCTGGGGCCTTTGAACTGTCAAGCTGTGCGGCGGCCGGAAGCTTGTCGGGTCATCGTCGGCGCAGGGCCGCCAGGTCCGCGCCGGCCCGCTGAAACACCGCCGGCCAGGCGTGGTCTTCGCCCTGGCGATAGAGGCGCATGGAGGGGTACCAGGGGCTGTCCGCGCGGTCGGTCAGCCAGCGCCAGCAGGTTCCCGCATGGGCCAGCAACACCCGGGTGTCCAGGCCGAGCGCCCCGGCCAGATGGGCGCCCGAGGTGCAGACGCTGAGCACCGCGTCCAGGCCGCTGGCGAGGGCGGCGGTGTCGGTGAAGTCGGCCAGGTCCTGGCCGAAGTGGCGCACGCGGCCGCGTTCCAGGGCTGCGGCGAGCGCGGCGCGGTCGCGCTCGCGCACCTCGGTCTGCAGGCTGACGTAGTCGATCCCCTCGGGCAGGAAGGGCAGCAGCTCGCCGAGCGCCACGGAGCGGTTGCGGTCGTTGTCCTGGGCCGGGTTGCCGGACCAGACCAGGCCCACGCGCGGGGCCGTCCTCGGCCCCAGGCGCTCGGCCCACGCCGCCGCCTTGGCCGGATCGGCGGCGAGGTAGGCCGGGACCGCGGGGAGGGTGTCCAGCGTCGTGCCGAAGGCCAGGGGCAGGGACAGCAGGGGCGCGTGCAGGTCGAAGTCCGGCAGGGGATCGCCTCGGGCGATCACCGCGCTCACGCCCTTCAGCGTGCGCATCAGGCCCGCCAGCGGCGCCTGGACCTCCAGCACCACCCGCGCGCCGCGCGCGGCGACCAGCGCGGCGTAGCGGGCGAAGTGCAGGCTGTCGCCGAGGCCCTGCTCGGCGTGCAGCAGGATGGTCCTGCCCTCCAGCGGCTCGCCGCCCAGCCACAGGGGGCGCCCCAGGTCGCGCGCGATCGCCCGGTGCATCGGCCGGCCCCAGCGCGACTCGTAGGCCGGCCAGCCGCGCTCGAAATCGCCCTGCATCAGCAGCGCCGCCGCCCGGCTGAGCTGCGGGTCGACCGCCTCGGGCCTGAGGGCGATGGCCGCCTCGAACCCGGCCACCGCCTCGGGCAGGCGCTTCAGGTCCTGCAGGGTCAAGGCGCGGTTGTAGCGGCTGTCGAAGAAGGCGGGGTCGAGCGCCAGGGCCCGGTCGTGGCTCGCCAGCGATTCCGCAAGCCGCTTCAGCCGGCGCAGCAGCCAGCCCCGATGGCCGTGGGCCGCCGCCCAGCCCGGGGCCAGCGCCAGGGCCCGGTCGACGGCCGCCAGCGCCTCGTCCGGCCGGTCGAGGTCCAAGAGGGCGATCGAGCGGTTGAAGTGGGACTCCGGCGCCTCGGGGCGCAGCGTCAGGGCCCGGTCGTAGGCGCCGAGCGCCTCCTCGAAGCGGCCCAGCCCGCGCAGGAGCGCCGCGCGGTTGGCCCAGGCCTCGGGCCAGTCGGGTCGCAGCGTCAGGGCCCGGCCATAGGCCTCCGCGGCCTCGGCGTCCCGCCCGAGGGCCGTCAGGGCGGCGGCCCTGTTGAATGCGTAGGCCGCGTCTCTGGGGTCCAGCCGCACCGCCTGCTCGATCAGCGCCAGGGCCCCGGCCGCGTCGCCCCTCGACAGCGCGATCACGCCCTGCAGGTGGAAGGCGTCCGGCTGATCCGGGAAATGCTCGGCCACCCAGCGGTAGAGGGCGGCGGCCTCGTCGAGCCGCCCGGCCCGGTGCAGGCCTATCGCGTCCTCGAATCGGGCCTGCCCCACCATGGGCGAAACGATCGGGCGGGCGTCGGGCGGCGGCATGGGCGCAACCTATCGGCAAACCGCCTGCGGCCGGAAGCCGCATCTGGCCGGCGCCTCCCTGGGGTCGCGCCATCGTGAGGCTTGGCGGCCCAGGAAAAGCCTCAAAAGCTTGACGGTTTGCCTTCGCGTCTTCGGTGGGGACGCCGCAGGACGACCAATCCACGCAGGCCCGGCGCTAAGAATGCAACTTCAGCGAGCTGAAGTGACAATCGAAAATTAAGCGTCGTGTGCAAGCATCGGGTTGTTACTTAAACTCTTAACCCTCTCATGGAGTTCAGTAATGCCAAATTCGATTACCGGAACTGGTAAGGACGACTACCTACAAGGACACGACGGAGCCGACTCGCTAAACGGCAAGGGCGGCAATGATCTGCTGAGCGGCAACGGCGGCAACGACACCTATACGGGCGGCGCCGGCTTCGACATGTTCTGGAACCGGCATGGCGACGGCGTCGACACCGTCACCGATTACCAGCTCGGCGAGACCCTGATCTTCGGGCACGGCCAGGTCTCCGGGCCCGACCACTACCTGACCAACGGCGAGACCTTCGCCACCTCGACGGGCGAGACCTTCCACGCCTACGAGGATGCCGCCGGCGCCGCCCACCTGGAGTTCACCGACTCCGCGGGCCAGGTCAGCGGCATCGTCCTGCAGCACACCCAGGTCACCCAGCTCTACTCCGGCTGGTTCGCGTGGGATCAGTCTCAGCCCGACATGTGGGGCTACACCGCCTTCGGCGGGCTCAAGGCCTACTGAAGCCGGTCGCGGCGGCTCCCGGGCAGGGGAAACCGCCACGAGTGTCTCCGTCGCCGGCAGGGCGGCGGCGGGCCGGCCCCACCCCAGGCGCCGCGGCTCAGACCACCCGGACATGGAACGGGTCTGTCGCAGCCGCATCCGGATCGCCAACGGCGCCAGGGTGAAGTTCAAGGCACGAGGCCGCGTCCCATTCGAAATATCCGCAGCCGAGATCTCCATGCCGCCGTGCAGACTCCGACTGGCCAGGCGGGGGACCTGGCCGGCCGAAACCACGCCAGTTCAGGCGAGCACGAACATGTCCACCAGGTTGCTGTGCACCACGTCCCCGTCGCCGTCGGTGACGTTCAGGGCGAAGTCCACCTCCCGGTCGGGGATCGAGTTTGGCAGCTTGGTCTCGAAGTTCTCGACCCGCACGCCCGAGTTGGTCGTGCTGTCCGGGCTCATGTAGAAGAACCGCACGTCCAGGTGGTCGAAGCTCTGGCCGGTGTCGATGATCTCGGTGATCGTCGCGGCGCCGCCCGGCAGGACCACGTGATCGACGGCGTGGTTGATCACGTTGTTGCTGGAATCCAGCATCCACCACTCCACGTTCACCGCCTTGACGCTGCCGACCCCCGCGATGTCGAACTTCAGGCCGCTCATCAACGCGTGCGCCGCGTCGAACGCCACGAAGCCCTCGTTCTGGTTCATCTGCGAGGCCTGGCCGCCCTTCTCGCCGAAGCCCACCGAGTTCGGGTTGAGGTCGTCCACCGTGCTGGCGCCGCCGGGATTGGTGACGGAGCCGCCCAGGGTCGAGCCGATCGCCCCCGTGCCGGTGAAGACCAACCCGTCGAAGGTGATGTTGGTGCTGGTGCCGGTGGCGTTGACCGTCAGCACTTCCATCGGGCTGCCGGACGGGATCGCCGCGAAGTTCAGCGGGATGAACGCCGGCGGCGCGTCCTGCAGCACCGTGAAGGTGTAGTTCGTGGCGGTGACGTCCAGCTGGTAGATGGCGGTGTTGCTGGCGTCCTTGATCGTCATGTGCTGCCCGTCAGCCGTGATGGTGTCGGTGAACCCGGTCGGCAGCACGATGCTCGTCGCGTCGATCGTCACCGTGCCGCCGTCCGCCCCGGGATTGGCGCCCGTCGACTCGGTGAAGAACGCGTTCTTGGCGAATGCCACGTTGCTGCCGGTGAGCGACGTCGAGATCGCCGGCCCGTCGTCCTGGAAGCCGATCTGCAGGCTGATGTCGTTGTTGCTGTCGGTGGCGGTGTCGCCATCGCCGTCGGTGCGGGTCGCCGACATGAACAGCGAGCCCGCGGCGAGGTTGATCTGCTCGTCGGCCGAGGCGGTGTTGCCGTGGCTCAGCGACAGGTACTGCGCCAGGAACACCTTGCCGGAGGTCGGATCGTCGGCCAGGGCGAAGGCGGTGGTTCCCGTGGCCGCGGTGGCGGCCGTGGCGCCCACCCGTCCGAGCACCAGGCCGGCGGCCGCGCCGGTCCCGTTGAACAGGAAGATCTTGCTCCCGTCCGTGGTGGTCAGGCCGGAGTCGGTTCCGTTGGTGACGCTCAGCGCATAGGTCAGCTCGGTCGAGGCCGGGCCGTCCGCCCCGGCGTCGCCGCCGGTCACGGCGACCAGGCCCGCGGCGCTGGCCGCATAGCCGATCGGTCCGGTTCCCGTCACGTCGGGGTCGTCCCCGGGCGAGGGCACGCCGGCGAACAGGCTGGCGATGGTGGCCGCGCCATAGGCGATGACGCCGCCGGCTATGTCGGTGTCGGCCTGGATCCCGGGCGTCTCGTCGTGCACGACCGAGGCGCCGGTGTTGGTCACCGCGGTGATGGTCGGGCCGTCGTCCTGGAAGCCGACCTGCAGGCTGATGTCGTTGTTGCTGTCGGTGGCGGTGTCGCCGTCGCCGTCGGTGCGGGTCACCGACATGAACACCGAGCCGGCGGCTAGGTTGACCTGCTCGTCGGCGGAGGCCGTGTTGTTGTGGTGCAGCGACAGGTACTGCGCCAGGAACACCTTGCCGGAGGTCGGATCGTCGGCCAGGGCGAAGGCGGTGGTTCCCGTGGCCGCGGCGGCGGCGGTCGCGCCCACCCGTCCGAGCACCAGGCCGGCGGCCGCGCCGGTCCCGTTGAACAGGAAGATCTTGCTCCCGTCCGTGGTGGTCAGGCCGGAGTCGGTTCCGTTGGTGACGCTCAGCGCATAGCTCAGCTCGGTCGAGGCCGGGCCGTCCGCCCCGGCGTCGCCGCCGGTCAGGGTGACCAGGCCCGCGGCGCTGGCCGCGTAGCCGATCGGTCCGGTTCCGGCGACGTCGGGGTCATCCCCGGGCGAGGGCGCGCCGGCGAACAGGCTGGCGATGGTGGCCGCGCCATAGGCGATGACGCTCCCGGCGGAGTCGGTGTCGGCCTGCACCCCGGGGGTCTCGTCGTGCACCACCGAGGCGCCGGTGTTGGTCACCGCGGTGATGGTCGGGCCGTCGTCCTGGAAGCCGACTCTCAGGCTGATGTCGTTGTCGCTGTCGGTGGCGGTGTCGCCGTCGCCGTCGGTGCGGGTCACCGACATGAACACCGAGCCGGCGGCGAGGTTGACCTGCTCGTCGGCCGAGGCCGTGTTGCCGTGGTGCAGCGACAGGTACTGCGCCAGGAACACCTTGCCGCTGGTCGGATCGTCGGCCAGGGCGAAGGCGGTGGTCCCCGTGGCCGCGGCGCCGGCGTCAGCGCCCACCCGTCCGAGCACCAGGCCGGCGGCCGCGCCGGTCCCGTTGAACAGGAAGATCTTGCTCCCGTCCGTGGTGGTCAGGCCGGAGTCGGTTCCGTTGGTGACGCTCAGCGCATAGGTCAGCTCGGTCGAGGCGGGGCCGTCCGCCCCGGCGCTGCCGCCCGTGACCGTGATCAGGCCGCTGGCGCTGGCCGCATAGCCGATCGGTCCGGTCCCGGCGACGTCGGGGTCGTCCCCGGGCGAGGGCGCGCCGGCGAACAGGCTGGCGATGGTGGCCGCGCCATAAGCGATGGCGCTCCCGCCGGAGTCGGTGTCGGCCTGCACTCCGGGCGTCTCGTCGTGCACCACCGAGGCGCCGGTGTTGGTCACCGCGGTGATGCTCGGGCCGTCGTCCTCGGTCACGAGGTGCGAGCCCACCTCGACGTTGTCGCCGCTCATGGTGGTGATGTTGAACTTGATGTCGGTGACGTCGAAGCTGCGATTGGACTGGCTCGTGACGTTCTGCACCGTGAATCGGTCCATCGCTCCGTCGGTGGTGAAGGCGATGTGGTAACCGTTCTTCAGCCCGCCGATGACGACCGTGTCGCCGGTGTAGTCCACCGTGATGCCGGCGGTGACCACGACATTTGCCGCGTTGGTCACGACCACCGAGCCGGTGGTGATGTTGACCGCGGTCTGGTCGCCGACGTGGGCCTTGAAGTCTGCGCCCTGGAAGTTGCCGGCAGCGTCATAGGCCGCGATCTTGGCCGTCACCGTCGTGCTGGAGCTGCCGGGGTTCACCTGGCTGATCTGGAAGCCGCCGCCGCTCCCGAGCTGGTGGCCGGTGTAGGCGATCTTGCTGTCGTCGTGGACCTGCGGATTGGTCAGCGGGTCGGGCGAGGGACCCGCGCCGCCGGCCCCGCCGGTCACGAAGTCGAAGCGCAGCCCTTCGAACTGGTTGAGGGCCTGCGAGCCCTCGCCCAACCCCTGGGTGCTGACCTCGACGGTGTCGCTGGCCACCAGGGCGGTGACGAGGATGTCCGGATCGGTCCCGCCCGCCGACGGCTGGATGATGGTCCAGTTGTCCGAGCCCGAGGGCACCTTCGAGAAGTCGTTGAATTCCACCGTGTTGCTGGTGAACGAGGCGACGTAGACCTTGTTGGTCAGGTCGAGCACGTCGGCGGCGTCCACGAGGTTGACGCCGGGCTCCTTCAGCGCGGTGAACTGCAGCAGGTAGAGGTCGGCCGAGGTGACCAGTCCGCTGGTCAGGTGCTCGTCGAGCACGATCGCCATGTCGATGGCGCCGGTGGGATTGGCGGTCGCGCCGGTCCCTGCGCGCCCGAGCACGATGTTGCTGCCGCTGTCGGCGTAGAGGAAGATGTGGTTGCCGGCCAGGTCGGTCCAGCCGCTGTCGACGCCGTCGAAGGCGCCGCCGGCGGCGTCCTTGACCAGTTGCAGGTCATTGACCGGCGCCGAGAGCGTGATCAGCCCGGCCTGGGTGGCGACCTGCGGGAAGGTGGACGCGCCCGTGGTGTTGGCGGGCAGGTTCAGCCCGCCGGCCGAAAACAGGCGGCTGTAGAGCGGCGCGCTCAGGGCGGTCTGGAAGGACGACCAGGAGAGATCGTCGTCGTCGTTCTGCAAACCGGCCCGTTCGTCGAGCACCAGGTCGCCGTTGATCGTGATGGTCATAGTCTGCCCTCCTGCACGGGCGGACCGGGGCGCGGCCCATCCGTCTTGGACAGACCCGGCGTCACGCAGTCCTGCGAGAGGCGAAAAAATGGCGGCATCACCAAATAACGTCATTGACGCCGGTCACATTTGAGCCAATTTCTTTACTGAAACCCAAGTGTTGTGTGTCACACGTCAGGCGCGAATACCGAGATGTGGTGATATGTGTTTGATGACTCAAGTTCAATTGTACTGAAGGTTCATTCTATTTTTTAGGTACATTAAGTATTCTATACATTGAATCATCAGGTCGTGTGCTTTGGGCAGGCAGGGAGCCCGGTAATGGTGCACGAATGCAGACATGACTCCGCCTCCACGGGTCGCGTGCGCGCGGCCAAGGGCCGGCCCATCTTCGAGCAGGGCGGTCCCGCGCATCCGGCCTTCGTCATCGAGGCCGGCTGCGTGAGCCTCAGCACGACCGACCCGGGCGGCCGGCGGGTGGTGGTCACCTTCCTGTTCTCCGGCGACACCCTCTGCGCGGGCGTGCACGACAGCTGGGCCTCGGCCGTGGCGGTCACCGACTGCATCCTTCGGCGGGCGCCGGACGCCCAGGCCGCGCTGCGGCCGGGCGGCTCCCTGCTCGCCGCCAGCGATGACCTGCTGCGCGAGGTTGTGACGCGGTTCGCGCAGTTGGCGCACCTGGACGCACCCGATCAGCTCCGCTGGTTCTTCCATTGGCTGGCCCGGCGCACCGGCCGCCTCGCCGGCCAGATGGTCGAGCTGCCGATGAGCCGGCGCGACATCGCCGATTTCCTGGCCATCGCCCCCGAGACCGTGAGCCGGGCCATGCGGACCCTGGAGGAGCGGGGCGAGCTGAGGCGCAAGGGCCTCCACCTCTGCCAGCTGACCTTCGGACGCCGCCGGGACGCCTGCCCGGACGCTGTAGCCGTCCCATAGCCTGGCGCCGGATGAACCCGGGCGGCGCGGCGAAGCACTCATCCTGCAAGACGCCAACGCGTCGAGGCGGCGAACGCCGCCGACCTCCATGGAGGCAGCCCTGGCGACCCACGTCCGGCAGAAGAAGGCGGCGGTCCTCCGGCGATGAGGCGCACGGTCCACCCTCGCCTGCGCGCGCTCAACGAGCGTCTGCTTCCCGACCGGCTGCTGTTCGGCCCGACCCACGTGGTCCTGGGGGTCAACAACTTCTGCAACCTGCGCTGCGTCATGTGCGACGTCGGCACGGGCAACAGCGAGACCAACTTCGGCGCCAACCTGGTCGGGGCCAGGACCCGTTCCATGCCGATCGCCCTGTTCCGCCACATCGCGGACGCGATGGTCGCCTTCTGCCCGGCCGCGCACCTGGGGTTTTCGTTCACCGAGCCCCTGGCGTGGGCGCCGATCGGCGAGGCGCTGGCCATCGCTGGCGAGCGCGGCCTGCAGTCCTCGGTGACGACCAACGGCCTGCTGCTGACGCGCCATCTGGACGATCTGGCCCACGGCCGGTGCCGCCATCTCGCCGTGTCGCTCGACGGGCCGGAGCCGGTGCACGACCGCATCCGGCGTCATCCGGGTTCCTACGCCCGGGCCGTGGCCGGCATCGAGGCCCTGGCGACGAGGCCCGGCGCGCCGGAGATCGCGGTCTATTGCGCGATCACCGAGCTCAACGTCGGCGCCCTGCGGCCGTTTCTCCGGGAGATGAGCCGCCTGCCGCTCAAACGGGTCGGCCTGCTGCACAACAACTTCGTCACCGCGGACCAGGCCGAAGCGCACAATGCCCGCTACGGCGCCCGGCTGCACGCCACCGCCTCCAACGTATTCCTGACCGATCCGGGCCGGATCGACCTCGAGCGCCTGGCGGCCGAGCTGCAGGAGATCGAGCGGACGGCCTATCCGTTCCCGGTGCTCATCCAGCCCCGCCTGACCAGCCCGCCCGAGCTCGAGACCTACTACCGGCGGCCCGGCACGCCCGTGGGGCGCGCCTGCCACGACGCCTCGCGGATGCTGATGATCGATTCCGACGGCGAGGCCATCCCGGTCCACGGCCGCTGCTTCCGCTTCCCGATCGGCAACATCCGCGAGCAGAGCCTGGAGGCGCTGTGGAACCACGAGCGGCTCTCCGAGCTGCGCCGCACCCTGCGCCGGGCCGGCGGGCTTCTGCCGGCGTGCACCCGCTGCTGCAGCGGGCTGGGCGGCGGCGCGCCGGCGGCGGCCAAGGCGTCCGAGCCGATGGCTGAAAGCGCCGTTTGACGGCGCCGGTGTCTACGCTGAAGATCGCCGCTCCACGAAAACACGGAGGTCGCCCGATGACCCGCGCCGGTTTGTTGCGCCCGCTCGTCACCGCCGTCCTCGGCCTCGCGCTCGGCCTTGGCCTGGCCGGCGCCGCGCCCGCCCAGGCCCCGTCCATCCAGGCCGGACCCCGGGTCGACACCCGCCAGGGACCGGTCGAGGGCGTGGCCGCCAAGGGCGTGGACCAGTTCCTCGGCATCCCCTACGCCGCCCCGCCGGTGGGCGAGCGGCGCTGGCGCCCGCCCGCGCCCGCCGCGTCATGGACCGGCGTGCGCCAGGCCACCCGCTTCGGCCCGGCCTGCGCCCAGGTCACCACCCTCGGCGTCTTCGCCGGCCCGGCCACGGCCAACGAGGACTGCCTCACCCTCAACGTCTTCACGCCCCGGCTCGGCGCCGCGGCCAAGGCCCCGGTGATCGTGTGGATTCACGGCGGCGGCAATGTCGACGGCGCCTCCAGCGACTACGACGCCAGCCGCCTGGCCTCGCTCGGAAACACGGTGGTGGTCACCATCAACTACCGCCTGGGCCTGTTCGGCTGGCTGGCCCATCCGGCGCTCGACGCCGAGGGCCATCCGTTCGGCAACTACGGCCTGCTCGACCAGCAGGCGGCGCTCAGATGGGTGCGCGACAACATCTCCGCCTTCGGCGGCGATCCGGGCAACGTCACCCTGGGCGGCCAGTCGGCCGGCTCGGTGGACGCCGAGGCCCAGGTCGCCTCGCCCCTGGCGGCGGGCCTGTTTCACCGCGCCATCTTCCAGAGCATCGTCGCCGACGGCCAGCCCCTGGCCGCGGCGCAGAAGCAGGGCTTGGCCTTCGCCGCGGCCGCCGGCTGCGGGCAGGGGGCCGGCGCGGCGGTCGCCGCCTGCCTGCGCAGCCTGCCCGCCGAGCAGGTGATGACGCTGCAGGGCGAGGAGTCGAAGAGCGGCCCTTATGTCACCTTCCTGATCGCCGACGGCCAGATCGTGCCGGCGGGCGGGCTGTTCGCCGCCTTCCGCCAGGGCCGCTACGCCCACATGCCGATCATGAGCGGCACGGTGCGCAACGAGCAGAACTTCTCGGCCGCGATCGCCGAGTACTACTCGGAGCCGCGCCACGCCTTCACCGCCGAGGAGGTGCAGGACTTCATCCGGACCTCCTATCCCGGCGAGCTGGCGGCCAAGGTGCTGGCCGAATACAGGCTGGGCGGCTATCCCACGCCGCAGCGCGCCCGCGACGCGGTGGGCACCGACAGCGCGGTCTGCCCGCAGCTGGCGCTGAACCGGGTGCTGGGGCTGCAGGTCCCGGTCTACGCCTACGAGTTCGCCGACCAGACCGCGCCGTCCTACTTTCCGCCCCTGCCCGGCTTCGAGCCCCTGGCCTACCACACCGCCGACATCCAGTACCTGTTCCCCCTGTGGCACGGCGGGCCCAAGGGCGAGGTCCATCCCCTGAACCCGCAGCAGCAGCGCCTGTCCGACGCCCTGGTGAAGGCCTGGACCAACTTCGCCCGCACCGGCGACCCGAACGGGCCGGGCGCGCCCGACTGGCCGCGCTTCGCCCCCGCGCCCGGGGCCGAGGGCGTCTATCTGGTGCAGACCTTGCCGCAGACCACGACCATGACCGACCGGCAGTTCGCCGAGGCGCATCACTGCGCCTTCTGGACCGCCGCCCGGCCTGGGTAACCGCGAGGGAACAGCCCCGGTCACCCGGCGTTGCCTTGGCAAAGGAGACGCACATGGCCGAACAGAAGATCGAAGGGCTGGCCCGCGAGGGCCTGGGACACATCGAGGACGGCGCCGGCGGACTGCTGGGCGACGCGGCCCTGCAGGCCCGCGGCAAGCTCGACCAGGCGACCGGCGCCATCCAGCGCGGCTGGGGCGAGGTCCAGGACCAGGCCGGGCGCCTGGCCGGCGAGGCCCGCGGCATGAGCCTCGACGCCTATGACGAGGTCGACGCCTTCGTGCGCCGCGAGCCGTGGATCTCGGTCGCCGTCGCCGCCGGGATCGGCCTGCTCGCCGGCCTCGCGCTCAGGCCCCCGCGCACGGTCTACCGGCGCCTCTGGTGACCGGACGCGCCGCCGCCGCGGCCGCCCTTCTCGTCGCGTCGGCGGCGCCCACGCTCGCCGGCGCCCAGGAGGCCTGGCTCGGCGTGTTCGCGCCGGATGCGCACGTCGGCGTCGCCGACTGCTGCTTCGAGCGCGGCGCGGACGTTCAGGCGGGATTGCGGACGCGGCCGCTGGTCAGCGTCCCCTCGTTCGGCGAGCTTCGGCTCTACGCCCTGGGCTCGGCCAACACCGCGCGCGGCGTGCCGTTCGCGGCGGCGGGGGCCGCCTGGCGCTGGCCGATCGGAACTTCCGGCTTCTATGTCCAGCCGGGCCTGGGCGGGGCGGTGCAGTTCGGCTCGGACGCGAGATACCAGCAGCGGCCCGACCGGCTCTACCTCGGCTCGCGGCTGCTGTTCGAGCCCGAACTGGCGGTGGGCTGGCGCGGGGCCGGGCCCTGGGCGGTCGAGGGCGCCTACGTCCACCTCAGCCACGCCCAACTCGCCGGCCGGCAGAACCCGGGCCTGGACGATGTCGGCGTGCGCGTCATCTACGCCTTCGGCCGATGAACCTGCCTGGCGGCGACCTCAGCCCCGTCGAGCCGGCGCCCTGGCTACAGGAGGCGGCGCGCCTGTCCGCCTGCGGGCTGCTCCTGCCCGATATCGCCGCGGCGCTGTCGCGGCTCGGCTATTCCGACATGGCGATTGTTCTGGCCATCGCCGCCCTCCGCTCGGACGCCATGCGCCGCGCCCGGCAATTCGCCAGGGCCTGCCCGCTGCGGCTGGATCCAGCTTGGAACAGCTTGCCTCAGGCGGCGGTGCGGGACCGCAGCAGGACCGTGCTGAGCTCGTTGGCCAGGGCTGCATCGCCGCCGTCGCGCGCGATCCGCGCGAGCTGCGCCACCACGTCGAGGATGTAGGGCCGGAGGCTGTCGACCGTCGGCGGCGCAGGGGCCTGCCGTTCGGACGGATCGACTTCGTCCAGGTACACGACGCGCTGAGCCGAGTTCTGCATTCTCTGGGTTCCCGATGTCGTCCGCCGTCCGGTCGCTCCCGGCTCGGCGGCGGGTTCATTTATGCAACCTGGGCGGCGGTCCGTCCCTGCGCACATTGACGCGATGCGCTCCAGCCTGCGCTGTCTTGCCAGTTGCTCCACGTAATGGAGTGGTTTCTACCGCGCGATATTTTTATGGTGTTGAATTATCTGGCGTAGAGTTTTGAGAAAATCAAAAATCGCTTCGTACAATTGTGGTTAATGATTCGATAACATTACAATTGTATTGAAATGTGTTTTGCGTGGTTGCTTACGTTGAACTTGACGAGCGTGTTCAACTGCGTCGACGGCGGCGTATCCGCCGGGGGGCGCCAAGTTGAAGCGCAGCCTCTGGATGTCCAAAGCGCGGCTTTAGCCCACCCGCCCGCCGCGCCATCATGCCGCAGCGGTTGGGCCGGCTCCGGTCACCCGCTGAGCGTCACATAGAGCTCGCGCTCGAGCAGCCATTGCCCGCGGCTCTGCCGCCAGGCGGCCATGTAGACCCCGCCCATCTCCACTCCGCCGGTCCAGGTTCCGGTCCAGCGGCCGGTCTCGGCGGCGCGAGCGCCGTCGCCGGAGAGCTCGACCGTCTCGGTGGCGCGCACATAGGTGATGAAGCCGGGGTCGGCGAACTGGCTGGCGAAGGCCGCCACCACGGCTTCGGCGCCCTGGATCAGGCCGCCGTCGCCGACGATCAGCAGCATGTCGTCGGTCAGGTGCGGCCTGAGGCGCGCGGCGTCGTGCGCGGCGATCAGCCGGTTGGTGAGCTTGCGCTTGGCGCGGACGGCGGCGTCGGGATTCGGCATCGGCCGAGCGTGGTCCGGCATCGGCCCGCCGCCAATCCCTCCTGCAGTACTTGAGAACGATTCTCATTGCCATTCGCAAAAGGCGGCGCTACGACGTGTCTAGTTAAGAATGCGTCGCAACAGCGGCGAGAGTGACGGCCGCCGCCGGCGACCGAAGGGGATTTGGATGACGGGTATCGACTCCACCCAGACCGTGCGCGGCCGCCGGCCCAGCAGCCTCCTGGCCGCGGCCGGGCTGAGCCTGGTCATGGCCCCGGGCCTGGCCCACGCCGCCGAGCTCGCGGCCGAAGCGGCGGCGCCGACGGTGGAGAGCGTCACCGTGACGGCCGGCCGCGCCAACGGCCAGGACCACGCCACCGGCCTGTCGACCAACGTCTCCAGCTCCGTGCGCGACACGCCCCAGGTGGTAAATGTGGTGCCCCAGCGCCTGATCCAGGAGCAGAAGATCACCACCCTCGAGCAGGCCCTGCGCGACGTGCCCGGCATCACCGTGGCGATCGGCGAGGGCGGGACCCTGGCCGGGGACCAGTTCAAGATCCGGGGCCTCGACGCCAACAACGACATCTACACCGACGGCCTGCGCGACTTCGGCGTCTATGTCCGCGACGCCTTCGACTACCAGGAAGTCCAGGTGCTCAAGGGGCCGTCCGGCGCGATGTTCGGCCGCGGCGCCACCGGCGGGGCGATCAACACCCTCTCCAAGCAGCCGTCGATGCGCGACTTCGCCAACCTCGACGGCCAGGTCGGCGACGGCCACACCTGGCGCGGGACCCTCGACGCCAACCACGCGATCGGCGACGCCACCGCCTTCCGCCTCAACCTTATGGGCACGAGCGCCGGCGTCGCCGGGCGCGACACCGTCCATTCCACCCGCTACGGGGTGGCGGCGGCGGCGGGCTTCGGCCTCGGGACCCGCAGCAGCTTCGTGCTCAACTACCTGCACCAGCAGGACGACCGCATCCCCGACTACGGCATCGTCATCGGCGCCCCGAGCGGGCGCATCGACGCCAAGCCGGCCTCGGAATACGGCCTGTCGCCCAAGATCTTCCAGCAGTTCACCAGCGACCGCGACCGGAGCCGCGCCGACGTCCTCACCGGCAACTACCGGCTGCAGATCAACGACAACCTGACCTTCTCCAGCGATACCCGGTTCGGCTCCTACGACCGCTATTTCCAGTACACCAGCGTCGACAATTGCGCGGTGCAGACCTCGGGCCAGACCTGCATCGACGCCCTGATCGACAACAACCCGTCGACCATCCCCTACATCACCTTCGGCGGCTCCAGCCCCTACAAGCAGCGCGCCTGGGGGGCGCAGACCATCTCCTCGCTGCACGGCGTGGCGACCATCGCCGGCTTCAAGACCGAGTTCGTCGTCGGGACCGACCTCAACTACCAGGACAACCGCAAGGCCTTCTTCGCCTACACCCTGCCGCCGCTGAGCTCGGGCCTCTACCTGCCGGGAACCAAGGCCGCGGCGCGCAACGCCATCGCCATCAACCTGCTGACCGGCGCGGGCGTGCCGCCGGCAGGCTATGCGGTGTTCCGCCCGACGCCGCTCGCCAGCGTCGCCGCCACCGGCATCGCCGGGACCAACATCACCAGCAGCACCGTCATCACCGACTCGTCCGGCACGGCGGCCGACTACGGCGGCTTCGTCACCGACCGGTTGTGGTTCACGCCCCAGCTCTCGCTGATCGCCGGCGTGCGCTACGAGGACTACGAGGCCCAGTACGGCAACACCCTGATCAACGCCACCCGGCAGCAGTTCAAGTCGGTGTCGCACCTGACCAGCCCGCACGCCGCGCTGGTCTGGGAGCCGAGCCCGCAGCAGACCTGGTACGCCTCCTGGGGCAGGTCGGCGACGCCGGTGGGCTCGGGCATCGTCGGCACGGCCACGCCGATCTCGGGAACCAATTCGGTGTTCGCACCCGACGAGGGCGAAACCTGGGAGGCGGGCGCCAAGTTCGGCCTGCTGCACGACCGGCTCGGCGTCAACGGCGCGTACTTCTACGTGAACAAGGACAACGCCAAGCAGACCGACCCGACCACCGGCGAGATCTCGGCCCAGTCGAGCCAGAAGCAGCGCATCCAGGGCTTCGAACTCGGCCTCACCGGCCAGATCACCCACACCTGGACGATCAACGGCGGCTACACATTCCTCGACGCCAAGGTGACCCAGGACCTGACCTGCGCCGGAACGCCCCTGGTCTGCGTGCCCAATCCGGTGACCACCGGCACGCCGGTGCTGCAGGTCCCGGCCAACTCGGCCTATGTCTGGACCTCCTACAAGCTCAAGCGCTGGATCCCGGGCCTGTCGGTGGCCGGCGGCGCCACCTGGCAGGACAAGCTGCACGTCCGCTACACCGCCAGCGGAACCGGCTCGCGGATGGTGCTGACCCGCGACGCCATGGTCCCGCCGACCTTCTCCCTGGACGCCCTGGTCCAGTACGAGACCCCGCGCTGGCGGGTGGCGCTCAACGCCTACAACCTCACCGACCATCTCAACTACGCCCAGAGCTTCGGCAACCGCGCGGCGCCCGGCCAGCGGCGCACGTTCCTCGTCTCGTTCGGGGTGTCGTTCTAAACCCGGATCACGTTTGCGACGGCGCCCAGCCTGGCGTCCCTTCTCCCCTTGAGGGAGAAGAAGGGGGGCTACATCTCGCCCCAGCGGCGCAGCAGGTTGTGGTAGACGCCGGCCAGCTTCACCGCCGGCTCGAAGTCGTCGCTCACCGCCGCGCGCACGTCGCGGATGGCGCAGTCCAGGTCGTAGAGCAGCCGGCGCTGGCCCTCGTCGCGCACCATCGACTGCGCCCAGAAGAACGCCGCCCAGCGCGCCCCGCGGGTGATCGGCTCGACCCGGTGCAGGCTGGTCGCGGGATAGACCACCAGGTCGCCGGCCGCGAACTTCACCCGCTGCTCGCCGTAGGTGTCCTGGATCACCAGCTCGCCGCCGTCGTATTCGTCCGGCTCCGACAGGAACAGGGTGCAGGAGACGTCGGTGCGCTGGCGGATCATGCCCGGGGCGAAGCGCACGGCGTTGTCCACGTGGGCCTTGAAGAACATGCCCTCCTCGTAGCGGTTGAACAGCGGCGGGAACACCCGCATCGGCAGGGCCGCCGAGATGAACTCCTCGTTCCGCCCGAGCGCGCCGAGGATGATCTGGCCGAGCTCGCGGGCCTCGGGCGCGTCCTCGGGCGCCTGCAGGTTCTGCTTGGCCCGCGCCGACTGCGCCCCCGCCGTCACCTTGCCGTCGACCCAGGGCAGGCCTTCCAGCGTGGCGCGGAAGCTCGCGACCTGGTCCTTGGTCAGGAGGGCCGGGATGCGGATCAGCATGGCGGCGCCGGCTCCATCTCGAATTCCCGCCAATCTGATCCGCAGGGAAAGCAGCGCCCAGCAAATTCAATGGCTTCGACAGATGCCATAGCAGAGCTGCCGACTCGAAATCCACAGCGCCGACCGGGCGCGCCCGGATCGGCCAGGCGCCTCACTTCTTGTCGAGCAGCAGTCGGCCCTGCCGCTCGACCCGGCCCCGGACCGCCTGCGCCAGGGCCCCGAGGACGCCGGGCAGCAGCACCTCGATCCGCACCAAGTCGCTCATGACCAGCAACTGCCCGGTGATCACCTGGCCGAGCGCGCCGATGGAGAAGCTCATCCGGTCGCCGTCCCATAGGCTGCTCACCTTCGCCACCGCCGAACCGCTCATCTGTTCGGCGAGCCGGGCGAAGCCCTGGTCGATGCGCCGCCGCGCCTCGGCGGCGCCCAGCTGGTGCGGGATGTCGACGCAGATGGGCTTGTTCATTCTCCTACAACCCGCGAACGCGAACGGCGGGTTCAGCCCCGCGGCCGAGGGCCTGGCCCGGCGCGGCTATTTCTCGACGTGGCCCTTGACCAGCTTGAGGCGGACCGTCTTCCCGGTCGGATCCTTCGCCTCGACGCCGACCTTGGGGTCCGTCGGAAAGGTCTGGCAGAGGCTGCCGGGCAGGGCCGGCTTGGACTGGCTGAGGCAGACCTTGTCGCCGTCGAGCTTCCATTTCCCGGCCAGGTCCAGCCCCCGGCGGCTGAGGCCCGTCCAGGTCCCGTCGGGCTTCAGCCAGATCTTCCGCGAGCGGCCGTCAGGGTCGATGGTCAGCACGGTGTTGCCGAACGTCGCGCTGACATCCGCCGACGGCGCGGCGGCGTGGCCGGCCGACGGCGCGGCAAGCAGGGCGGCTAACAGTATTATCGATCTGGTCATGGCGACCTAACGCGCCACGACGGAGAAAGCGCCGCGCCTTGAAATCCCTGGCGCACCCGAAATGCGCTGTATTCCGGTCCACAACCGACCAAACATGGTTAGAATTGCCGAGAATACCAATGATCTAATAGCTCCATAGGATGGCTTGCGTGGTCTCAGGGTCAACAAGATCACGACGGAGGACGTAGTGAACGCGCTGAAGCGGACCTGATGTTCCGGCCTGTCGAACGCCATCTTTTGGGCCGTCGGCCAATGGCGCCTGAATGGCGCATCTACGGCGTGGGCCACTGATGAGATAGAATGAAGTTCGGTCGATTCCGCCTGAAGGTGGACCGACAATCTGGAGGAAACAGTGGCTTCTGCTCACCTGAAGGCCCTGGCGGCTGCTGCCCTGACGGTGTCTGCAGTGCCGGCCCTCGCCCAACCTGCGCCGCCGGCGCCCTTGGCGACGCCCAGTCCCGCCTATGTCAGCATTGTCCTGGAGCAGGAGGTGGCGCGCCCGGCGGCCGAGGTCTGGAAGCTGGTCGGAGGTTTCTGCGACATGCAGGTCTGGTTCCCCGGGGCTCACTGCGAGATCACTTCGGGCAAGGATGGGGAACTGGGAGCCGTGCGCACCCTTAACGGCTCGATCCAGGAGATTCTCGTGGGTAGGACCACACTCAGCTACACCTATACCCAGCCGGTGCGGGTGGGGCTGCCCTACAACCTCTATCACGGCACGCTAGAGGCGAGACCGGTCACCGCCACAACGTCGAAGCTGGTCTATTCTCTGGTTCACGACCAGTCGATGCTGGCCGACGCTGCAGCGCGTGAGGCCGACCTCGACAGCAGTCGCGCCATAACCTTACGGGTGCTGCGCAACATGAAGATTCTGGCCGAGGGCGGGGCTCTGCCGGCGGCGGGGTCGTCGGCGCGGCGTTGAGCGAACCTCCGGAGCAGGGGGGCGGCAGCGAACGTCCGATTTTCGGCGCGAATCGATTTCCGCATTTGGCGCGTTCCAGCCGGCCTGCTGCAGGGCAGCGGTCGATGGTTTCCGGACCTATCCGTTGAATTGCTCAGGCTGGAACGAAGTTCACGGGCCCGAGAAAGTCCATTTTTGCCGATGTCCACTCCGTTGTATCGGAGGATCGCGCAGGCCATGGCGTTGTGGAAGTAGATGTTCGGGATTGCCACCTGCAGAAGGTAATCCTCGCCGTTTATGACCTTGCCCGGCGCCCAGGAGAGGCTGACCTTCCGCGCGTCCGCGCCGGCGTTTTGGTCTTCGTGGATGCTCTCCACGAAAGCGACGGTCTTGCGGATGCGAGCGCGTAGCTCGTCGTCCGTCCGCTCATTGTCTTCGTGCTTAGGCGCCTTCTGGCCCGACAGCCAGGCCGCCGCGCCCTGGACGTAGTCGCAGGCGCTTTGGACCTGATAGACGAATGGCTGCATATCGGGTGCGAGGCGGCTGTTCACGCTTGTCCAGGGCAATCCGCCCCGGCCCTTATGGCCAGCCTTATGGATTCGCATCCCATCTGGGAATTTATCCAGTAAAATCAAGCAGTTCTGGAGAACCCTGGCGCACCCGACACGATTCGAACGTGTGACCTTTGCCTTCGGAGGGCAACGCTCTATCCAGCTGAGCTACGGGTGCCTGGGAGACGAGATGTCTGAGCCGGGGAGGGCTTCCTAGCCGAAACGCCGCCGCTTCGCAATCAAGCCGCCGGCTTATCGGCTCCGTAGGTGAGCGCCAGGAACACGTCTTCCAGGTCCGGCTCGCGGATCGACAGGTCCTTGATGCCCACGCCGGCGGCGCGCACCGCGTTCAGCACCTGCTCGATGCCGCCGGCCTCGCCGGCCTTGAAGTCGATCGCCAGGCGGCCGTCGGCGGTCAGCTTGGCCTCCAGCGCGCCGCCGAGCGCGGGCGGGGCGGGGAGGGCCTCGTTGGGGGTGATCACCGCCGTGCGGGTGTCGAGCGTGCGCAGCAGCGCCCCGGTCGGCTCGCAGGCCACCACCTCGCCGTGGTTGACGATGGCGATGGTGTCGCAGAGCTGCTCGGCCTCCTCCAGGTAGTGGGTGGTCAGCACGATGGTCACGCCCTGGCGGTTGAGGCCGACCACATATTCCCAGAGCTGGCGGCGCAGCTCCACGTCAACCCCGGCGGTCGGCTCGTCGAGGATCAGCACCGGCGGGGCGTGGACCATGGCCTTGGCCACCATCACCCGCCGCTTCATGCCGCCCGAGAGGGCCCGCACATAGGCGTTGGCCTTGTCGGTCAGGCCCATGGCGGCCAGCAGGGCGTCGGTGCGGCGCTCCTTCTTCGGCACGCCGTAGAAGCCGGCCTGCACCTCCAGCGCCTCGCGCGGGGTGAAGAACACGTCCACCGCCAGCTCCTGCGGCACCACGCCGATGGCGGCGCGGGCGTCGCGCGGCGACTTGTCGATGTCGCGGCCCCAGATCTTCACGGCGCCGGCGGTCTTGTTGGTCACCCCGGCCAGGATGTTGATGGTGGTCGACTTGCCGGCGCCGTTGGGGCCGAGCAGGCCGAAGATCGAGCCGCGCCTCACCTTCAGGTCGATGCCCTTGAGCGCCTCCTTGGGCGGCATGGAGCGGCTTCCCGCATAGGTCTTGCGCAGGCCTTCGATCTCGATGGCGTAGTCGGGCAGGGTCATGGCGCAGGGTGCCGGGAATCAACCGAGGGAAATTGACGCTTGAGGGCGCGCCGAATAGGTATGCTTCACGCTCCAGATTGCCAAGGGAACGCCCTCCGTGCGCACCGTCAACGCCTCCACGCCGCCCGCCACTGAGCCGCCGGAGGTGATCAAGGTCCAGTCCCACCGCGTCAGCTGCGACGGGGTCGGCGGCGCCCTCGGCCATCCGCGCGTCTACATGGAGATGGGCGGCGAGCACTTCGTCGAATGCCCCTACTGCGACCGCAAGTTCGTGCTGAACCACGACCGCGGCGAGGACGAGGCCCTGGCCCCCGGCGTCTACGAGGGCTCCTCGGGGCACTGAGCGAAGGCGCCGCCATGGCGGGTCCGAAGATCCAGGGCCTCAACCATCTCACCCTGGCGGTGAGCGATCTCGGCCGGTCGGTCTCGTTCTACCGCGATGTGTTGGGGCTCGAGCTGCGAGCGCTGTGGGCCGACGGCGCCTATCTCGAGGCTGGAAGCCTGTGGCTGTGCCTGTCGGTCGACGCCGCAGCCGAGGGCGTTCGACGCTCCGACTACACCCATTACGCCCTCGACGTGGCGCCGGCGGACTTCGACGCCCTCGCCGACCGTGTCCGCGCCCATGCGCCGGAGTGGAAGGACAATCGCAGCGAGGGCGCCTCGCTCTACTTCCTCGACCCTGACGGCCACCGGCTGGAGCTGCACGTGGGCAGCCTGGCCACGCGCCTGGCCCGCTACCGGGCCGAGTCCAAGGCGGGGGTCTCGATCTTCTGACCGCGCCGCCCGGCCCAGGCGAACACCCCCGCCATCAGCACGCAGGCCGAAAGTCCGAAACCGCCGTCGGTGAGGTTGAGCGCGGTCCAGCTGCGGGCGACGATCTATTTACATTTGTAATTCTCAGACGGTAGACTACGCGCGTAATTCTGAGCGGGGCGCGAAGGAGAAGCGCATGGGACCGAAGCGCGCGGCGTTGCCAATCGTCGCTCTGGCCTCGGCGTGCGCGGCGCCGCGGCGGCCAGGACATCGCCGCCCTGTCGACCCGCGGCGCCTATCGCCTGGTCCCCGACAGCGCGCACGACATCGCCGGCGCCAAGCCCCAGTTGGTGATCGACACGATCGACGAGGTGGTGGACGCGGTGCGGGCGTCAGGGCCGACGAAGGCCCGATGAACGCTGGATCGGCCTGCGAACGGGGATGACCCTGCCGCCGCCAGCCCCTACATTGCCGGCATGACCGACACCCTCGATCCCGCCGAAGCCGCTCTGGCCGATATCCAGGACATGGGCCGCGAGCCCACCCAGGACGGCCCCCGCATCCGCCTCTACCTGGTCGACGGCTCGGCCTACATCTTCCGCGCCTACCACGCCCTGCCGCCGCTCACGCGCAAGTCCGACGGCCTGCCGGTGGGCGCCGTCTCCGGCTTCTGCAACATGATGTGGAAGCTGCTCTGCGACATGAAGGGCGAGCCCGACCAGCCCACCCACCTGGCGGTGATCTTCGACCACTCCGAGAAGACCTTCCGCAACGATCTCTACGACAAGTACAAGGCCCACCGCCCGCCGCCGCCCGAGGACCTGGTGCCCCAGTTCGCCCTGGTGCGCGAGGCCACCCGCGCCTTCGGCGTGCCGGCCGTCGAACTGCCCGGCTACGAGGCCGACGACCTGATCGCCGCCTACGCCTGCAAGGTGCGCGATCTCGGCGGCGAGACGGTGATCGTGTCGTCCGACAAGGACCTGATGCAGCTGGTCGGCGACGGGGTGTCGATGCTCGACACCATGAAGAACCTGAAGATCGGTCCCGAGCAGGTGTTCGAGAAGTTCGGCGTGGGCCCCGACAAGGTGGTCGACGTCCAGGCCCTGTGCGGCGACAGCGTCGACAACGTGCCGGGCGCGCCGGGCATCGGCGTCAAGACCGCGGCCCTCTTGATCAACGAGTTCGGCGACCTCGACACGCTGCTGGCCCGCGCCTCGGAGATCAAGCAGGACAAGCGCCGCCAGACCCTGATCGACTTCGCCGACCAGATCCGCCTGTCGCGCGAGCTGGTCCGGCTCGACTGCGACACGCCCCTGCCGCAGCCGCTCGACGAGATGAAGGCGGCCGATCCCGACGCGGCGGTGCTGGGCGCCTTCCTCGAGGAGATGCAGTTCGCCACCCTGGCCCGGCGCATCGGCGCCGCCGGCGCCGCCCCCTCGGCCCGCGCCCCGTCGACGCCCCGGCAGCCCTCGGCCCCGGTGCTGACGCCGTCGTTCATGCCCCAGGCCTCCAAGGCCGAGCCGGGCGCGCACAAGATCGACGTCGCCGCCTACCAGTGCGTGCGCGACCTCGCCGTCCTCGACGCCTGGATCGCCAAGGCGAAGGACAAGGGCCTCGTCGCCTTCGACACCGAGACCGACGCCCTGTCCTCGGCCAACGCCAACCTGTGCGGCGTGTCCCTGGCCGTCGCCCCCGGCGAGGCCTGCTACATCCCCGTCGGCCACGAGCACGAGGGCGACGGCGGCCTGGCGTTCGAGACCAAGGAGGCGCTGGCGCAGATCCCCTGCGAAGACGTGATCGCCCGCCTGAAGCCCCTGCTGGAAGACCCCGCGGTGCTCAAGGTGGCGCAGAACGCCAAGTACGACCTCGGCGTCCTGGCCCGCTACGGCATCGCCGTCGCGCCGATCGACGACACCATGTTGATCTCCTACGTGCTGGACGGCGGGCTGCACGGCCACGGCATGGACGAGCTCAGCCAGCTCTGGCTCGGCCACACCCCGATCCCGTTCAAGAGCGTGGCCGGCAGCGGCAAGGGCCAGAAGAGCTTCCGGCACGTGCCGCTCGACCAGGCCACCTGCTACGCGGCCGAGGACGCCGACGTCACCTGGCGCCTCCACGAGATCCTGCGCCCGCGCCTGGCGCGCGAGGGCCTGCTGACGGTCTACGAGACCCTGGAGCGGCCCCTGCCCCAGGTGCTGGCCGAAATGGAGGGAGCGGGCGTCAAGATCGACCCGGACCGCCTGCGCCGCCTGTCGCAGGACTTCGCCATGCGCATGGCCGACTACGAGGCCAAGGCGCAAGGGCTGGTCGGCCGGCCGTTCAACCTCGGCAGCCCCAAGCAGATCGGCGACGTGCTGTTCGGCGAGCTCGGCCTGCCCGGCGGCAAGAAGACCCCCAAGGGCGACTGGTCGACCGACGCCTCGGTGCTCGACGACCTGGCCGCCCAGGGCCACGAGCTGCCGCGCCTGCTGCTCGACTGGCGCCAGCTGTCCAAGCTCAAGGGCACCTACACCGACGCCCTGGTGCAGGCGGTGTCCGAGCGCACCGGGCGGGTGCACACCTCCTTCGCCCTGGCCTCCACCACCACCGGCCGCCTGTCGTCCAACGACCCCAACCTGCAGAACATCCCGGTGCGGACCGAGGAGGGGCGCAAGATCCGCCAGGCCTTCGTCGCCGAGCCCGGCCATGTGCTGATCAGCGCGGACTACAGCCAGATCGAACTGCGCCTGCTGGCCCACATCGGCGACATCCCCCAGCTCAAGAAAGCCTTCGCCGACGGCCTCGACATCCACGCCATGACCGCCTCGGAGATGTTCGGCACGCCGGTCGAGGGCATGCCCTCCGAAGTCCGAAGACGCGCCAAGGCGATCAACTTCGGCATCATCTACGGCATCAGCGCCTTCGGCCTCGCCAACCAGCTGTCGATCCCGCGCGAGGAGGCCGGCGCCTACATCAAGACCTATTTCGAGCGCTTCCCCGGCATCAGCGCCTACATGGACTCCATGCGTCAGCTGGTGCGCAGCCAGGGCTACGTCACCAGCCTGTTCGGGCGGAAGATCGCCATCGCCACCAAGGGCTCCTCGCCCGCCGAGCGCGCCTTCGCCGACCGCGCCGCCATCAACGCCCCGATCCAGGGCACGGCGGCGGACGTCATCCGCCGGGCCATGGCGCGCATGCCGGGCGCCCTGCGCGCCGCCGGCCTGAAGGCGCGGATGCTGCTGCAGGTGCACGACGAACTGGTGTTCGAGGCGCCGCAGGACGAGGCCGAAGAGACCTGCAGGGTGGTCGAGAGGGTCATGGAGACCGCCGCCCTGCCGGCGGTGGCCCTGTCGGTGCCGCTGGTCGTGGAAGCCCGGGCCGCCGCCAACTGGGACGAGGCCCACTAGAGGTGATTCCCATCACCGCTCATCCCGGCGAATGCCGGGACCCAGATGACAGGGCGCGACGCCCACGGGTTGCGAACGCCGATCTCACCAGGCGTCGGAGCCATACGATCTGGGTCCCGGCATTCGCCGGGACGAGCGGATCGGGATCATGATCCCCCGCTCCCGCCTGCCGCTCAACGCCCTGCGCGTGTTCGACGCCGCCGCCCGCCACGGCCGCTTCGACAAGGCGGCCGAGGAGCTCAACATCACCCCCGGCGCGGTCAGCCGGCAGATCAAGGCGCTGGAGGCCGACCTCGGGGTGCGCCTGTTCGACCGCTTCAACCGCGCCGTGCGCCTGACCGAGGCCGGCCAGAGCCTGGCCGGCGGCGTCACCGACGGCCTCTTGCGCATCGAGCAGGCGGTGGGCCGGGTGCGGGCGCGGCCGGACGGGCCGCTGGTGGTCAGCGTGCTGCACTCCCTGGCCATGAAGTGGCTGGTGCCGCGGCTGGCCGAGTTCTACGGCCAGCATCCCGGCGCCGAGATCCTGGTCGCAGCCTCCGACATGCCGGTCGATCTGTCGCGCGAGGCCGATGTCGCCATCCGTTATGGCCCGGGCCCCTATCCCGGCTTCCGCGCCGACCGCCTGCTGGGCGGGGACCTGTTTCCGGTCTGCCATCCGCGCCTGGTGGAGGAAGGGCTGCGCGCGCCCGAGGACTTGGCCCGGTTCACCCTGCTGCACGACGTCAACTTCCTGCCTGACGAGCCGCGCTGGCCGCACTGGCTGGCGATGGCTCGGGTGATCGGCGTCGACGGCGAGCGCGGCCAACGCTTCAGCAACACCTACCTGCAGCTCGAGGCGGCGCTGGGCGGGGCCGGGGTCGTCCTGGCCCACCGCCCCTATGTGATCGACGACCTGCGCGCCGGACGGTTGGTGCGGCCGTTCCGCGAGGCCATCCCCGGGCCCTACGCCTTCTGGCTCCTCAGCCTGCCGGAACGGGCCGAACAGCCCGCCGTCCGCCGCTTCCGCGCCTGGCTCACCGCCCGCTCCGCCGCGGACAACGCACTCGATATCGGTTGATCTGAGATCAATCGAGCCTGAGCCTTTGTCGTTTGTTGCATGGCCGCCCTCGGCGCATCTTCGCGCCCATTCGAGGACCGCCGCCATGACCACCAAGCCCCTCCCTCCCGAGCTCTCCGCCTATGCCGCCGGCGCCGCCGCTGGGGCCGTCGCCATGCTGCTGGTGCTGCTGCCGCACCTGCGCATCGATTTGCCGACGGGCGGCCCTCGCATGAGCCCAACTCATGTCAAGACGTTGCCGGTCCCGGCCCCGAGCCAGTCCCCCTACGCCGCCGCCAAGATCGGCCTGCCGCCGACCGACTGAGCCGGTCCGGAGTCGACAGACGGGGATCGTCCTTCCGCGCAAGGGGAAGGGCGGGCGGGACGTGCAGGAGCGTCTGTCACCTTGGGCCCGATGAGAATGGGCCTGCACATCGTTCTCGCCCGCCCGTCCCCTCAAGCGGCGCGGACGAGCGGAGGAGGCGGGCCCGCCGCATCAGCCCGCCTCCTCCGTCACGCTTCCGGCGCCCCCGGAAGCGGTGAGACTGGACAGCGCCGTCCGGCGTTGCCACCGTCGCCTGCGAACGGCGGCGCCCCAGACCGCCGCCCGGAGGACACGTCCATGACGCCCGACGCCGCGGCCCTGTCGTCGACCGACCCGGTTCCTGGCGAAGGCGAGGGCGCCGGCGTCAACGCCCCGGACCTGCGCTTCTTCGTCTACGGCCTGTTCTTCGTGTTCGGCGGCATCACCAGCCTGAACGACGTCATCATCCCCAAGCTCAAGGCCCTGTTCACCCTCAGCTACGGCGAGGTGATGCTGGTGCAGTCGGCCTTCTTCGCCGCCTACTTCCTGATCTCGATCCCCGCCGCCGGCGTGGTGCGCCGGTTCGGCTACATGCGCTCCGCGGTGATCGGCCTGCTGACCATGACCGCCGGCTGCCTGCTGTTCTGGCCCGCCGCCGCCTCGGGGACCTTCGCGGTGTTCCTCGCCGCCCTGTTCGTCCTGGCCACCGGCATCACCGTGGTGCAGGTGGTGGCCAATCCCCTGATCTCCCTGCTGGGTCCGCCGCGCTCGGCCCACAGCCGCCTGACCTTCGCCCAGGCCTTCAACTCCCTGGGCACCACCGTCTTCCCCTATTTCGGCTCGATCCTGATCCTCGGCGGCCTCGCCTCCGTCGATCCGAAGACGCCGCAGGGCGCGGCCCTGACCGCCTTCCGCGCGGCGGAAAGCCAGGTGGTGGTCAAGGCCTACCTCGGCCTCGCGGCGGCGATCGTCGTGGTGGCGGCGGTGGTCTGGCTGCGGCGCCGGGCCCTGGTCGAGGCGCCGGCGGAGGCGGGGGGCGGGGCCCTGCATGCGTTCGGCCTGCTGGGGCGCCCGCGCTTCGCCTTCGGGGCCCTGTGCATCTTCCTCTATGTCGGGGCCGAGGTGGCGATCGGCTCGATGATCGTCAGCTACCTGATGCAGGCCACCGCGCTGGGCCTGCCCGAGCAGGACGCCGGCAAGCACGTGCCGTTCTACTGGGGCGGGGCGATGATCGGCCGCTTCATCGGCGCCGGCGTGCTGCGGCTGGTCTCGCCCGGCAAGGCGCTGGCGGCGGTGGCGGCCGGGGCCATCGCCCTGATCGTCCTGTCGGCCAACAGCCTGGGCGCCGTGTCCGGCTGGGCCCTGCTGGCCATCGGCCTCTGCAACTCGATCATGTTCCCGACCATCTTCAGCCTGGCCAGCGAGGGCCTCGGCCGGCGCGCGGCGGAGGGCTCCGGGGTGATCTGCGTGGCCATCGTCGGCGGGGCGGTGATCCCGCCGCTCACCGGCCATCTGGCAGACCTGTCCAGCCTCAGGCTGGCCCTGGCCGTGCCGGCCCTGTGCTACGCCGTCATCCTCGCCTTCGGCCTCTACGCCCGCCGGCCGGCGCCGGACATCAGGTGAACTCGCCCTGTAGTTGAAAATAGCGGCCGGCATTCCGCTTGGCGGCAATTAATTATAGTTAACGAAGCGGAAACGTTTGCGCGCAGATCCCGCTTCTGTACTATTAAGAGAACGTTAATACTTATAAAGAGTTAACGATGATCGTCGCCGCTCTCCTGGCCCTGTCCTTGACGCAGGGGGTGCAAGCCCAGTCGAACAAGCTCGACCAGCTGGCCCAGCCGGTGGTGACCCCCGCCGTCGACTCCAAGGCGGTGTCGGTGATCCTCGACTGCCAGATCGCCGCCAAGGCCCTCACCGACTGCAAGGCGGTCAACCAGGTGGCCGACGCCAGCGTCGTCGCCGAGGCGGTGCGCATGGCCGGCAGCGTCGCCATCCCCGACGCCCTGGCCGACTCCGGCGCCCGCATCCGCATCCGGATGAACGTCGCCCCGTGAAGGGGCGACTCGACCCCGGCTCGCGGGGCTGAGAACCATCACCACAAGCGGCTGGTCGCGCACCCCAAGGCCCGCAAGCGCCATCCGGCCGCCGCGCCGACGGCTCCCTGATTCACCATCTCGCGCCCTCCCCGACCCCTCGCCCGGGAGGGGAATTCGTTAGGATTCAAAGGGAAAGAGAACAAACGAGCATTAACCTATTTTTCATTATGGTTAATTTTTAGAACAGATGTGAACGCGATCCTCGCTGGCGCTATCGGCTAGCGCCTGCTTGAGCGCGGCTGGGAGGCCACGAGCCCCTCTCACTCTTGCCCACCGGCGCGCGGTCCATTACGCACGGACCTCATGAAGCTGCTCGTCCCCGTGAAGAGAGTGCTGGATTTCAACGTCAAGGTCCGCGTCAAAGCCGACCAGACGGGTGTCGATCTGGCCAACCTGAAGATGTCGATGAACCCCTTCGACGAGATCGCCGTGGAAGAGGCGGTGCGTCTGAAGGAGAAGGGCGTCGCCACCGAGATCCTGGCCGTGTCGATCGGCCCGGCCCAGGCCCAGGACACCCTGCGCACGGCCATGGCCATGGGCGCCGACCGCGCCCTGCTGATCCAGACCGACGAGGACCTGCAGCCCCTGGC